>ENA-UOXV01003179-UOXV01003179.1-marine-metagenome-genome-assembly--contig:-NODE-3179-length-20393-cov-6.199085_pt1 | contig 20393 bp, 16 predicted proteins | sample MGYA00238165_ERZ766961 | MGnify/ENA primary metagenome ERZ766961 (study PRJEB28924, sample SAMN03173240) | marine metagenome | biome: Marine; feature: Water; material: Subsurface seawater | place: North...
AACGCCACCTTCCCCCCGGAGCGCCCCTTACTCAACATCTCACAAGCGGCTCCCGTACAACCGCCTCCCTTGGCCTTGCGCCAAGCGCTGGCCGAGGCGGCGCTAAACCAACCCCAAGCGCATCTTTACGGCCCCGTCTTAGGGATGGCCGAGCTGAGAACCCAAATCGCCACCCGCTGGAGCCTTGCCTACCAAGGCCATGTTCACGCCGATCAGGTTGCTATAACCCAAGGCTGCAATCAAGCTTTCACAGCCGTTTTATCCTGCCTGGCCCAAGCGGGGGACGAGATTATTCTCCCTACCCCGTGGTATTTCAACCATAAAATGTTTTTAGACATGTCAAATGTCACCGCAGTGCCTTTGGCGGTTGGTGCCGAAATGGTGCCTTTAGCCTCTGACTGCGCCAAGCTGATAACGCCGCGCACCAAGGCCATTGTTTTGGTCACTCCCAACAATCCCACAGGGGCCGAATATCCCGCTCAAACCCTGCGCGCATTTGCTGATCTGGCCAAACGTCACAAGATTTCCCTTGTGGTCGATGAAACCTACCGTGATTTTGACAGCAGAACGGGCATGCCGCACGAACTTTTTACCGATCCTGATTGGCCTGACTATTTTGTGCAGCTTTATTCTTTTTCAAAAGCCTACCGACTGACAGGACACCGCGTTGGAGCGATTGTGGCCAGCACCGCCCTTTTGGCGCAGGTCGAGAAATATCTCGACAGCGTCGCCATCTGCCCCAGTCAACTGGGTCAAATTGCCGCCCTTTGGGGTATGCAAAATCTGGATGATTGGGTCGCAACCGAGCGCCACGAAATTCTTGCGCGTCGCGCCGCGATGATTAACGGGTTCAAAACGCTGCCTGACTGGACCCTTCTGGGCTGCGGGGCTTATTTTGCCTATGTGGAACATCCGTTCAAAGCGCCCTCGGATCAGGTGGCCAAAGATCTTGTGCAACAAGCGGCGGTGCTTTTGCTGCCCGGCACGATGTTTCACCCCATCCAAAACACCCAAGGCACACGACAATTGCGTATCGCTTTTGCCAATATCGACAAAAGCGAAATCACAGAACTGTTTGCCCGATTGGCAGCCCTTGCCCCAACAGGCCCAAAGCCTTAGACAGTCTCAAATTTGCTTAAGATAGGTAATATCATGTCCCAAGAGCACGACACAGACGATGCCCCACGCAAAAAGAAGTCAGGCTCTGTCCTGTCCCTGATGCTTTTGGGTCTTTTGGGGCTAGGCCTGACGGGTTTTGGCGTCTCGAGCTATAGCGGCGGAACCATCACTAAAATAGGATCAGTGGGCGAGATTGATATTTCGGTTGATGAATATGCGCGGGCGTTGCGCGCAGAAATGGCATCAGCGGGTCAGCAATTTGGTATCACCTTAAACATTGAACAGCTTTTGGCCTTTGGCATGGATGCCCAAGTTCGCCAAAGACTGATCGCAGGGGCCGCCATTGAAAATGAAGCGGCTCGCATTGGCCTGTCGGTCGGTGATCGGCGCGTAGCGGTTGAAATTGGGTCGATGAATGTCTTTCAAAATGCAAACGGCACATTTGACCAGACCCTCTATCGTGACACGCTAAAACGCAATAATATCAAAGAAACCGCCTTTGAAACGGGCCTGCGCAATGATCTGGCGCAAGCCATTTATCAAGGGGCAATTGCGGGTAATTTTGGTGCGCCCCAAACTATTGTGCAACGGCTTTACGCCTATGTAGCCGAGCGGCGCAGCGTGACCTATCTTTCTTTATCAAAGCAAGATCTGCCCACCGCACTGCCCGCCCCCTCGATAGATGAGCTACGCGCCTTTTACGATGCCAACATCGCAGATTTCACGACCCCCGAGGCCAAACGCATCAGCTATGCGGTTTTACTGCCCTCCGAAATTGGGCCGACCCTGCCTGTGGACCAGGCCTCGCTTGCGGCACTATATCAAGAGAATATTGCCGATTATATCCAACCCGAACGCCGCTTGGTCGAACGACTGGCCTTTGCCACTGCCGCTGAGGCGGAAAAAGCCAAGGCCGACATTGACGCAGGCAGTGATTTTGACAAGTTGGTCGCCGCACGCGGCCTGACGCTTGATGATGTCGACATGGGTGATGTGGCCCTGGGAGATCTAGGCGAAGCAGGCGACGCGGTCTTTTCCCTTGACGCACCTGGCGTTGTGGGGCCTTTTGCCTCGGACCTTGGGCCTGCGCTATTTCGCATGAATGGAATATTGGCCGCCCAAGAAACCAGCTTTGACGACGCGCGCGATGATCTGATCGATCAGTATCGCCAGGAAGAGGCAGCGCGCGCCATTGCTGATCAAATGCAAGCGATTGATGACCGTCTGGCCGAAGGGGCCTCTTTCCCCGAGTTAAAAGACGAATTTTCCATGCGTCTGGGCCGTTTGGACTATGCCGCAGGGCTGGACGATACTTTGATGGGTTATTCGGCCTTTCGTGATGAAGTTGAGGAGCTGCAACTTGGCGACTATCCCAAAGCGGTGATGCTGGAAGACGGTGGCATTTTGGTTGCAGAGTTTAACGAAGTAATCCCAGCCACCCCCATAACATTTGACAAGACGCAAGACGATGTCACCGCCCGTCTGATGCAAGAGCTTTTGACTAAAGCACTGCGCGATTATGGCCAAACCCTTGTCGAGAAAGTGAAAAACGGATCAAATCTAAGCCAATTTGGCATCACCCAAACCGTAACGCAACAAACGCGGGATGCCATACTGGCTAATGCGCCGCGGGAGGTTTTGACCAAAGCCTTTTTGCTTGGCGAAAAAGGCGTGGCCTTAGTTGAGGCCGGTGATTATGTGGGTTTAGTGCAGCTTCTGTCGATTGATAAGGTAGACCTGAACGGCCCCGACGCGCTTGCTTCACAACAAGCACTGGCCGCACAGCTTGAACAATCAATGGTACAAGACGTCTTTGGCCTGATGACCGAAGATCTATCAAAAAGCGCAGGTATTTCGCTTAATAACACGGCCATCAACGCCGTACACGCACAGGTTCAATAGTACACCTATGGCACTGACATCCGATTTCGAGACGTTTGAACGAGGTTGGGCCAAGGGCGAAAACCAAGTGGTGTATACCCGTCTGGCCGCGGATTTGGACACACCCGTGTCACTTATGCTAAAATTGGCAGCGGTAGATACCAATAGTTTCATGCTTGAATCCGTCACCGGAGGCGAACTGCGCGGGCGCTATTCGGTCGTTGGCCTCAAGCCCGACCTTATCTGGCAATGCCACGGCGCGCAAAGCCGCATCAACCGTTTGGTGCAACGCGATGCCACAGCCTTTGAGGCTCTGGCCGACCATCCCCTACAAAGCCTGCGCGATTTAATCGCGGAAAGTAAAATCACCCTGCCCGATGATCTGCCCCCCGTTGCGGCGGGGCTGTTTGGCTATTTGGGCTATGATATGATCCGCTTGGTCGAGCATTTGCCCAATGTGAACCCTGACCCTTTGGGTCTGCCTGACGCGATCTTGCTGCGCCCCTCAGTGGTGGCCGTGCTTGACGGGGTGAAGGGTGAGGTAACAATCGTAGCCCCAGCCTGGGTGCAAGCAGGTCAAACGGCCGCTATGGCCTACGCAGGCGCCAAAGCCGCCGTGCAAAGTGCGCTATTTGATCTTGAGGCCGCCCCAAACGCCCCCAGCCGTGACTTTGGCACCGCGGCCCCCGTGGGGCTGATGCGGTCAAATTTTACCCATCAGGCCTATTTGGCAGCGGTTGAAAAGGCCAAAGACTATATTCGGGCGGGCGATATTTTCCAAGTGGTGCCAAGCCAACGCTGGGCGCAGGATTTTGCGCAGCCCCCATTTGCGTTTTACCGCAGCTTGAGGCGTACTAACCCTTCTCCGTTTATGTTTTTCTTTAACTTTGGCGGATTTCACGTGATCGGGGCCAGCCCCGAAATATTGGTGCGTCTGCGAGATGGCGAAGTCACCGTGCGCCCCATCGCCGGCACCCGCAAACGCGGGGCAACCCCTGAAGAAGACCGCGCGCTAGAGGCCGATCTTTTGGCAGACCAAAAAGAATTGGCTGAACATTTAATGCTGCTTGATCTGGGGCGCAATGATGTGGGGCGCGTGGCCAAAATAGGCAGCGTGCACCCGACTGAGAAATTCATCATCGAACGCTATAGTCATGTGATGCATATCGTCTCGAATGTGGTGGGCATATTGGCAGACGGCGAAGATGCACTTTCGGCACTTTTGGCGGGCCTGCCTGCTGGCACCGTGTCAGGGGCCCCAAAAGTACGCGCCATGGAAATCATCGATGAGTTAGAGCCCGAAAAGCGAGGTGTCTATGGCGGCGGTGTGGGGTATTTCGCCTCAAATGGCGAGATGGACTTTTGCATCGCCCTGCGCACCGCAGTGCTCAAGGACGAAGTTCTATACATCCAAGCGGGCGGCGGTGTGGTTTATGACAGCGACCCCGAGGCCGAGTTTCAAGAGACAGTCAACAAGTCACGCGCGTTGCGCCGTGCAGCCGAGGATGCGGGCCTTTTCGTAGCGCACCCTAAGAGTTAAGCGCTACTCGCTCATATCGAACACGGCCGACAAGGGTGCTATAACGGCCCCGTTCGGCCCACCTTGCAGCTGCCACTCCATCAAAGCGGCAATGGTTTGGGCACTTGTGTCACCAAAAACCACCGCTTGCCCATCTTGGCCAGCGCGAAACACCGCTTGATCTAATTTGATTTTGATATCGCTGCTTTCAAAGCCAAGGCGACGAAAGATCAAAGCGGAAGGTGCGCCGGAACGTTGGGCAATTTTCTGGGCCAGGTTTTTGCCCTGATCCCATGTGACTACACCCCGCCCTTTGCTTTGCAAGTAGGACACAATCGCCGAGCTTGCGGCCATCTCGGCTTGAAAGCCACCAAATTCCAAGTCCACAAGTCCCACCGTTTGCGGCAAAATCTGCAAATAGGTTTCCAGCAGTTTTTCATAATCGGCCTTGCTGGCAGATTTAGGCACGGCTTTGGCAAAAATTACCACCTCATGCCCCGCAGCGCGGTAGGTTGCGGCATATTTGGCGGCCAATGGGTCCAGCGGATCAATGGCAAAGGTCAAAGGCATGGGCAAAGCCACCAAAGCTTTGCGGTTAGCACTTTGGGTGCCCGTGTCATAAAGAATGATCGAAATAAGAGGCAAATTTTGCGGATTATCAAAGGCGCTTGCGACATCTTTATAGCTTTGCACCTGTACCTTAGGTGCCACCACGGGCTTTACCGCTACAACTGGCACATCGCTTTGGGGCCTGTTTTTTTCAAGGGCCAGCATATAGTTAAGAGCTTGATTTACCCGAGCTTGCTCATCCTCTGATAAGGGTGGTGGGGCCAGCATAGGTTGTGGAACGGGTATGTTTTGATCTTGATTTTTTTGTACCATTGCCAAGGGGCTTAGGGCGGCTAGGTCTGCGTGTGAGGATTGGCTTTTCGGCTCTTGCAGCGGGTCAATCGCCGAAGTCGGTAGCAAAGGTTCTGCAGGGGTGGTTTCAATTGTGGGCGCCACCTCAATAGGTTCGGAGGCTACAGGATGGGTAGGAGCCATTGCGGTGGCGTAGGGCAAAATTTGGGTTGTGATAATTTTTTCTGGAGGGGTTGTTTCAGCAATTGACTGGATATCAGCTTTGAGCGCCGGGGGGGCAAATAGGTGACCAGAATCATCTGATGGCTGCCTCAATTCGGTTGACGCCTTGCCCTTAGGGTGCCAATCTTTATAGTGTAAGGATAAAACGGCCAAGGAAGTCCCAGACAAAACAAGGCCAAAGATTGCGCCACTTATATATTTCACCAGACAATACCTCGTATTCATGTCAAAATAAGCGTCGCAAAGGCACCAAAATTATTAGGTTTCCCTTGACGCCCTGCGCTTGCTTGTCCCATGTATAGCCTGAGTTTGGCCAACATTCACCCCAATTCGTCATTTTTGTGCAGGACAAAATCATGCTGCTTTTAATCGATAACTATGACAGCTTCACCTATAATCTTGTGCATTATTTGGGCGAGCTAGGGGCGGAAGTGCATGTGTTGCGCAATGACGCAACCGATGTAACGGGGGCCTTGGAGCTGAAGCCTTCGGCAATTGTACTGTCACCGGGTCCTTGTGACCCCAGCGCGGCGGGTATCTGTTTGCCGCTGACCTTGGCCGCCGCCGCAGCCAATATTCCACTTTTGGGCGTGTGTTTGGGGCATCAAACCATCGGTCAAGCCTTTGGCGGCGAGGTTGTGCGGTGTCAGGAGATTGTGCACGGTAAAATGGGGCAGATGCATCATGCGAGCCAAGGAGTTTTTGTCGATCTGCCCAGCCCCTTTTTGGCAACGCGCTATCACTCATTGGTTGTCGCACGCGACAGTCTGCCTGACTGTCTTGAGGTGACCGCATGGCTTGATGACGGCACCATTATGGGCATGCGCCATAAGACAAAACTAATCGAAGGGGTGCAATTTCACCCAGAAAGCATCGCATCAGAACATGGTCATAGGCTTTTGTCGAATTTCCTAACCGCGGCCAGGGTCAAGGTGGTGGCATGAGTGCGCGCCTGAAGCCCCTTATAGAACTTGCCGCCGACCGCCCTCTAAACCGAGACGAGGCAGAGATTGCTTTTACCACGCTATTTGAGGGCGAAGCCACGCCCGCGCAAATAGGTGGACTTTTGATGGCGCTGCGCACGCGCGGCGAAACCGTCGACGAATATGCCGCCGCAGCCTATGTGATGCGGGCCAATTGCCTGCCCGTGCGCGCGCCCAAGGAGGCTATGGATATAGTGGGCACAGGAGGTGACGGTAAAGGCACGCTCAACATTTCAACGGCGACAGCTTTTGTGGTAGCGGGATCGGGGGTGGTTGTGGCCAAACATGGCAATCGTAACCTGTCCAGTCTATCGGGGGCAGCCGATGCGCTGACGCAGATGGGACTTAATGTCATGATCCCGCCTGCCTTGGTGGAAACGTGCATCAACGAGGTCGGGATCGGCTTTATGATGGCCCCTATGCATCATCCTGCCATGCGCCATGTGATGCCCGCGCGCACCGAACTCGGCACCCGCACCATCTTTAATATTTTGGGGCCGCTGACCAACCCTGCAGGGGTAAAACGTCAATTAACTGGTGCATATTCTGCGCATCTTTTGTGGCCCATGGCGGAAGTCTTGCGGGATTTGGGCTCAGAAAAGGCCTGGCTTGTGCATGGCGGCGATGGCACCGATGAGCTTTCAATTGCGGCGGAAAGCGAAGTTGTGGCCCTTGACCATGGCACTATCACCGAATTCAGGCTACATCCCGAAGATTTTGGCCTACCTGTTCATGATTTCTCCGAAATTTTAGGCGGCACTCCCGCCCATAACGCACGAGCCTTTCAAGCGCTTTTGGGTGGAGCGAAAGGCGCATACCGAGACGCAGTCTTGCTGAATTCAGCGGCGGCGTTGGTCGTGGCTGGCGTGACCTTATCCCTAAGCGAAGGGGTCGAGCGCGCACGCGCCTCAATCGACTCAGGCGCAGCCCAAGACAAGCTGTCCAAAGTCGCCGCCCTGTCCCATAGCTTAGACGCCTAAGGCCCCAAAGGACCAAGATGACCACTATTTTAGAACGCATTAAAATCTACAAACATCAAGAAGTTTCCCAGCGCAAATCCATAACCTCTTTGGCCACATTAGACGCACGGGCCAAGGCTGCCCCAAAGCCGCGCGGCTTTGCCTCTGCGCTGCAAGCGGCAGCAAAAACAGGCTATGGGCTGATCGCCGAAATTAAAAAAGCCAGCCCCTCAAAGGGATTGATCCGTGCGGATTTTGATCCGCCCTTACTTGCAAAAGCATATGAATTGGGCGGGGCCACCTGCCTGTCGGTTTTAACCGACGCCCCCTCATTCCAAGGGGATGACAGCTATTTAACCTCCGCACATCGGGCCACGACCCTACCTTGTTTGCGTAAAGATTTCCTTTTTGACCCCTATCAAGTAGTTGAAGCGCGCGCCCTTCATGCCGATTGCATATTAATCATTATGGCCTTTGTGTCCGACGCCCAAGCCCAAGAGTTGGAAGCCGCAGCCTTTGAGTTGGGTATGGATGTGCTGATCGAAGTGCATGACGCAGATGAGTTAGCACGCGCCTTGCACCTGAAATCCGTGCTTTTGGGCGTGAACAATCGCAATCTCAACAGCTTTGATGTCAGCCTAGAGACCACAAAAGAGCTGGCCCATTTGACCCCCAAAGACCGGCTTTTGGTAGCTGAAAGCGGGCTTCACAGCCCACAAGATTTGGCCGATCTGGCCCCTTACGGCGCGCGCTGCTTTTTGATCGGAGAAAGCCTGATGCGCCAAGTAGATGTAACACAGGCGACAAGGGCTATTTTGGCCAACCCTCTTGCTAACAAAGGTGAATAGATGCCCCTTTCCCATTTCGACAGAGACGGTCAGGCCCATATGGTTGATGTGTCTGAAAAAAACGCAACCCACCGGATAGCTACCGCAACAGGCAAGGTCTTAATGACGCGCGCTACCTTAGATCTGATTATGTCAGGTCACGCCAAAAAGGGCGATGTCTTGGGCGTAGCCCGTTTGGCTGGCATTATGGCGGCCAAAAAAACCGCAGATCTTATTCCTTTGTGCCACCCGTTGATGCTGACAAAAGTGTCCTTGACCCTAACCCCCGATCCCACGCTGTGTGGCGTGCTTCTTGAGGCGACGGTGAAAACCTCAGGGCAAACGGGCGTCGAGATGGAGGCCCTGACCGCCGTGTCTGTGGCCTGTCTGACTATCTATGATATGGTCAAAGCGGTCGAGCGGGAGATGCAGATCACCGACATTCGCCTCATCTTAAAAGATGGTGGAAAATCAGGTCTTTATGAGGCAACGCTGTGATCTCAGTTGAAGAAGCGACTCGCCGTGTTTTAGCACTGGCCACCCCAATGCCCCCCGAAGTGCGCGAGCTTAAAGACGCGCTTGGCCGCCATATGCTGGCCCCAGCCCATGCCGACCTGTCACAACCGCCGTTTGACGCATCAAGCATGGATGGGTATGCGCTTGGGTCAATGGCTACGGTGGGTGCGCGCTATGATCTACGCGTCGGTGAGGCCAGCGCAGGCCACCGTTTTGACGGCACCCTGTCCCCCCATGAGGCGGTGCGGATTTTTACAGGCGCGCCCGTACCAAATGGCGTGGCGCGCGTAGTGTTGCAAGAAGATGTCACACTTCAAGACGGACAGATCCTGATCGGCGACACATTAGACCTAGGGCCACATATTCGCCCCTGCGGTCAAGATTTTGTCAAGGGTCAAAGCTTTGCGCCCAAATGGCTTTCGGCCAACGATCTGGCCCTTTTGGCGGCGATGAATGTGCCCAAAATCACCCTAGCACAACGCCCAAAAGTGGCCATCATCGCCACAGGAGATGAGCTGGTGATGCCCGGCGAGCGGCCCAACAGCGACCAGATCATTGCCTCAAATATTTTTGCACTAAAGGCCTTGGTCGAAGCGGCGGGCGCCACCGCGCGCATCTTGCCCATTGCGCGCGACACTGCGGCTGATTTGCAAGCCGTGTTAGAGCTTGCGCTAACGGCCGATGTGATTGTAACAATCGGTGGAGCATCGGTTGGCGATCATGATTTGGTAAAAACCGTTGCCGAAGAGATGGGGCTTGATAGGGCCTTTTATAAAATTGCAATGCGGCCAGGGAAACCCTTAATGGCTGGGCGCATTCAAGGGCGCACGCTTTTGGGGCTTCCAGGGAACCCTGTTTCGGCTATTGTGTGCGCGCATTTGTTCTTGGTGCCGCTTTTGCGCGCTATGCAAGGCGATCAATCCCCAACCCCAAAGCCGAAATTTGCGCTTTTGGCCCATGAGCAACCCAAAAACGGCCCACGCGCCCATTACATGCGCGCCACTATCACACATGAGGGGGCAACAGCCATTGCACATATCGCCGCGGATCAAGACTCGGCCCTTTTATCGGTGCTGACGGGGGCGAACGCCTTAGTTATTGCCCCGTCGAATTGCCCTGCCCTACCCGCCAATAGCCTTGTGCCTTATCTGAGCCTATAAAAACACTTGACACAAATCAGGAACGCTGAAAGAACATGTAGTGAACAAATACAATCTAAGGGTCGGTAAATGTTAACACGCAAGCAAATCGAATTGTTAGACTTCATTAAGCAACGGATTGATGCCGACGGTGTTCCGCCCTCGTTTGATGAAATGAAAGAAGCGCTTGATCTGCGGTCAAAATCGGGCATTCATCGCCTTATCACCGCCTTGGAAGAGCGTGGATTTATACGCCGTTTGGCCCACCGCGCGCGCGCACTTGAAATTGTGAAACTGCCAGAAGCTATGGAACGGCCTGGGTTTGTGCCCAAAATAATTAGTGGCAATAGAACAGAAGCTTACCGCGCAGCCCCAACGGTGCAGGCCAATGATGGGGCCATTCATGTGATTGAATTGCCGGTGATGGGTCGTATTGCCGCGGGGACCCCGATCGAAGCAATTGCCGAAATTTCGCATCATGTTGCCGTGCCTGGATCGATGTTGTCGGGACAGGAGCAGCATTACGCGCTTGAGGTTAAGGGCGACTCGATGATCGAAGCGGGCATTAATGACGGGGATATTGTAATTATCCGAGAACAGAATGTCGCAACCAATGGTGATATTGTAGTGGCATTGGTTGAAGACAGCGAAGCCACCCTTAAGCGTTTTTATCGACGCGGTGAAATGATCGCACTTGAAGCGGCCAATCCAGCCTATCAAACACGATTATTGCCTGACACAAAGGTGAAAGTCCAAGGGCGGTTGGTCGGTTTAATCCGCAGCTATTAAGCTTTTTGCAAAACCATTTCTTACCAGTTGAGGCGTTTTCTAGCGTGCTAAAAGACCAGCTTGGGGCTTGCTTTCCTCACAATAGCATAACTGCAGGCGGGGAAATTTTGTTTTTGCGCGCGATATTTTTAGGTTGGCAAGTACACAGTTAAAAACACACCGCAGTTACCATAAAATCAAATTACAATCTGCGGGAAAAGCGCAACCACCCTACGGTTGCCCTTTCACCACCTTGTTTTAAACCCCTCAGTTGACTACAGATAGGCTTGAATATTTGAAACACGGTTTTGAGATTTTTAACGAAACCTTACCCATCAAAAAGGTCTGCTATGCCTAACCAAAATCCCATCGCCTCAAATGCTGTTCAGCGACCTATTATAACTCGTTTTGCTCCCTCACCTACGGGTTATTTGCATATCGGCGGAGCGCGGACAGCATTGTTCAACTGGCTTTTAGCTCGGGGCGCAGGTGGTAAATTTTTACTAAGGATCGAAGATACCGACCGAGAAAGATCCACCCCTGAGGCAACTCAAGCGATTTTGCGTGGCCTCACTTGGCTGGGGCTAGATTGGGACGGCGAGGCGATAAGTCAATTTGACCGCAAAGAACGCCACGCAGAGGTTGCATATGAAATGCTTGCGCGTGGGGCTGCCTATAAATGTTTTTGTACCCAAGATGAGATTGAGGCCTTTCGTACCCAAGCTAAAGAGCGCGGTGAAAACACCCTATTCCAAAGCCCTTGGCGCGATGCCAACTCGGCCACTCACCCCGACACTACTTATGTGATCCGGATGCGCGCGCCACGCGAAGGCCAGATGATAGTGCAAGACGCAGTGCAAGGCGATGTTCGTTTTGGCAATAATCAGCTAGATGATATGATTTGTTTACGTTCTGATGGGACACCTACCTATATGTTGGCCGTTGTGGTCGACGATCACGACATGGGCGTCAGCCATGTGATCCGAGGGGATGACCATTTGAACAATGCTGCGCGTCAAAACATGATCTATCAGGCTATGGGTTGGGATATTCCCATTTGGGCCCATATTCCACTGATCCACGGGCCAGATGGCAAAAAACTGTCCAAGCGCCACGGAGCTGTTGGTGTGGAAGAATATCAAACCATGGGCTATCCCGCCGCGGGCATGCGTAACTATCTGGCTCGTTTGGGTTGGTCGCATGGAAATGATGAATTTTTTTCCAGCGCCCAGGCAAAAGAATGGTTCGGCCTGGACGGGATAGGGCGCAGTGCTGCGAGGCTTGATTTTAAAAAGTTGGAAAACATCTGCGGTCAGCATATCTCAGCTAGCGAAGATGCTGCACTGTTGCATGAGTTTGAAACGTTTCTAAAGGTGTTGGGCCATGAAGCATTGACCGATTTGCAAAGAACCCGCCTTTCTGAAGGCATGTACTGCTTAAAAGACCGAGCGAAGACACTCATAGAACTTGCCGATAAAGCACAGTTTATTATGGTATCACGTCCCATTTTTCCCGATGAGACATCCGCCGCAAGCCTGAGTTCGGTATTCATTGGTATACTGAGAGAATTGACGCCGCAGTTGCAAAATGGTAAATGGGATAAAGAAAATTTAGAACGAATCCTAACTGCATGCGCCGAACACCATGGGATTGGCTTTGGAAAATTGGCCGCACCCTTGCGTGCAGCGCTTGCAGGGCGCTCCGTGACACCCAGTGTCTATGACATGATGTTGGTCTTGGGCCGTGACGAAACTGTAGCTCGGCTTGCGGATGTATGTATTCCAAAACCCTAAGGAAAAACCAAAAGATCAGACCAATGTGACCGTTGGTTACATTTAAAGGACCTCAAAATGACCAATGCCGCAAAATCTGCTATGCTAAGATTTGACAATAAAGAAATCGAACTTCCAATCTATTCGCCCACAGTAGGGCCAGATGTTTTGGATATTCGTAAGCTTTACGCAGAAGGTGACGTCTTCACCTATGATCCAGGGTTCACCTCTACCGCTGCTTGTGAAAGCGCCATTACATTTATTGATGGCGACAAGGGCGAGTTGCTGCACCGCGGCTATCCGATTGACCAATTGGCGATGGACTCTCACTATTTAGAAGTTTGCTACCTGCTGCTTTACGGTGAACTGCCTGAAAAACAACAAATGATCGACTTCGAAGCACGCGTTACCAACCACACAATGGTGCATGAGCAAATGCATTATTTCTTCCGTGGGTTTCGCCGTGATAGCCATCCAATGGCCACGATGGTGGGCGTTGTGGGTGCGATGTCGGCCTTTTATCATGACAGCACCGACATTTCCGACCCGTGGCAACGTGAAGTTGCTGCCATTCGCCTAATCGCGAAATTACCTACAATTGCAGCGATGGCATATAAATATTCGATTGGCCAACCGTTTCAATATCCCAAAAATGATTTGGATTATGCGTCAAATTTCTTGCAAATGTGCTTTGCTGTCCCGTGTGAGACATATGTTGTCAACCCAATTTTAGCCAAGGCAATGGACCGTATAATGATGCTCCACGCCGACCATGAGCAAAATGCCTCAACCTCGACCGTGCGGCTTGCGGGCTCTTCTGGGGCGAACCCATTTGCTTGCATTGCTGCTGGCATTGCGTGTCTTTGGGGCCCGGCACATGGTGGCGCAAACCAAGCCTGCTTAGAAATGTTGCGCGAAATTGGCACCGTTGACCGTATTCCTGAATATATTGCCAAAGCAAAAGATAAGGATGATCCGTTCCGATTGATGGGCTTTGGTCACAGAGTTTATAAAAACTTTGACCCACGCGCTAAAGTGATGAAAGAAAGTGCTGATGAAGTGCTTGAATTGATGGGCGTTCACAACAACCCAACTTTGCAAGTCGCCAAAGAGCTAGAGCGGATTGCCTTATCGGATGAGTATTTCGTCTCGAAAAAACTCTATCCCAATGTCGACTTTTACTCGGGTATCATTCTTGATGCGATGGGCTTTCCCACCTCGATGTTCACGCCAATCTTTGCGCTGTCGCGCACCGTGGGCTGGATTGCGCAGTGGAAAGAGATGGTCACAGACCCAACCCAAAAAATTGGCCGCCCGCGCCAACTTTACACGGGCGAACTCAAACGCGACTATAAGTCCGTTGACGAACGCTGAAATAATTAGGAGGGGTTCACACCCCTCCCTTTTGTTTTGCCTATAGTTCTAGCGACAAAACCTGCGCCAAGGCCAAGGCTCCAAAGCCGTTAAACTCGGTATTAGTGGCCCAAGAATAGGCCCCCATACTTTCAAACAGTACAAAATCGCCGTCGCTGATCGCGTCTGATAGCATCACCTCGCCTGGGATGCGGTCAACCGAATCGCAAGTCGGACCAAAGACCACGCGCGGGCTTGTGCCCCCCATGCGTCGCTGGCCCATAGCGTCAAACACAGCCACACGGTCAACCGAGGCCACCCAGTGGCATTCCATCAACGCGCCATAAAGACCGTCATTCAAAAACACATGCGTACCATCACGCACAGCTTTGACGCTGGTACCCAAAGTGAAAGCATCGCCCACCAAACCGCGGCCAGGTTCACACACCAATGCGGGGCGATCTGCGCCAAAGGCTTGGTCAGTCACGCGCGCAATCAGGGCAAAGGTCGCTTCAAGCTGGGGCACAATCTCGTGCTCGCGGTGCGAGGGAAACCCCCCGCCCACATTCAGCCGCGCGATCCGCACTCCAGCCTTTTGTGCGATTTGGGCAGCAGCTTCGATATAAGATTGCCACGCGGCAGGGTCAGTGCACTGGGTTCCCGGATGAAAGGTCAGCGAGGGGATAAACCCAGCATCGCGCACTCGTGCCAAAAGCTGGGCTGCAAATTCAACCGTTGCACCAAATTTCGCCCCGAAATTATACGCAGCACCCGCAACAGGCAGCTTAAAGCGCACGGTGATTTCCGTATCTGTCGCGGGCACATGAGCGATCAGTTTGTCCAGCTCCGTGGCGGAATCAACTGAATAGGACACCACGCCGCAAGCCACGGCCACAGCTATTTCGCTTGGGGTGCGCACGGGGTTATTATAATGCATTTTCGCGGTCGGCGCGATAGCATGGACTTTACGAATTTCAACGGGTGAGGCCACGTCAAATCCTGTCACGCCCGCCATCCATAGATTTTCAATCACCATCTCTTGCGGGTTCGATTTGACAGCATAGGTCACAAGCCCAGGAAAGCCTGTCACAAAGAGGCGAGCTTGGGCATACAAAACCGAAGGTGCAAAGAAAAGGACCGGGTTTTCTGGTTGATTTACGCGCAAATAGTCGCTTGGATTTTTCCAGATTTGGGTGACGGCTCGCATGATCGTCCTTTCGCTCATATTGGGTATTTGGGATTTGAAAAATCCCTGAGCACCCGCGTGGTTTATCAAGACCAGGCTAGGTGCGTATGAGCCGCCCTTTACCTGAAAGCTAAGGCTGCATATGCGGTACCTTTTGACCGATAAAAACTGTATAATTGCATGAAATAGTCGTTATAATGATGAAAGGGGTAGTTAAAATGATGGATGATCTTGATAGAAGCTTGATTGCCCTGCTCAGCAGCGACGCGCGGCTTTCTTTGGCGACAATGGCGCGGCGCCTTAAGATTGCGCGCTCAACCCTGCAAGCGCGGCTTGAACGGCTTGAAACCGCGAAAATCATAGCAGGATATACTATAAAACTGGGCGAAGGGGCACGTGAGCAGCGTTTGCGCGCCACAGTCCTTGTCTCAATCGAGCCACGCTCTCAGCCAAATATCATCACCCGCCTGCGCGCTATTTCTGAGATTGAGCGCGTGATTACAACGTCGGGACGATTCGATTTGATGTTACAAATTGCCTGCCCTAGCACTGGGGTCTTAGACCGCGTGCTGGATCAAATCATCGCCATCACTGGCATTATACAAACCGAAAGCCTAATCCACCTCTCAAACAAGCTAGATCGCGCGATCTAAAGCACACAAAGCCATCGCTTGGGCTTTCACTTTCGCCAGTATTTTCGTAAAGCAAAGCAGAAATTCACGAAAAGGGCCGGATCATGGCAATGGAAAAAACTTTCGACGCAAAATTGGCTGAAGAACGTCTTTATGCCGCTTGGGAACAGGCCCACGCTTTTGATGCAGGCGCGAATGCGGCAGAGGGTGCCGAAAGCTTTTGCGTGATGATCCCGCCTCCCAATGTGACGGGCAGCTTGCATATGGGCCATGCCTTTAACAATACATTGCAAGATATTTTAGTACGCTGGCATCGGATGCGCGGCTTTGACACTTTGTGGCAACCGGGCACTGATCATGCGGGCATCGCCACGCAAATGGTGGTTGAGCGCGAGTTGGCGCGCCTAAAACAACCCGGCCGCCGCGAACTAGGCCGCGAAGCCTTTTTAGAAAAAGTGTGGCAGTGGAAAGAGCAGTCGGGCGGCACCATCATTGGTCAATTGAAACGATTGGGCGCAAGCTGTGATTGGAAACGCGAAGCCTTTACCATGTCCGGTAACTTTCCCGATGCCGTGACCAAAGTATTTGTCGAAATGTACCAAAAAGGCCTGATTTTTCGTGGCAAGCGCCTGGTCAATTGGGACCCGCATTTTGAGACTGCCATCTCGGATCTTGAGGTTGAAAATATCGAAGTTGACGGGTATATGTGGCACTTCAAATACATGCTGGCCGATGACCAAACCTATGAATATATTGAAAAAGACGATGATGGTGTCATCACATTTCGTGAAAAACGCAACTATATTTCAATCGCGACCACACGCCCTGAAACCATGCTGGGCGATGGAGCTGTTGCGGTACACCCATCCGACGCGCGCTATGCGCCCATAGTCGGTAAAATGGTGCATCTGCCGCTTTGCGACCGTTTGATCCCGATTATTACAGACGAATATCCCGATCCCAACTTTGGGTCTGGCGCTGTGAAAATCACTGGCGCGCATGATTTTAATGATTATCAAGTGGCCAAACGCTCAAACCTGCCGCTTTATCGTTTATTAGACACACGCGGACATATGCGCGATGACGGGCCTACCTACGCGGAAGCCGTTGCCCAAGCACGCGCCATCGGCCAAGGCCAAGCGGCTTCTGAGGCCGAGATTGACACACTTAACCTCGTGCCCGAAAAATACCGCGGTCTTGATCGATTTACGGCACGTGCCGAATTGATCAAAGATATCACCGCTGCAGGTTTGGCCGTGACGCTGCTGGTCAAGGAAATTGATCCTGAAACGGGCTCCGAACATCTGCGACTAGAACCGGTGGTAGAGGCTAAAAAAATTATGCAACCTTTTGGCGACCGCTCAAAAGTTGTGATTGAGCCGATGCTGACCGATCAGTGGTTTGTTGATACGCAAAAAGTGGTCGGCCCTGCACTTGAGGCCGTGCGCTCAGGCGTGACCAAAATCATCCCCGATTCTGGCGAAAAGACTTATTTTCACTGGCTAGAAAATATCGAACCTTGGTGCATTTCGCGCCAGCTTTGGTGGGGCCATCAGATCCCCGTTTGGTATGATGGCAATGGCAAAGCCTACTGCGCCACATCCGAGATCGAGGCAAGCGCCCTCGCCAATGGTCAACCGCTAACGCGCGATTCTGACGTGCTCGACACTTGGTTTTCCTCAGGTCTGTGGCCGATTGGCACATTGGGCTGGCCCGAAGATACGGCCGAACTGGCGCGCTATTTCCCAACAACGACCCTGATCACGGGGGCCGATATTATCTTTTTCTGGGTAGCCCGCATGATGATGATGCAGCTTGCCGTGGTCGGCGAAGTGCCCTTTAAGACCGTTTATCTGCACGGTCTGGTGCGCGACGCTAAGGGTAAAAAAATGTCAAAATCCCTTGGAAATGTAATTGACCCGATTGACATCATTGATGAATTTGGTGCCGACGCGCTGCGTTTTGCTAATGCTGCGATGGCCTCGCTAGGGGGGACATTGAAAATGGACAAGGGGCGCATTGCGGGCTATCGAAATTTTGGCACCAAACTCTGGAACGCCTGCCGCTTTGCCGAGATGAACGGCGTGTGGGAGGGGCACATTACCCAGTCCGCACCGCCAAAGGCCGAAGCCACCGCCAACCGTTGGATCATAGCCGAATGTGCGGCGCTGCGCCAAAGTCTGGATGACAGTCTTGACGCCTATCGTTTCGACGACGCGGCCCATGCGATTTACAGCTTTGTCTGGGGCAAAGTGTGCGACTGGTATGTCGAATTTGCCAAACCCATGTTTGACACAGACCAAGCCGACGAAACGCGTAAGACCATGGCTTGGGTGCTTGATCAATCGATGATCTTGCTGCATCCGATCATGCCATTTATCACCGAAGAGCTGTGGAGCACCACAGGCAGGCGCGCCAAAATGCTGGTGCATTCTGACTGGCCTACCTACGGAACCGAACTTGACGATCCGCAAGCGCGGCGAGAAATGAATTGGGTCACAGCTCTAATTGATGAGGTGCGCTCGGCGCGCGCGCAAATGCATGTACCTGCCGGCTTAAAAGTGGTGATGCTGCGCCATGACCTTGACCGTGCCGCCCTACAAGCGTTGGGCAATAACCAGGCGCTGATTTTACGCCTTGCGCGACTGGAAAGCATCACCCAAGCGGACACCAGCCCCAAAGGCGCCATCACCGTGTCTGTCGAGGGGGGACGTTTCTCGATTCCGTTGGCGGGCATCATCGACATCGGTGAAGAAAAAGCGCGTCTGAATAAAACCATAGAAAAGTTACAGAAAGAACTTGGCGGGCTACGCGGCCGTTTAAAAAATCCAAACTTCGTCGCCTCAGCACCACCGGAGGTTGTAGAGGAATCACGAGAAAAGCTGGCCCTTGGCGATGAAGAAATTGAAAAACTGTCAAAAGCCCTGTCGCGTTTGGCTGAAATTGGTTAAGCCCGCCCCACATCTTCCAGCCTTTGCGCCACTGGCGCAGAGGATTAGCGATACAGTACCCTTTGTGGGGCCCGAAGCACTGGAACGCATCCGCGCCAAACCTTTTTTGGCTCGCCTTGGGGCCAATGAAAACGGCTTTGGCCCCTCACCGCAGGTTTTAAAGGTTTTGACCGCCGAGGCTTCTTTGGCTTGGATGTACGGCGATCCTGAATGTTACTCGCTGCGACTCGCTTTGGCGCTACATCTTGGCACAAGGGCAGAACATATCGTGGCGGGCGAAGGGATTGACGGGCTGCTGGGCGTATTGACCCGGCTTTTCGTTGGTCAAGGTCAAGGGGTTGTGACCTCAGCTGGGGCCTATCCAACCTTTGAGTTCCACGTTTTAGCGGCGGGTGGCATTTTACATAAAGTACCCTTCCTAAATGACCATGAGGACCCAGCCGCGCTTTTGGCGCTGGCTCATCAGGTACGGCCAAAACTGCTTTATCTGTCAAATCCCAACAATCCGATGGGCAGCGTGCATCATGGTGCAAGAATCGAAAAGATGATCGAAGACCTACCCCAAGGCACTCTTTTGGTCTTGGATGAAGCTTACTGCGAAATGGCTGACAAAGAGACGATTCCCCAGATTGACCCGATGAATCAACGCGTCATCAGACTGCGCACCTTTTCCAAAGCCTATGGATTGGCGGGGCTGCGTGTGGGCTATGCGATCGGCCATCCCCAAGCGATCAAAGGATTTGAGCGACTGCGCAATCATTTTGGCTTGGGTCGTTTGGCGCAAGCGGGAGCTTTGGCCGCGCTCCAAGATCAGACCTATTTGCATGCGACGTTAAAAAATATCGCGCAAGCACGCCAAACGATTACGCAGATTGCACATGACAATGGGCTTGTGGCACTGGCGTCGGCCACTAATTTTGTGACAATTGATTGCGGCCAAGACGGCGCTTTTGCCGCCCGCTTGATGAGCTCTTTGGCACAAGCGGGTCTCTTTGTGCGCAAGCCCAGTATTGCGCCCATGGATCGCTGCATCCGTGTGTCCGTGGGCCCCAAGGCTGACTGCGATCTGCTGCGCGCAGCGCTGCCAGGCGCTTTGGCGCAAGCCCGCGATGGATCATAATTAACCTGCGGTAATGTCTTTGAAGTTTTCGGTCACGGGCGCGGCTTTGGGCTTTTTGCTCAAGGTCGGCTCGGCTGGCATGCCGTTTGGGCTTTGGGATTTCAAAACCGCTGACGATGCGTGGTCTAGGCCCAGGTTTGGGGTATGGGTATGGGTCAAAGGCTTGCGAAAGAGCATCAGCTCTTGGCTTTGCAGGCTGCGCGCGCCGTACCAGCTGCGCTGCTCATAACTAAGGGTTTGGGTAGTGTGATACTCCCAGCCTTCACGCGACAAGGCATTCAGAAGATCAGCAACTGTTTGGGCGAAATCCGTTGATTTTCCATAAAATACGCCGCTTTTTTTAACCCGCTTGGGGGCCGCTATCACCTTATACTCATAACTCATGCGCGCCTCACATTTGAAAAGACAACCTTGGCCCCAGTATGGAGCTAAAGTCCTAGCTTTTTCGCAACCAGTGCATTCACAGCTGCAGGGTTGGCCTTACCGCCCGTTGATTTAATGACCTGCCCAACGAACCAGCCTGCCAGTTTAGGATTGGCTTTCGCCTTTTCGACCTGATCGGGATTGGTTGCAATGATCACATCC
>ENA-UOXV01003187-UOXV01003187.1-marine-metagenome-genome-assembly--contig:-NODE-3187-length-20355-cov-6.128768_pt1 | contig 20355 bp, 12 predicted proteins | sample MGYA00238165_ERZ766961 | MGnify/ENA primary metagenome ERZ766961 (study PRJEB28924, sample SAMN03173240) | marine metagenome | biome: Marine; feature: Water; material: Subsurface seawater | place: North...
CGTTCCCTTGTAATGAAGTAAGCTCTCGGACGGCGGGTCCACTTTTATGATCTCGTGTCGCATCACTGCTCCAGCCTTCTTTGACCAACACCGCGACCGCCACTTGAAACTTTCCTCCTTATGCCAATTACACTGATTTCCCCAAACTGCGAATCCATCGTCGATCGGTATCGCGAACAAATTCGTATTTCATTGTTTTCCCGAGACTAAATAATCGCACTCGATAGCTCATCGTGCCGTCATTTGTCTCTTGACTTTTCCAACTCGAATCGCTCCAGAGCCACACACGAGAACGTTCGAGAACTGCTTTGTGACGGAGATCCATGAAACGGGGTCCAAAACGGAGGCCGAAAAGAGGCCTCCGAATCAAATTAGCCTTGTACGCCACTGGGGGCGCCCGCTAGGCGGCGGTCAGGTTGAAGACCGTGCGCTAGGCGTCTTCTACATAGAGGCGTCGGTCGGGGCGGATTAGGCGCGCGGGGGGCGGGAAAGGAGTGAAGCGATTCCCCCTAAGAAGGGGGAGGGAAAGGTGCCCTCTTGTCGGTCGGACTACCATCCTTGGGGATCTGAACGGTAGACTAAATATCCCTAGGACCCTCGCGAAGGTGGTAGAGCGCCGCTATGCCGCCGCTTCCAACCTTCAGGGTGTTGTCGAAGGTGGATCTGAAGATTGCGACGCGCAACTTCAGGGGCGATGAGAGGCTTGGCGAGGAAGGTCCGAGGTGAGTGCTCGCGCATCTGCCGCACAAATCTTGCTGTATATATTGGGGCGCGCGCACTCGACGTCCGCCCCGGCTCGTCCCGCAAAGCGCGCCAAAAGCCACGAGTCGATCCCTCGCTGACCGTACTCACCCCCAACGCTACTTTCTTATCTCGCAGCGGAATCGTTTACAGGGGAAGACTGGGAGAGACGCCCATCGCGGTCAAGGTGGCGAGCGGTGAGTCAACCAAACACATCATCGATCATTTTGTCCCCGCCTCGCACACAGCCGAACCCCCGCTGAACTCGACCCTCTTCACGCCCCATCCACAGGCTCGGACTCGGGAATCGATAAGGATCCGACCGCGCGCGAGTTTATGAAAACCCTGATCTACAAGCAGCCTCCCAACCACCCGAACGTGGTGCCAATCATGGGCATATCGCTGGACGGGGGACAGTGCGTGATGTCCGCGCTCGCGCCGGGCGGTTCGCTCGAGTCGCGGCTCACGCAGCTGAACTGGTTCCAGCGGCTGCGAGTCGCGGCGGGTGCGTTCGCGGGTCTCGCGGCACTGCACGCCGCGGGAGTGGTGCACGGAAACCTGAAGACCACGAACGTCTTCGTCGCGGACGACGGCCTGGACGGGTTGGTTGGCGACTACGCGGCGGGGCGAAGGCCGGATTTCGACAAGTGCTCAACCAGCGTGCTCAACTACTACGATCCAGCCTTCGTCAAGGGGGACGATGCGAGCAACGAATCGGACGTGTACTCCATGGGTATCGTGCTCCTCGAGCTGCTGGCGTCCCAGAGGGACGGGGAGGTTCCCGCCGTCCAGAACGGGGGCGGCGGCGGACCCCTGGACGAATTCGCCGACGCCGCCGCGCAAGGAGGGTGGCCGGAGGACGTGGCGCGGGAGGTCATCGAGCTCGCGGCGGCGTGCGTGAGACCCAACGCCAGGCGGAGGAAGAGCGCGGACATCATCGCCAGGGCGCTGAAGCAGATCGCCCAGGACGAGGTGGACGAGGCTGGAAACGTGGTGACGCTGATGCGGCTTGCCGATAAGGCGTGCGGCACCGCGAGGGACCAGTCCGGCGAGCTGCCGAGGTTCGACAAGATGCGCGCCAGGGAGAGGGCGCGATTCGAGTTCGCGGCGCTCAAGCTTCAGGCCAGGTGGCGGGGGAGGGTGGCGAGGAGACGGTGCGAAAAGCTCAAGAGGTCGGGAATGCCGGCGCAGATCGTCGCCGACGACGGCCAGGATTCGACGTTTACCCCCGAGCAGGTCAAGGCTGCGGTGTTCATTCAGACCAGGTGGCGAGGCATTATGGCCAGGAAAAAAGCCCGGAAGCTGGTCGCTCAGAAGAGAGGTGTGACGTTCCAAGAAGATGATGACGGCACTGCCCTTACCAGGAAACAGCTCGACGAGCTCGCTCTGGCGGAGCGAGAGGCTGAGGAGCGCGAGATTTTGCACGCGGAGATTTTCGGGCGCATAGCCGCCATGCTCGCCGACGGCGACCAGGAGGTTCAGCGGGTGGGTGCAACCGCCCTCGCGATTTACACCGACAGGGATGGGTCGCCCGATCCGACGGAGGCGGCGAACTGCGCGGTCAACGCCGGGATCCTCGGCCCCCTCGTGCACGTGTTCACCTCCAGGAACCAGGTTGCGGTGACGGAATCGGCGAGGGCGCTGGAGAACATCACGGTGGAGCTTCCCGCGGAACAGAATCGTGCGTTACGTGCAGGAGCGCTGGAGGCGTGCCTCAGGCTCATCGTGGATAACTCCCACCCAATCGCTCTCAGGGCAAGCGGTGCGAGGGCGCTCAGGGGTTTGTTGCTCCAGAACCCCCCCGCGTGTCGCAGAGCCGTGGAGAAAGGTGCGCTCGACGCTCTCACCGCGCTGATGCAGGTCAAAGACCCGGAGGCCCAGAGTGCATCATCGGCGGCGCTGACGGGCCTCGCAGATGCCGACAGTGAGATCCTTCAGAAACTTGGGGTTGAACGGCTGGTGGGTATGGCGGTGAGAGCGCGGGATGCGCCCATGCGCGCGGCGACGATTGCGTTTGTCAGCAAGCTCGCCAGAGACAGCGACACGCACGAGGAGATCATCTCGGCCGGTGGTTTGGAGCTGCTCATCGGGATGATCCTGCGACTGAACGAGGAGGCGGTGTGGGGGTTGGCGTCGATGTCGTCGGTCGAGGATAACTGGGCGCAGATCGCCGAGGTTATGACCGTGGACGCGTTTGGCGCGCTCAAGGATCTCATCGAGCTCGGCGGGGAGTACGGGAAGGAGGGCGCGGCGTGGGCGTGCTGCTATCTCGCGGGACACCCGAGTCTGCAGGTGATGATGATCAAGGCGAACGTCCTCCTACCGCTCGTGGGTTTGGTGAAGTCCGGGTCCAGGCGCGTGAAAAAGGCGGCTGAACGCGCTCTAAAGGCTCTCGCAAGCTGATTTAATTCAAATATTCTTAGCGCGCGCAACGACACTACAGCTCGGGCATCCGGTTCTGGTTCGGCATCCGCCTTTTACCGTCCACAAATTCCGGCCTGTTCTTCCTCGTCCTGCGCTCGTAGATGTTGTCGTGCGAGATTCCGTCGATTGTCACCTTGACGTTGCCGTTCTCCGCCTGCGTCATGATCCACGGCACCACGCGTTTCCCGACACGCTTCAGAAGGCCCTTGCCCGCCCACTCCATCCAACCCTGCTTCTTCGGATCCCTCTCCCCGCCCAGCACTTGGTGAATCAGGTCGTCCAGCTTATCCGCGTCCTGCATGTATTCCTCGAGCTCGTCGAGGAACGTGTCGAACATGGCCGCCGCGTCCTCGGCTGTGAACGTCCCGGAGGAAAACTCGCCGCCGTCCCCGCCGGATGCGCCGAACGTGTCGTACGACTTTCGCTTCGCGGGGTCGCTCAGCACCGAGTACGCCTCCGAAATCTCGATGAACTTGCTCTGCGCGCCGGGGTCCGAGTTCTTGTCGGGATGCCACTGAAGGCTCAGCTTCCGGTACGCAGCCTTCAGATCCTTCGCGGAGGCTTGTCTATCCACCTCCAGCACCCTGTAGTAATCCTTCGACGCCGCATCGACACAGCGCACGCCCGCGGAGACGAACAGCGTGGCGAGCAGGAGCACGCCGATGGTACGAGACTTCATGACGTACGAAACGTATCGCGCTCGAGTCTGTGGTCCCACCCGCGCTCGAGTCTGCGGTCACGCCCGATCAACACAACCCGGGAATAGACGACAGGATCGGCGCTCGGCAGCTCGTTTTTTGGCAGCGAGTCAAGCACGCGGCCAAAATTTGTTGACCGTTACTCCCGCGGGGCATTGGTGAGGCGCGCGGGGAGGGCGCAGGGGGGTATCAGGTGTGGTAGGAGCATCATGACGGTGGTGGGGGAGTACGAACTCATACGCAAGATCGGGGAAGGGGGCTATGGCAAGATATTCATCGCGCGGCGCGTCAGCGGAAACGGGCCGGCCTCGGAGGTGGTGCTGAAGCAGGTCAAGCTGCCGACTCGCAAGCAGGACAGGGAGATGTGCCTGAGGGAGGTGTCCATCATGAAGGGCGTGCACCATCCGTGCATCCTGGAGTGTAAGGAGTCCTTCGTGCACGGCTCGAACATATTCATCGTCATGCCGCACTGCACCGGCGGGGACCTCTACTCGTTACTCGCGCGTCAGCGCAAGAAGAAGAGGCGACTGCCCGAGGAGGTCGTGATTGACTGGTTCGCGCAGATCGTGCTCGGGGTGGAGCACATGCACAGCCACAACACGTTACACAGGGACCTGAAAAGCCAAAACATATTCCTCAGGCGCGACCACCTGGCGCCCGGGGACAGGGGGGGCGGGGGCAGGAGCCGAGTCGCTCTGGGAGATTTTGGCATCGCCAAGGAGCTTCAATTCAACAAGGTCGCGGCACAGACGTTCATCGGTACTCCGATATTCATGTCCCCCGAGATGCTGAGGAAGGTACCGTACGGGCATAAGGCTGACGTGTGGGCCATGGGATGCGTCCTGTACGAGATGATGGCGCTGAGCGAGCCGTTCCGCGCTAAGACGATGGAGGGGCTGATGCGACAGGTGCAGCACGGGCAGCCGCACGAGCTGCCGAACGCTTACAGCGACGAGCTGAAAGACATGTGCATGCGAATGTTGAGCAAAGATCCGAACGTGCGTCCGAGCGCGGCGGAGCTGATTCGGGACTCGGCGGCGCTCAGAGCCGCGTGCGCGAGCGCCCTCTCCGACGCGGGAGCTACAGCCGCGTCAGCCGCCGCCGCCGAGCCGTACCGAGCGGCGCACATGTCCATGGTGTCCGCGTTCGATGCAGCAGCGATGGCGAAGCACAGGGGCGCGCAGATGAATCTACCGGCGGCTGCGAGTGAGGATGAGCACGCGGAGAGGAGCAGGGCGACCGCGGCGAAGCAGGCTAAGCGCTGCGGTATTCATATAGCTTTCGGCTACCGGGAGGAGCCCACTCAGGAGAGGCACGATCCGGGCGGGTCGGACGTGGGTAATGCGCTCCTTCCGCCGCGCCCCGCGGTGCGTAAACTCGAGGCGATCGTTCCCAAACCGAGCGTACCGTCCTCCGTTTCACCTCCCGCGCCGGCGGTGCAGAAGGAGGCGAGCTCGGAATGGATGGTCAAGGCGCCCGGCGGCGCTCTCAAGCCGGCTCATCTGTCGCCACCTGGGGTCAGGGGCGAGGTGCCGGATCGACGTGTGAGGGGACCATCCGTCGTGAAAAGTCCAGGGGAGGCTAAAAGCACGCCGCCCTCACCCCCAAAGGCTCAGGTGGCTCTCCTGGCGGTTGCCGTGAAATCCCCGCGACCCGCAAACGCCGAGAAAGCCGCCGCACAGATGGCGGTTCCCGCCCGCCCTCGCCCCGTCCGTCCAGCGGGCGCGAGGAGGGCCGCCGACGAGGCACGCGCGCGTCGTGAAGCGGCGGAAGAACGCGCCGAGCGGATGATGCTCAAGCAGGAGGAACGAGAAAGGGAGAGGAGGCAGCTGGAGCAACAGCATCGGGAAAGGGTCAAGCGACTGGAGCGGGCATACGCGCCCCGCGGATCCTCTCCCAATCGTGATCGGCCCGTGTTCCGCGCACCACCCGCGCCTCCTCCGGTGCTCGCGCGGGTCCCAAAACCGCTGAGGGGCGGATGGGGTAGGGATGCGAGATTCGAAGCTCACCGAGGGGCGCCGCTTCGGTTCCAACAGGAGCTGAGAGCCGCTGTCGGCGCGGGGGGCCGCCACCACGACGCGCAGCCAAAATTCGCGGACGACAGGGCGGACAGGCAGAGGGTCATCGCCGAGCTGGCGGAGGAACGCGCCAGACGGGCGAAGGAGTCGGCGAAGCGGGAGAGAGAGGCTGAGCTCGCTCGTCTTCGCGCGGAGGTTGCGGCGCTTCCGTCGATTAAGGATCCCGCCGCCGTCAAGCGCGCCGCGGCGTCGGAGCGCGGCGGCGCGAGGCGATTTGGCGATGACCTGCGGAACAAACCAGGAAATAAGCTTGGCAAGAATCGGGTGGGGCATCTACGGTTGGATCCCGTCGCTGAGCACCGCTTCGACTACCGTCACGCTCGTGAGGTGAACGGTCACGCGGATGTGTTGCTGCCATTGGTCGGGAAACGAAGGTAGCTGTTGGATAAATGTAATATCAGGGTTGATAATATTAAGGTCGAACCACGCGCTCACTACGATCCCGATCTTTGTTTATTTGATGTCGCTCGGTGCCCGCGCGCCTCTTCTCCCGTCCTCCTTACTGGAACTTCGCCGCCGCCTTCTGCTGCTCGATTTCCTTCAGCTTTTGCTGCCCGGACTGGGTCTTCGAGAGCTGGTGGAGCGTCTTCTCCTTGGACGCACCCCTGACGGCGACTCCTTGCGTGGTCACCCCACCGTGTTCCGCGTGTGTGTCCGTCCAATCCTCGGGCACGAAGGGCAGCTTCGAATGCTTGCTATCCCAGTGCATCTCGGCGCTCTTGATGCTCGGGCTCTGGACCCCACACTGGGGGCATTTGAACTTGGCGTGCCCTGCGGCGCCTCCCTTGCGGTCGGCGACACCCGCTTTTCCGCCTCCCTTGTTCTGGGTGGCCGCCGCCACCTTACCGGCGATCTCCTTTGCGGTGTGCTTCTTCGGTTTCGCTTTACCAGCCATTTGGTCCTTCCCGGCTCGGCGGCGTCGGAAATAATGTGTGTTGACGGCCCGCTTGGGCCGCCAAAGGAACTTTGAAGGACACAAACTCTACTCTGGCTGTTTGCATGTGTAAATACACACATTAGTTGTTTATACTATATAACCATAGCGAAGTAATTACAAATTACCAAAGGTCCGTTTCTAAAATTGAAAAGTCAGTGCTCAGCGCAGACCGCGCGCGCGGAGGAGACGGTAGAGGGAGATGCCGCTGGTTCCGTCCTTCCGGATAAAGTTGGAGGACCAGATCCTCCAGGGTCTGGCCACCGTGGGCAAGTTCGACGGAAAGAACCCGTGCCTGACGTGCGCCACGAGCGGGGGCAGGATCTTCGTGTACGACCCCTACAGCAGGCGCGATGAGCAGGACACGCCCAAGGTGCGGTACCTGAACATCAACAAGAAGATCACGGCGGTGGCGAGCGGGCGGCTGGATCCGAACCTGGGCAGAGACATGCTTCTGGTAGGAACCGCCGCGGACGTGCTGGCGTACGACGTCGAGGAGAACCGCGACGTCTTCTTCAAGGAGGTGCCCGAAGGTGTGAGCGCGATGGTGTGCGGACGAGTTGGCGGGCACGACCAGCAGCCGCTCGCGGTCGTGGGCGGCAGCTGCAACATCACGGGGTACGACGCCGAGGGCGAGGAACGCTTCTGGACCGTGACCGGCGACAACGTGCGCGCGATGGCCCTCGCGGACGTCACCGGCGACGGGTCCAACGAGCTGCTGGTCGGGTCCGACGACTACGAGATCAGGGTGTTTGCAAACGACAACGCCATCAGCGAGGTGACCGAGGCGGAGAAGGTCGTGGGCCTGGCCCACCTCTCCGGCTCAAGGTTTGGGTACGCGCTCGAGAACGGCACGGTCGGGGTGTACGAGGGCAAGAAGCGCAGGTGGAGGATCAAGAGCAAGAACAGGGTCACCGCGTTCAGCGCGTTTGACCTCACGGGAGACGGGCGGATGGAGATCTGCGTCGGGTGGTCCAACGGGAAGCTGGAGGTTAGGAACGAGGAAACCGGAGAGGTGGTGTACAAGGACACGTTCAAGTCACCCATCAGCGCGCTGCTCAGGGCGGACTACAGGCAGGACGGCGGCGGCGACGACATGATATGCTGCTCTTTGGAGGGCGAGGTGAGGGGATACAAGACGCAAGGCGCGTTGGGCGGCGCCGGCGCCCTGAAGGACGACGAGTTCATGGATGAGAACGTGAAGGAGGAGACTCTCGTGGAACTCAACCAGAAACGCCAAGATCTTCTCGCGGAGCTGAAAGGGTACGAGCGGAACACCAGAGCTCTGTACAGCGCCGGCGTGGGTGGCGAGACGGAAACGACGGGCACCATCCCGAAGGACACGAAGGTTAACTCGTCGCTGGAGATGAACCCGGAGGAAGGATGCGGCGAGCTGGTGCTCAGCACGAACAACGACACCGTGATCAAGGCGGCGATCTTGTTCTCCGAGGAGATCTTCGAGGAGGAGGCCAGGTTCGTGTACTTTCCGAACCCGCAGCGCGACGCCAAGGTTGCCATCAAGCCCAAGAAGGACTCCGCCGCGGACGTCGCCATCAAGGTTCTGGTATCATCGCGCACCAGCTCGACGTACCACGTGTTCGAGGTTGAGTTCCGTCTGCCCAGGTTCTGCATGTATGTTCCACTCAAGGCGCTGCCGCAAGCTCCGGCATCGTCGGTGCAGGTGCGCATCGCGGAGCGCATAGTGAAAATCGCCAGATGGATCGACGACGCGTTCATGCTGCAGACGTCCCGCGAGGTTGACGATTACTCGGAGGAGTGTGGATGCCACATGGTCTGTCTGAGAGACTCCAAGCCGCTTAGTATTCGAGCCGTCAACGCCGGGGACGAAGGGTGCGACGTGTTGGTGCAGTGCGACGACATGGACACCTGCGGCGAGGTGATTCAGGACATGACCAAGGCGCTGGGTCTGGGCGACGTCGAGTGCACGGCGGATTTCCCTTACGACATGGAGCGACTGCGTGAGACTCTGACGCGGGTAGACGAGCACAACGCGTTGCGGTCCAGACTGGTGACAGACGTGGCGGACGCGAGTATCACGATCAAACACCTCGTGATTCGCGCGGAGGATTCGAGGATCCTCCAGGATTGGAAGACGATGAAGCGAATGTACGGCGAGCTGAGGGACCTGAACCGCGAGCTCATCGTCGAACACCAGAAACGTGTCGAGAATCACGAGGCGCTTCTGGCGGCGCTGCGCGACGTGAACCAAACTATTCAAAAAGCGGGTAAGCTCAGGGCCGGTGGGCCCAAGACCAGGATGGTGGCGGCCTGCCGGCAGGCCATCAAGGTTAACAACGTACACGCGCTGTTCAAGATCATTCAGCTCGGCGCGGACCTCGCGGAACAAACCTCGGGGTTCGAGTAAATAGAAATAGAAATACCGTTAGAAGTGTGCGCCTTTGTTGTTGTTACATCGTCATAACTAAAACCGCTGCTGCATTTCAACGTCCATCCGGAGTCCAACTCGTCTCTTAACCTCAATGGAGGCCCTATCGGATATGAGGTTCCCGCGCAAACTCAGCTCGGTTAGGTACGCGTTCGTCTTCTGCCGCTGCATGTCGCCACCCCTCGGATCCAACGCGCTGCAGAGTTCCAGAGCGCCCTCATCACCAATCCCGTTTCTCCTCAGAATCAAGGAGTGCAGCCCGGTATTGTCTCGAAGATCCTCCGCGATGTCCTTCGCGCCGGCGTCCCCTATTCCGTTTGATCCCAAGTCCAAATGCCTGAGGTCATGGTTCGTCGATAGAGACTCAGCGACCCAGTACGAACCCTCGGCGGTCACGTTATTCCCCGACACGATTAGCCTTCGTAGAATCGTGTTCTCCTTCAAAGCCTTGGCGAGCCACTTGATGCCGCCATCGCCGATGCCGTTATTTCCAAGGTCAAGTTCTTCGACGCCGTCCAGTGCCGTGGCCAAGGCTTTGGCACCGTCGGACCCGATCGAGTTGCACGCCAGGTCGAGCTCGCGAACACACGGAGCATCCTTCGCAGCCTCGTCTCCGAGTGATACCCTCGCAGCACGCACGGCCGCGCTGAGTGCCTCACTCAGACTCTGAGCGCCGACGGCTGATATACCGTTGAAACCCAGAAGAAGCGCCCTCAGGCAGTGCGGCTCGTACCTCGCATCATCCAACAAGCCCGGCGAAACGAAACTCCGTTGGCCGCTCATCAACGGGCTATTAGCGTTCGCCCTGAGTCTGGCAGCCTCAATGATTGCTCCCGCTATCGCCTTCACGCCAGAGTCGCCTATTCCGTTGTGCCTCAAATTCAACTCTTCGAGTGCGTACCCGCGCTGATGCGAAGTGCGCCGGTGCGCCGAGTGGTTCCCGTCGCCCTCGCCCCTCAGCGCTTGCCCGAGGAAGATCTCAGCGACAGCCGCGGCTCCCACTGGACCGATGACGTTGTGAGTGAGATCCAATTTTCTCAGCCTCGGACACCCAACCTCAACGAGCGCACCCGCGAGGGAGCACGCGCCGTCGCTCCCGATGTGATTTCCAGAGAGGTCAAGTTCCTCCAACGCGCAACCGCTCGCCAACTGGGGTATCGAGAGCGACTCGTCCGGAACCTGCATCAGCGCCCCCGCGATCGCCGCTGCAGCCTTCGGGCCTAGGTTATTACCACTGAGATTCAGAGTTTTCAGACAAGGAACCGCGTCACGAAGCGCCCTCGCCAGTGCGCCGGCACCCTCGTCCCCGACGCCCCTGCCCGATCGAAGGCTCAGAGACACGAGGTGTTTCATCCTGCCCGCCAGCGCCTGGAAGTCTGTGAAGCCCAGGCTCGGACCGCCGGAGATCGAGGGACCAACCGCGGACTCGAGTCCGTGCACCGTCTCTGGAGTTGCCCTGCGAATCTCCAGCGACCAAGGCTCCACAGAGTCGACGCTGCCGTGTATCGTGTTCCAGATGCCCCTCGCGAGATGTTCTCTTGGCACCTGAGTGTTGACCCGACCTCTGCCCGGCACGTGATCTCCAACGCCTCCTCCCAGGGTCATAGCTCCGAGGTCGAGCTTCACGTGGACGGTCCCGTCGCCGTGCTTCTTGTTCCCTCGCGTCCCGGACGCCGGGCCTGAGCCGCGTAGTCTGCCCTTCCTCGCCCCGTCGTTCGAGATGTCGAGCGAGAGACTCAGCGCGCCCATCTTGCCAAACACCTGCTCCTCCATCCTGGTGCGCTTCGAAGCGCCGCTTTGAAGGCACGCCAGCCCAAGAGCATCCGAGAGTTCGAGTGTGTCGACGGACCTGCGTGTTGTAGGGTAGATGATCATTGAGGTCGTGGTGAACAAGGAGGGATCTAGCTAATGGGGAGGTGGACGGGCGGGTTTAAAAACGTACATCGTCTCGTCGTCCGACGCCGACCTCTTGTTGCCGACTGAGGCACTCCATGGAGGCGCCGGAGCCGCGGCGCCCGCCATGGTTCGATTCTCCACCCCAGAGACGGACCGCGAGCTCCCTACTTGGATAGCGGCTCCTCCAGACCCGGAGACGGTGCGACACTGCGCCCTGAAAAGTGATGTCAGTTCAGAGCAGAGCTCGCTCTCGATCACGGACCACTCGAGATTCTCGTCCTCCTAGGTTTTGCGTACGTGCCGCCCATTGCCTCGCGCGACGAGTCGCTGTCGTCGCGCGAGTATCGCGGTAGCATTGCTCAGGGGGGAAACAAGGCGAGCTCGGCGTTCGTATTGAACCCGGGTCGTCAGTAGAGGCGCCGAGATGCCTCCCGCGCTGAGGCTGAGGGCGAGCCGTGGAAATGTCTCCTCTGTCGAGACGCGCAACACCAACGGCGGAAACTCCTCCCCGAGGGCGAATGGGGGCAGCCCAAGAACGCGCATAGGCGGAAGCGGAGGCTCGGGCAAATTACTCGTGGATGCGGTGAGTGACGTTTCGCCTCATGTCCCATGGCGCACCCGCCTCACGAGTTACCAATGTGCAACAATCTGCCGAATGTCAACAACGCGTCCTAAACCATCTCCCCACCCACCCGCTCCTTGAATAGCCGTCAAAGTGGAAATCGCTCGTCACGAGGGCATCTTCGGCGTTTGCTATGATCGCAGGGTTCGTCACGATGCTCTCGGCCGGCCATGTCCCGACGATCCTGCTCATCTTCATCATCCAAGGCCTGATGGTTCGAGAGTTGTTCGCGCTGGCCGTCGAGGTGCGAAAGGAGAAGGACGTGCCTTGGTTCCGGCTGCAGCAGTGGTACTTCTACGGAACCGCGGTATTCTTCACCTACGGAAGGTTCCTAAAGCACAAATGGCTCGAATCGTCCATAGCGAAAGATCCGGAACGCCTGGGTGCGTTCGGCCTGTTCATGTTTGCGCACCACTCGTTCATCTCCTACATCGGGTGGATGGTCGGGTTGGTGCTCTTCGTCCTGTCGCTGAGATCCAGGGGTCTGTACCTTTACCAGTTTGGACAATTCGCGTGGACGCACATGATCATCGTGACCGTACTCATGCAGAGCTCGTGCTTCGTGGCGAACGTCCTCGAGGGCATGATCTGGTTCGTGTTCCCGGTGTCGATTGTCTTTTTCAACGACGCCGCGGCGTACATGTGCGGCTTTTTCTTCGGCCGAACCCCCCTCATCAAGATATCCCCGAAAAAGACGTGGGAGGGGTTCATCGGGGGACTCATCGTGACCCTGATAGTCACACCCTTCGCGGCGGCGTGGATGCAGCAGTACGAGTGGCTGATTTGCCCGGTTGACGACAAGTCCCCGCTGCGGCTGTTTGGGGGCGCGAGCGGATGCGACGTAGATCCCTTGTTCATCCCGAAGGAGGTTCCAGTTGCGTCAATCGTCGGTGGCTTTGAATCCACGCTCGGCTGGATGGTGCCTCACGGGTGGATCGCGACGGTGGCGAGGGCCTTGTTCGGCCTGGAGACTGTCAGGGCGTCGTGGTTCCAGGTGCACGCCCTCGTGTTTGCCTCGTTTGCGGGCATCATCGCGCCGTTCGGAGGCTTCTTCGCGTCGGGATTCAAGAGGGCGTTCAAGATCAAGGACTTCAGCGACACCATTCCTGGACACGGTGGGATCACCGACCGGATGGATTGTCAGATGGTCATGGCTCTTTTCTCGCACCTGTACATCACGAACTTCATCCGGCAGCCAGGTTTGATGACCGTGGGACAGCTCCTCTTGAAGATTGAGTTCCTGACGAACGAAAACTTGCTGAGGCTTTACAAGGCTGTCGGGAAGGTGATCGTCACGAGAGGCCTGAAGCTTCCATGAACGGAACGTGGCAAACCATTCTTTCTAGTCATCGGCGCCAAACGTCGGTTGTATCAACACTACAGAATACTCTTCCACTCTCACGCTGCAGATCCGAAGCTCGTGTTTCTCGCATCGGATCCACTCAATAGCGGGATGCCCTCCGCTCTGAGCTTTCGAATCACCCTTGATTCCAGCGCTCTGGCCCGGCTCTTGCCTCCACCCTCTCTGGGTACCGTGATAAACGTGCATTCGACGTCACTTGACCCCTCCCTCGCCGCGTTTGCTCTGTGTGACGCGAGCCTGCCCGACAGATCATCACTTTCCCCACAGTACGCCCAGCCGTCGCCGCGCCTGAGAACATAAACGCACGACCACGCCCTTGCTGCGGGTGGAGGCACATCCTGCGCATGTACGATACCAGCCTCTGGGACGGTACCGAGTTCGAGAGAGCCGACAGAGACAAGGAGCTCACGAAGCGACTCGAGCGGGGGCGCAGCCGCGAGGGCAGCAGCGGTGGGCGATGCCTCCTCCTCAGCCGCCGGCGCTGTCTTGCCGACAACGACGGTTTCAGGGATCTGCGCGAGCAGCTCCTGGCTCCGATGCACCACCTCATCGGACACTCCCATGTCCGTTGCAGTCTGCAGAGCAAGGCTCTCCCTGCATTCGCCGGGAATCATCCTGAGCGTTGGCCTGAGCCTTCCGTCGTTGTCCTCCCGCGTTTCCATCATCATTCTCTTGGCGAACGGTGAGAGGTTCAGGCCGAGATCGAGCACGCCGTGCAAGTGCGTGGCGAAAATCCCCCGCGCGCCGGACCGGTCGAGCTCTTCCACCACGGCACCGCCCATAGCTGTTCCGTGCCTCGCTTCTGTGCCGCGGCCGAGTTCGTCGATGAAAACGGCGGATTTAGCGGTGACCACGTCCAACATCTGTCCAACTTCTGCCATCTCAACCGCGTAGGAGCTGAGACCCTCCGCGGGAGAATCTGTGGAAGACATCCTGACAATGAGGGAGTCGAAGAAGGGTACACTCGCGCTCGTCACCGGACAGTGTAACCCGCATGATGCGAGAAGCGCCGCCGCCGCCGTGGCTCGGAGAATCGTGCTCTTCCCCGCCATGTTTGGCCCGGTCAAGAGGCTGACACCGTCCAGCGACACGTCGTTCACCACCGCGTCATCTCGATCCATCCAGAAGGGAACAAGGCCCTCCAAGAGCCATGGAGTTGACGCATCGTTCGCAGGAAGGAGCTCAGCGGGTCGCCACCCGCGGCTCACCGCGTGCCTAGCGTGCAGAGACGCCGCGGTGGCCACAGCGGAGAACGTCGCGGCAGAAACCAAATCGGCGACGGACGTCTCGAGGTCAGCCGCGAGAGTGCGCAACGCCCCAGCAACCTCCTTGCCAGCCTCGAAGGATGCCACGCGATACGTATTGATAGCATCCTCCACTGCAGGGGTGGTCCACCGATCGCCAATTTGTTTGCCGTACCGATCCACCGGGTGTTTCAGGTCAGTGGATCCCTCGGCTTGAACCCGCTTGGCGACGGCGGCGGGGAGATGTCGAAGCCAGAGCGCGTTGTTTCTTTGGTCGTGCTCCAGGTGGCAACGGTTCACCTTTCGTGTCTGTTGCTCCGCATTGGCAGTCTTGATCAGTGGCACGAGGTCGCGACCGATAGCGTCGGCGAGTTCACGCGCCGCAGCTTCACAGTCGTCCAACGCGGACTCCACCCTGTCTCGACGCACGCGGCCACGCCACGGTTCGTTGACTCGGAGAAACTGTCGGGGCACGTGGTCCACCCGCGGCGGCGCGTCAAGGCCGAGCGCGAGTGCCTCCAGGTCAGCCGCAGTTTCACCATCCACCTCGTCGTACTCATCGTCGTCCACGTCGGCGTCAGCGTCGATCGAGGTCGCCACCTGCGCGCGAGGCTTCCAGTCTCCCTTGTCGAGAACCTCCTCGGCGACAACCGCTCCAATGATCTCCTCGGCTTCCCGGCACGCCTTCACCAGACCTTCCTTCGTCACGTTCCTGCCAGCCTTCAGAGCTGTCGGGTTCAACAGGAGCTCGCCCGCACGTCGCACGGCATGTGCGTCGTGTTCCAGCGTCCTTCGAACCGCGCTCGCCATCGCGGAGATTTCGGAGAAGAACACGTGCGTCGCCTCCTTCTTCCACAGAAGTTTTGCAATTTTCTGCGGCGGGACAACCTCCAGCCTCGGCACGCCCCCGTCCGACGGAGACAACCCTGTGGACATGAGCACACACGCCTCCGAGATTGCCGCGGCGGTATCCCGCGGCGGAGGGTGCAGCAGGAGCTCCTGAAGGTACGCACGGCACGCGGCGGGTGCGCCCGAGCTGGCGGGAAGCGCGTGCGACAGAAGTGGAGGCACGGACCTCGTCGGCAGCACACCGAGTTGCTGCGCGGTGGCGAGCGTGAGGGGGAACGGCCTCGGCCTTTTCGACGTCGCCGCTTCCTTTCCACCGTTAATGCCGACGAATTCGAACGATTGGTCCACGTTCATGCCGTACTCTCGCCTGACTAGGTCCAACAGACCACGAACCGGATCCATGCCTTCATACCTCTGCTTGCCGTAGTCTCCGTCGTTGGTTCCAGCCGCGAGAATGTTTCCAACTTCGAGCCTGAGCCTGCGCGTCTGACCAGCCACGCCCGTACTCCTTCCAGCATGACCCGCGTCCATCGAGGTGTGCACGTAGAGCGGGGGCGCGAGTCCACCGGCTGCAAGTTTCGCCGCCGCGCTCTCGGACGTGAGACCCTCTGTCACCGTGACCCGCCTCAGGTCGGGCTCAACGGCGATGAGTGTGTATCCAACCGCCGTGGATGCGACGCCGACGACGGGCGGAGGAGCGGCGCCGTCGAATTCGATGTCGTCGCCGTTATCCGCCGCTCCTACCACGTACTGCGGCGAGGCGGGCGTGACAATCGCGGCCACGTATCGCTCCTTCGGCGGCGCCCTCGAGCCGTATCTGTGCATGACGGGAACCTCCTCGCACACCACCGCGCTGAAACCCCTGGATGTGAGCCTGTCGAGGGTTTCCTGTACCTTGACCAGCGGACACCCAGCCCTGGGCACACCGGTCAGGCCCATGGGGTTAAGTCCCGCGTGCATGACGAGCATCACCGCGTCGTACCCGAGCGCCTCGTAAAACTCACCAACTCGAATCAGGAGAACCTTCCGAGGATGCTGCGCCTTGACCTCGAGCGCGTAGTCGTACAGGGTCTTCCTCCCGCCGGCCTTGCCGGTACCCTTGGACGCCCCCCGAAGGGACGTGTCGACGCCGAGCGGGTCGGAGAAGTTCACGCGCTGGACCATGAGCCTGGCGGACTGCTTCACCGACGGCCCCGTGACCTGCGAGATCCAAAACTCCCGATCGAAGACTGCGTCGTCGAAGGCTTCGGTCTCCTCCACCGCGGGCACGGCGCGCTGTCGACGCGCGGACGAGGATGACGCGCGTGGCTTTCGAGTGGCATCAACACGGATCAAGTCGCCGCGGGCACCTCGGAGGGAACCCGCGAGGTACCCGCTCGCGGCGAACGAGCGCCCGCTCGGGACACCAACAGTGGGCACTCCCGCCCAAGGCAGTTGAGCGAAGACGTGCTCCGCCGCGGCGGGTCGGAGCACACCCACGCGTCTCCAGGCGGCGAGGCCGCGTCTGAACGCGATACCAGCACCGCCCGTCATGATTGGCGACGGCGCCGTTTGCATCCGCCGTGGCGGACAGCAGGCAGCCGCGAGGGGAAGTGCCCGATCTCGGGGCGTTCACTTTCAAAAATGCGCAAACAGCTGAGATTGTTACGAGTAACCCGCCCCTGCGCTCGCCACTCTTGCGCGCACCCGCACACTTCATCGGCGAGTATACTTATCGGATGACATGGCGGTGACAACTCGCGCGCGTTCGGGATCTCAACGCGGAGTGATATCATCGTTCAGGACTGGGCGCCAGTCATCGACGATCGCGTCCAACGTCGATTTTCGCATCTGCGTCGCGGTGCTGATCCTGGTGAATGTCGCGAGCAAGTTTGGCGATGCTCTCGCACCGACCCTGGCGGATCTCCAGCCTTTGTTACTGCTCGCGCTTAATGCGAACGATCTGCACCTCACCCTCACAGCTGGCCGCACCCAGGTCAGTACTTGAACCCGACTGCGCCGAACCCATCGAGCTCACCATTTCCAAATCCTTTTTCTTCAGGTGCTCCAATACTTTATCGTGGGCGTGGCGCGGAGGCTATTGGAAGATCCCGCGTATTACCTCTTAGGGTGGAGGTACGGAGAGCACGGGGTGAGGTGGTTGGACAGCCTGATACCGGGCACGGAGGCGGGTTTCAAAAGGTCTGAGCGTTGGTTCAGACGATTCGCTACTCTCGCAGTAGCGGTTGAACCCGGAGCCGCGGTCTGCCTACTCGCCGGTACGTCAAGGATGTCGCCGGGATGGTTCGCGTCGGTCAATGTGGTCGGTACGGTGATACGTGTGGCGGTGATACGGGTCGTCGGTCGAGTTGCGGCGGGGAAGGTGGACGCGGCGCTCGACATCCTCGCTGAGTATCGAACCGTGGCGACAGGGGCGACTGCTCTCGTCGCAACCGCCACGGCAGCGCCGCTGGTGCTCGGGCTGGTTCGTTGGATGCGGGGGAAATCGATCAAAGTAGTGTAGGTGGCGATACAATATGATACTCGGTCGTGGCTACCAAAAGAACGAGTCGTCATCAGACGAGAACCCGGCATCGTGCGTACGCTGTCGTCGACCTGCCGACGCTGAAGTGTCGCTGTCTGAGGCCTCACGCATCAAGGCGCCGGTCGTCGTCGCCAAACGCGAACTCTTCTCAGCCTCGAACACGCACCACTCTCTCCACCGCACGAACGACCAGGCCACGAATCTCCATCTTCTGAATGCGTCCGCCACACCCGCCACGCCGTCCGTCTCGTACGCCTCCCAAGCTCTGCAGTCACCGTCATAGTCCACAAACTGGTCGCCCACGTAATAATGCGCCCGGTCCCCGTACCTGAGCCGAAGCTTTCTCGCCGCAAGCCTGAGTTTCCTCCTCGTAGCTGCCAAGTTACACCATCGTGTGAGGGCGCCCTGCAGTTTCTCCCATACAACATCGTCCCGGTGTGCTACCGCAATACGCCAAGCTGGCATGCCGACACGCACCTCTCTCGCGCGCCAGTGCGCGGCTATGATTGTTACAGCCGCCTCCTCCACGTCTTTCAACAACGCGGTGGTCATGGACTTCCGGCCCATCCGGCGCTGGAAGGCGAACTTGACGTTCTCCGGATCCCTTCTAAGCCTCGCACGAAGTCGTCGCAGCTCAGTGATGAGCTCGTCATCGGAGAACGTGAGCGGATTTCGCGGTCGACGCTCGGGACGAGTCGGCGACTCCACGGGTGCCGTTCGCGTCCATTCCTCGGGTATCGACGCCTTTGAAGGTATGGACATACCCGCTGCTCTGACACGAAGCTTGGCCATCTCAGCCATGGCCGTCATTGTAGCGGCGTTCTCTTTGAGGCTCCGCACGGATTCTTTCGTCGGCACAGCGACATGAGTGTCAAGCTCGTCATCTGAAGATGAGGAGGACGAGGACGACGAAAGCCGGGGTGCCTTCTCGGGTGTCGGCTGGGAAGCCCGCTGCTGCCTATTCTGCAACGCCTCCAGCACCCTGTCTATTCGTGAGAACCTCTGTTCTGGTTCTCTCTCCATGACGGCGCTCCCCTCGGGATCAACCCGACCTCCGCGCGGCCGACTCTGGCGTACCTGTCGAACGGCCTTTTGGATTTTGTCCCCTCCGAGAAGATCTGGGAGTTTCATTCATTTTAGGGCACGCCATCGCCTTAGTTCGCGGGCGGAAAGATGCAGCCCCCAGACGTGAAGATGCAGACGATCGAGAGGGACCATCGCGGCGATATCGTCGGACGCTGGCAGGACCTCGACTACCTGCTCCTTCGTGGAGGCCCGTTGGCAGGCCCGGGTTTCGAACCCGGCGAGGACACCAAGAGCCTCCTCATGGATGTTATGCACGTCCTGGTCATAGGGGCGGGTGGGCTTGGATGTGAGCTGCTCAAGGACCTATCGATGAGCGGGTTCAAGAAGATCGACGTCATCGACATGGACACCATCGACCTCAGCAACCTGAACCGCCAGTTCCTCTTCCGAACGCACGACATCGGGAAACCAAAGGCCATCATAGCGGCGGAGCGGGTGATGGAGCGCGTGGAGGGCGTGGTAGTGACGCCGCACTACTGCCGCATCGAGGACAAGCCTGACGACTGGTACGAGCAATTCCACATCATCATCATGGGTTTGGATTCCCTGGAGGCGCGCAGCTACATTAACGCGGTCGCCTGCTCGTTCCTCCGCTTCGAAGCCGATGGAACCCCGGACCAGAGTACTATCAAGCCCATGATTGACGGCGGCACGGAGGGTTGGAAGGGACACGCGAGGGTCATCTTGCCAGGTGTCACGCCTTGCTTCCAGTGCACCATGTGGCTCTTTCCTCCGCAGACGACGTTCCCGCTGTGCACGCTGGCGGAGACACCTCGCAACGCGGCGCACTGCATAGAGTACGCGCACCTCATCCAGTGGGGTAACGAGAGAGGTGACGAAGAATTCGACGCCGACGAACCGGATCACCTGAAGTGGGTCTACGAAAATGCGCTGCGAAGGGCAGAGGCGTTTGGGATCGAGGGCGTGACCTACAGTCACACTATGGGGGTCGTGAAGAACATTATCCCGGCCATACCGAGCACCAACGCAATCATCGCGGGGCAGTGCGCGATTGAGGCGTTCAAGATGGCTACCATGTGCGCGAAGGGGATGGACAACTTCATGATGTACAACGGCGCCGACGGGGTGTACACACACACGGTTGCGTACGAGATGGATCCGGACTGCCCGATTTGCTCGCCCGGGGTTGCGATGGAGGTGCCGAAGGAGTCGACGCTCTCGGATTTCATCGACGCCGTCGTGGACAAGTTTAAAGACAGGGTTGCGTTGCCGTCTATCAGCACATCCAACGGGACTAACCTGTACATGAGAGGGGTTCTGGAGGAGGCGACGCGGGATAACCTCACCAGGAAGATGTCTGTACTGATCGGGGAGGACCAGGGCGGCGGGGAGAAACTTGAGGGGCTGATTATCGTGAACGACAAGAAGCTCAAGGGGCCCCTTCGGGTTCGACTTACGCTCACGTGAGACAACCTTTTGCAAGCGACGTGTGACGTACCTAGCTAGATTTCTGATGTACATCGACGTA
>ENA-UOXV01003192-UOXV01003192.1-marine-metagenome-genome-assembly--contig:-NODE-3192-length-20335-cov-5.993787_pt1 | contig 20335 bp, 20 predicted proteins | sample MGYA00238165_ERZ766961 | MGnify/ENA primary metagenome ERZ766961 (study PRJEB28924, sample SAMN03173240) | marine metagenome | biome: Marine; feature: Water; material: Subsurface seawater | place: North...
TGCCCGAGGTGGCGGGGTTTACCGACTCGACCAAGGCCACGGGCCCGTCAAAGGCGGCACGAAAGAGGAAAAAGCCACCCCCCAAAATCACAATCATCGCCCAAGTGCGTTTCCGCCCTGCCGGCAGTTTTTTATAGGCTATGATAGACAGACTGATGATGGAAACACCCAAAATCAAAGCGGCTAAAACACCCGGCCCGCCAGCGCGCCAAGCATCGGGAACCGGCTCGGATGAGACAAGTACAACCGCCAGTCCCCCAAGCGCTACAAAGCCCATGATGCCCGTGTTAAAAAGCCCCGCGAAGCCCCATTGCATATTGACGCCCATCGCCATGATAGCGGCCAATAAAGCGGTATTTAAGATGCTGAGTGACAAGTTCCAGCTTTGTAACTGCCCCGTCAGAATGAACATAAGGGCAAGGCCCGCGAAAAGTGCGACGGATCTTAAATTCATACTGATTTTCCCTTAAATAATCCGGTAGGCATGAACAAAAGCACCAAGATTAAAATCGAAAAACTGACCGCAAACTTATAATCCGTTGACATAAGCTGCAAAAGCCCATCAGGGGCCCAGCTGTCGGGTAACGCATAGGTGGCGACTTTTTTCCACGCATAGGTGACCATCACTTCGCTAAAGGCAATGATGAAACCGCCTGCGATTGCACCCAAAGGATTGCCAAGCCCACCCACAATGGCCGAAGCAAAAATCGGTAACAAAAGTTGAAAATAAGTGAAGGGTTTAAATGATTTATCTAGCCCATAAAGCACGCCCGCAACCGTGGCCAAAGTGGCAGCAAGTATCCAGGTGACTTGCACTACCCGCTCGGGGTTGATGCCTGACAGAAGAGCCAAATCCTCATTATCAGAAAAGGCGCGCATCGATTTTCCAGTGCGTGTGCGGTTTAAAAACCAAAACATCGCCGCCACAACCAAAATGGCCACCACAACGGTGATCACTTGGGTGGTTTTTATGGCCAGCCCCTCGTCCAAACCCGTGAGGGTTTTGAAATCACGCGCTGTAATCAAAAACCGTTCTCCATCTTCAAAATTGCGGTTTTCAACTCCAATGATAAAGCGCGTGAGCCCGTTCATCACAAACATCACCCCAACCGAGACTATAACCAGAATAGTCGAAACAGACTTTTTCTTGCGATAAAATTGGTAAACCACACGGTCGGTGCCCAAAACAAACAAAGCCGTGAATAAGATGCCAAAGGGCATCGCCAATAGGGCGGTGGGCAAGGGACCAAAATGCAATCCCATCGACTGGAACCACCATGTAAAAAGAATGGTCACCATCGTGCCAAAGGCCATCGTGTCGCCATGGGCAAAGTTGGAAAAGCGCAAAATGCCGTAAACCAAAGTTACACCCAAGGCCCCAAGCGAAAGTTGCGCTCCGTAGGTCAGCCCTGGCACAAAAACAAAATTCAAAAAGACAATCAGCGCGTTTAACTGGTCCATCTCAACCCCCCAAGAAGGAACGACGCACGTCGTCATCCGCCATCAATGCTGCACCCGTATCGGTAAACCGGTTTGCCCCTTGCACCAAAACATAGCCCTTATCGGCAATATTGAGCGCTTGGCGAGCATTTTGTTCGACCATCAAAATTGAAATTCCCGAGCGGGCAATTTCAATAATACGATCAAATAGTTCATCCATCACAATAGGGCTAACACCTGCGGTCGGCTCGTCCAGCATCAATACCGACGGTTCGGTCATCAGGGCACGACCAACGGCCACCTGTTGGCGCTGCCCACCCGAAAGTTCACCCGCAGGCTGATAGCGTTTTTGGCGTAAAATCGGAAACAGATCATAGACTTGGTTTAACGTGCCGCTGATATCATCACGGCGCAAAAAAGCGCCCATTTCTAAATTCTCTTCCACAGTCATCGAGGTGAAAATATTATGCGTTTGCGGCACAAAGCCCATGCCTTTTGACACACGGTCTTGCGGGCTGAGTTTGGTGATATCTTCGCCTTTCAGCCGCACCGAGCCGCCGCGTAGGCTCAGCATCCCAAAAATAGCTTTCATCGCAGTTGATTTCCCCGCGCCATTCGGACCCACAATTACAGCAATTTCACCTTTTTCTACTGCAATGGTGCAGGCGTTCAAAATATCACTAGAGCCGTAGCCACCCGTCATCGTGTCGCCGATCAAAAACGGTTCAGCCATTATGTGCCACCTTATTCTTTAGCCCCGTGCCCAAATAGGCTTCAATTACGCGGTCATTATTCTTCAACTCGTCCACGGTGCCTTGAGCCAAAACCCGCCCCTCGGCCATACAAATGACGGGGTCGCAGAGGCGAGCGATAAAGTCCATGTCATGCTCAATTACGCAAAAAGTATAACCTTTTTCTCGGTTTAGGCGCAAAATAGCATCTGCAATTGTGTTCAAAAGCGTGCGGTTTACGCCTGCGCCCACCTCATCGAGAAAAACGATTTTGGCATCAACCATCATGGTGCGACCAAGCTCAAGAAGCTTTTTTTGACCGCCCGAAATATGCTCCGCACGTTGATCTGCCAGATGCGAAATGGTTAAAAACGCCAGCACTTCATCAGCTTTGGCGCTCAACGCTTCTTCTTGGGCTTTGATTGCCTTGCGGTTGAAGCAGGCGTTAAGCAGGTTTTCACCGCTTTGTGCGCCAGCGACCATCATCAGGTTTTCGCGCACAGTTAAAGAGCCAAACTCATGGGCGATTTGAAATGTGCGCAGCAGGCCTTTTTTAAAAAGTTCATGTGGGGCAAGGCCGGTGATTTCTTCACCGTCCATGAGAACACGACCGGAGGTTGATTTAAGATTTCCAGCTATAACGTTGAAAAGAGTTGTTTTTCCTGCGCCATTTGGACCGATCAATCCAGTTATAGACCCCGTTTCAATCTTTAAACTTGCCCCGTCAACAGCATGAAAACCGCCAAAATGTTTGTGCAGATCTTCAACAACAATCATAAAATTCTCCAAGCATCTTTGGTCTCTGCGTAAAACAACGGCCCGAGTTTCCCCGAGCCGTTGTTTTTTATTTTGCGTTGATTAACGGAAGCGAACAGTTTCGATTTTACCGCCTTTTATTTCGATCTCGCGGTAGTTGCCTGCAGATTCGCCAGGGCCGATCAGGTCAACAGCCGTTGCGCCAACATAGTCGATGTCGGTGCCAGCTGCGATAAGATCTAAAGCTTTGCCAAGCTCGCCTGGGAAAATCTCAACTCCGGGAGCGTTTGCTATATCCATGACTTTTCCAGCCCAGTCTTTTGAGACTGTTGAGTTGGCTGCGGCCATAGACAACATGATCAAAGCTGCTGCATCATATGATTCTGGTGCAAATGCACCTGTGCCGTCAAAGCCAGCACTTGTTGCAAGAGCTTGGAACATTTCAGCGCCCTGGCTGTCAGTGCCTGGATATTGACCAAACGAACCTTCAAGGCCTGCGCCGATCGTATCAACCAACGATTGACCAACCATACCATCTGGTAAAACGAATGTTTCAAAAGCACCTGAATCAAGTGACGATTGAATGATTGCACGGCCTGCGCCGGCTTCGTAGCCCGCAACAACAAGAATGTCGCCACCAGCCGCTGCTAAAGATGCAACTTCGGAAGAATAGTCGGCTTTATCTTCGTCGTGCGATGTTGAAATTGTAATCGTACCACCAGCAGCCTCGAAGGCGGCTTGGAAGGCGTCAGCTAAACCTTTACCATAATCGTTGTTTGTATAGGTTAATGCTGCATTTTTAATACCCCGATCCATAAGAACCTCGGTCATAACAACACCTTGTCGCGCGTCAGATGGAGCCGTACGGAAGAACAGGCCATCATCTTCTGCAGTTGATAAAGCTGGTGAAGTTGCTGAAGGCGAGATCATCGCAATACCGTTCGGACGCGCAACATTTTGCAAGATAGCACCTGTAACGCCGGAACAGTCAGCGCCCATAATAGCAGAGACTTTGTCCGAGGTAACTAAACGCTCAGCCGCTGATGTCGCAGCCGCTGCGTCAACACATGTAGAATCGCCGCGGACAGAGGTAACCGTCGCGCCCCCCATTAATTTGCCAGAGGCTGTTACTTCAGCCATAGCCAACTCAGCGCCTGCGCCCATTGCTGGTGTGATTGATTCAAGTGGCCCTGTGAAACCAAGTAAGACACCAATTTTCACTTCTTCAGCAATTGCAGCGCCAGAAAAAGCGTAAATTGCAGTAGTTACCATTAATAATTTTTTCATTTTCAGCTCCCATATTTTAGTTAAAGTTTTACGAAAAGATGAAGGTTTTTACTTCATTCTTTCAGTTATCGTAAAGTAAAAATAATGTTTGATCAAATTTAAAGATGTTAATCCAATATGAAGATATTTTGGTTTCATTTTTGTACGCTTAGAATTATCAGTTCAAAACTAAAAAAAGCTGTTTAGCCAATTTCGGCTAATATTTACTACTAATAAAAAAGGAATATTTCCTGATTTTAATTGAATTTTAAGGCTTATAAATTTATATTATGATTGTAGGATAATGGTTGAGTAGAACTAAAAATATTTAGTCATTTTCACTTAAGTTATGAAAGATTAGTCGATAACTTTTTTTAATATAGATAGATTTCAGTTTATAAATCTATATTAAGCACTTTATTACACACTTTTTCAACTTCGTCCGTCAACAGATGTCTGAACGCTGTAGAATCGGATAGTTTTTTTGAGGTTATATTGATAGTTTTCCAAAATTAGTCGTGCCTTGTGAGCCACGTTCGCGGTATGGGGTGGTGTTATAGTGTGAGCGGTAGCATTTTGAGAAATGCGAAGGGCTAGCAAAACCGCAAGCGAGTGCTACATTTATGACGCTCATATCCGTTTGCATTAATAAATTACGGGCTTTTGACAGGCGCAGCTCCATATAATAGCGTTTGGGTGAACGGTTCAGATAACGACGAAACAAACGCTCAAGCTGGCGCGTTGACATACCCACAATATCGGCTAATTCGGCAGGACTTATAGGGTCTTCGATGTTTTTTTCCATCAGTAAGATCACTTGGCTTAATTTTGGATGGCGTACACCAATGCGGGTCGGAATAGATAGGCGCTGCACGTCTTGGTCGGTTCTGATAGATGAATAGATCAAAAGATCGGCCACATTATTTGCCAAATCATTACCGTGATCGGTAGCAATTAACTTAAGCATCAAATCTAACGAGGCAGTGCCCCCCGCTGTGGTAATACGATTGCCATCAATCACAAAAACGGATTTTGTAAGATTAACGTCTTCAAACTCTTCAAAAAAGCCGTCTTGATTTTCCCAATGTATTGTCGCTTTTTTACCCGAAAGAAGGCCCGCCTTAGCCAAGCAATGCGCACCTGTGCAAAGCCCGCCTATAGTTATGCCGCGCCGTGCCTCTTTGCGCAGCCAAGCCAAAACACCTTTAGTTGAGGAGCGCTGCACATTAATGCCACCGCACACCATGATTACATCGTCTTTGCCCACATCTTCTAAGCCCATATCCAGCTTAAAACTTACACCATTCGAACAGGTGGCTATTTCGCCGCCTTCGCCCACCAAAGCCCAAGTGTAAAGCGTACGTTCGGCAATGCGGTTAGCCAGCCTCAGCGGCTCAAGCGCGTTGGAAAAAGACATCATTGTAAATTCATTTAACAACAAAAACACAAACCGCTTTTGTGGTGCCTTTGGAATTGTGCGGGTGGCTTTCATTTCTGGTGAAATCATTTTGCGACCTATTTGTGCCGATTTTGGTACACCGATAAAGCTTTTTTCAGCGCTCACAAGGGGAATCTTCTGATTTGCCGCTTGGCAAGGGACTGACGTCGACCTATAAAATCCATACATTAAATAGGGATAATATCATGGCTCAAGCTTGGAAAAAATCGGACTGGCGGACGAAACCCAGGGTTCAGATGCCTGACTATCTCGATGGCGATTCCCTTAAAGCGGTTGAGGCCCAGTTGTCCAAATATCCTCCTTTGGTTTTTGCAGGTGAGGCGCGTCGCTTGAAGGACAAGCTGTCCATGGCCTCAATGGGGAAAGCTTTTTTGCTGCAAGGTGGGGATTGTGCCGAAAGTTTCGCCGAATTTAACGCAGATAACATTCGTGACACTTTCCGCGTTATGCTACAAATGGCGGTGGTTTTGACTTATGGGGCGAAAGTACCAGTAGTCAAAGTGGGACGAATGGCGGGGCAATTTGCCAAGCCACGTTCCGCCGCCACTGAGGTGGTGAATGGGATTGAACTGCCAAGCTACCGTGGCGACATCATTAATGGTTTTGATTTCACCGAAAGCGCACGGATGCCCGATCCGTCGCGTATGTTGCAAGCCTACACGCAAGCGGCGGCCTCACTAAATCTTTTGCGCGCCTTTTCGACGGGTGGTTTTGCCGACATTCATCGTGTGCATTCCTGGACTTTGGGCTTTGCAGAGCATGACAAGGCCGAACGCTATCGCGAAATATCTAATAGAATTTCAGATGCGTTAGACTTTATGTCAGCGGCGGGAGTTGATGGGGCGACTGCCTATCAATTGGCTCAGGTTGATTTTTACACTTCGCACGAGGCATTGTTACTTGAATATGAAGAAGCACTGTGTCGCGTTGACAGTATTTCTGGCAAACCCATCGCAGGGTCAGGCCATATGATTTGGATCGGCGATCGCACCCGCCAGCCTGATGGCGCTCATGTCGAATTTTGCCGTGGTGTTACTAACCCCATCGGTCTTAAATGTGGCCCCACCACCACCGCAGACGATTTAAAAGTACTGATGAAAAAACTTAACCCCGAAAATGAAGCGGGGCGTTTGACATTGATTGCGCGCTTTGGCGCAGGCAAAGTAGCAGATCACTTGCCGCGCTTGATCCAAACCGTGCAAGCGGAAGGGGCTAATGTACTTTGGACCTGTGATGCGATGCACGGTAACACGATCAAAGCTGCCTCGGGCTATAAAACGCGGCCGTTCGAATCTGTTTTGCGTGAGGTACATGAATTCTTTGGCATTCACAGAGCCGAAGGCACCGTACCAGGCGGTGTACACTTTGAGATGACAGGACAAGATGTGACCGAATGCACAGGCGGTTTACGCGATATCACCGATGAAAATTTGGCCGATCGCTATCATACGGCTTGTGACCCACGCCTTAACGCGAGCCAATCGTTAGAACTGGCCTTTTTGGTATCGGAAGAGCTCTCAAGCCTGCGAAACTATCGGGCGCAAACTCTCCAATAGGACGGGCGCTTAGCGTTCATCACTGAGGGGTGGCGCTTTAGGGTGGGCCACCTGTTCGGCTTGTGGGCTTAGAAACTGCTTAAAAGTCGGAATATTTTAGTATTCTATTTTAGGCTTGTTTGGACGCGGGGCAGATGCTGTGTGCGCGTAAAGTGGCGAATAACCTCGTTAGAACAAATTACAGCCCAACATTAATGATAATCCTAGATTTACCGCTGCAGATTTTAACCATATTTTCTTGATTCAAAATAAAACGGTGATGAATTTATTAATGCGGGTGCATCCGGCTTGACCTTAGCTTTGGCATTGGTCACATGGGAGCTACAATTTAAAAACGGGGGCGGTAATGCATAGACGGGGACTTTTGTTGATCTTATCTTCACCTTCTGGGGCAGGAAAATCAACCTTATCACACCGTTTGATCTCATGGGACAGCAGTATTCGGTTCTCTATCTCGGCCACCACCCGCGTTCCACGTGCAAATGAAGCGGATCAGAAAGATTATTACTTCAAAAGTCGAACCGAATTTGAAAAAATGGTCGCGAATGGTGACATGCTGGAACATGCGGAAGTTTTTGGTAATTTTTACGGCTCTCCCAAGGCCCCAGTGGCCGCTGCAATGGCTCAAGGTTCCGACACTCTTTTTGATATTGATTGGCAAGGTGGTCAACAGATCCGCAACTCAAGCCTTGGGCGCGATGTGGTGTCGATTTTTATCCTCCCTCCATCAATCAGTGAGCTTGAGCGCCGCTTGCGGGACCGCGGTCAGGACAGTGATGAGGTGATCCGGGCCCGTATGGCAAAAAGCCAAGACGAAATAAGCCATTGGGCGGAATATGACTATGTCGTGGTCAACGATAACGTCGAGACAAGTTTAGCCCAGCTTATCGCGATCTTACAAGCCGAGCGACAAAAACGTGACCGCCAGCCTGATCTTTCAGATTTCGTACGTGCCCTTAACAAAGAATTTGACTCGCTATGATCTATGCTTTGGGCGACCTCACTCCCTGCATCGACGAAAGTGCCTATGTGTGCGACAGTGCGCAAGTGATCGGCCATGTTGTATTAGGGCCCAATAGCTCGGTTTGGTTTGGCGCGGTAATGCGCGGCGATAATGAGGGACTTACCTTGGGCGCTGGGGCCAATGTGCAAGACCAAGCGGTGGTGCATAGCGATATAGGCTATCCCGTTCATATTGGGGCCAATGTAACCATAGGCCATAGTGCCATCGTGCATGGCTGCAAAATTGGTGACGGCAGCCTGATCGGGATGGGGGCTATCATTCAAAATGGGGCGGTGATAGGCAAAAGCTGTTTGATTGGCGCGGGCGCTTTGGTAACTGAACATAAGGTGATACCTGACGGATCATTAGTGGTGGGGACACCGGGGCGCGTGGTGCGGCAGCTTGATGATCAAGTTATTGCGGGTCTTTTACAAAGTGCTCAAATCTATCAAAACAATGCCCGTCATTTTAGTCAGGTGCTGCGCCCTATCCAAGGTTAAAAGCGCCAATCCTAGCTAGTTTGAAAATGTTTTGACAGTTTCAAGCTTTGCCCTTGGTAATTTGACGAAAGCCCCGACCCATAAAGAATATCGGGCAGTTTTTGCATATGTTCATATACCAATCTCCCTACAATTTGTCCGTGTTCCAAAACAAAAGGGGCTTCATGGCAGCGCACCTCCAAAACCCCGCGAGAGCCCGCTCCACCTGCGGCCGCATGGCCAAAGCCGGGATCAAAAAAACCTGCATAATGTACCCGAAACTCTCCAACCATGGCCAAATAGGGGGCCATTTCAGCGGCATATTGCGGTGGGATCGTCACCGATTCGCGCGAGACAAGTATGTAAAAAGCACCTGGGTCTAGAATAATGCGTGTATCTAGCGTGCGAACTTCTTCCCAATAATCGGAGGGCTTATAGTGGTTCAAAAGATCAAGGTCGATCACGCCCGTATGAGGTTTTGCACGGTAGCCGACCAAATCGCCTATTTGAGGGCGCAGATCGACCGAAAACCCCAAACCCTCGGAAATGACAGCATCACCCGATACAAGAGTACTTTGGGTGTGTAGCGTGTACAAATCAGTATCCGATAAAATTGCGTGGCCCACACGAAATCGAATTTGATTAAGCCTTTGACCCGCCCGCGCTAAGACCGAAAACGACCTTGGGCAAACCTCGGCGTACAGTGGCCCTTTATATCCTTGGGGGATACGGTCAAACTCAACTCCTCCGTCGGTTATGGTGCGGGTCAAAAGATCTAAGCGGCCTGTCGAAGATTTTGCATTGGCCGCGGCTGTTACATCAGCGGGCAAATTCAATGATTCCATTAGGGGAATCACATAAACGCAGCCTTTTTCCAAAACGGCGCCTTTGGTCAGGTCAATTTGGTGCATTTCAAAATCTTTTACCCGATCTGACACCAAATTTCCGTGGCCCGCCAAAAAAGATGCACGCACGCGATAGGCCACGGCACCAAGACGTAGATCAAGGCTTGCAGGTTGCACTTGCGCGGGCAAGACCGCATGATCAGCTCGGATGGCCCCTGTTTTAATCATTTCGACGAGGGTTTGCGATGCGAGTACACCAAAGCTCATTTTAAATTCCTTTGATCATTGGTATAAATGAGAACGCCCGCATCCTGTTGACAGAATGCAGACGTTTTCAGAGTGGTCGGGCCAGCGAGATTCGAACTCACGGCCTTCCGTCCCCCAGACGGACGCGCTAACCAGGCTGCGCCATGGCCCGACAGAGGCGATACATAACAATATTCTAAGCAGGGGCAAGCCTCAAAGTGCATCTTTATCCACTTAGCTTTGCCAAGGAAACCAAGCACCCAATTTTTTCTGTAAATTTTCTGCCCGTTTGGCAATGGCGCGCAGCTCATCCTTTTTGATTGCGTTTGGATGTGATGGGCGTTGCAGTTGTGCGGGCGTCCAAGGAAGGTCAGCTTGGAAAGCCTCATCGGGGCTGACTGTGTCGTTTAGTGCCGTTAAAGTTGGCGCCTGAGCTCTTTGGGCAGGCTCTTGATTTGTTTTGGGGCCTGTGGTGTTGCCCAGCGGTGGGGGCGCATATCGGGGCGTTAGCGCTGGTCTTGCCATCGGATTAGGCTTGGGAGTGGGCGCTAAAATGGTATGTTTTGAGGTAGGGGCCGTATCTTGAAAAAAGGCGCCAAACAGGTCGAGTTGGCCGTCATCTTCGACCACAAACGGCGTAGGTTTTATTTCGTTTTGTGGTGCCGGCGTGATTGGTGCGCGCGCCATAAGTCCCGCAGGTTCAGTGCTAGGGAGGTTCGTTTCAATACCCAGCTCAAAGGAAGAAATACCGTGACCTTCGCCCAAAGCTATCACAAACTTAACACCTTTTTCACGCAAAAGCTTTTGCGCACCTTTGATGCTAAGCCCATCATGATGGAGGATTTTTTTCAAGCCAAACAACAGAGCCATGTCATTGGAGCGATAAAATCGTCGCCCACCCGCCCGTTTGATGGGTTTGATTTGGGTAAAGCGCGTTTCCCAGAAACGCAGGACATGGGCCGCTGTGTCAAGCTCCTGTGCTGCTTCCGAAATTGTGCGAAATGCATCAGGGGCTTTGTTTATAGTCACAGTTAATCTTAAGCCTTATTGGTGCCGGAAATACGGTCTTTCATAAGATGCGACGGACGAAAGGTCAAAACGCGGCGGGGACTGATTGGAACTTCGTCGCCAGTTTTAGGATTACGGCCCAGTCGCGCTTTTTTAGCTCGCACAGAAAAGGTTCCAAAGGATGATATTTTAACTTGTTCGCCTTCAGTCAGTCTATCAGAGATATGGCCAATAATTGATTCAACCAGTTTCGCAGATTCGTTGCGTGATAGTCCAACTTCATTCAAAACTGCTTCGCTTAAGTCCATCCGAGTTAATGTTTTTTCACTCATTCTATCCTCCATGTTGTTTCAAGATGTGCCGATTTTTTTTGTCTGTCAAGGTGGTAGCAGTGGTATGCGCTACCAGCGCAACACCACTGCCCCCCAAGCTAAGCCGCCACCAATTGCTTCGGTCACCAAAAGATCGCCACGTTTGATCTGCCCGCGTGCCACTCCAACTGATAGGGCCAAAGGAATCGATGCCGCCGAAGTATTGCCATGATCTTGCACCGTGACCACAACTCGCTCCATCTCAACGCCCATTCGCTGTGCCGTGGCCGAGATGATGCGCAAATTAGCCTGATGAGGTACAATCCAATCAACATCATTCGCCCCAAACCCCGCTTTCTCCAGTGCAGCATGGGCTGTTTGGGCCAACTTTTCAACGGCATGGCGAAATACTTCTTTGCCTTGCATCCGCAAAAATCCGGTAGTCCCGGTTGAGGTCCCGCCATCAACATAAAGCAAGTCGCTAAATTGTCCGTCTGAATGCAGATCGGTGGCCAAAATTCCACGATCTTTATTTGTGCCTGTGGCCGTCTCCTCGGCTTCTAGGACCAGCGCGCCTGCGCCATCACCAAATAAAACGCTAGTGGTACGGTCTTGCCAATCCATTAATTTCGAAAAGCTTTCCGCGCCAATCACCAAAACACGTTTTGCTTGACCCGACAGGATCAGGGCATTGGCAGTGCTCAACGCATAAATAAAACCTGCACAGACTGCTTGCACATCAAAGGCGAATCCTTGGCGCATACCAATTTTTGCCTGCACCATTGTGGCAGCTGAAGGAAAGGTCAAATCTGCGGTTGAGGTAGCCAAAACAATGGCATCAATATCACCAGCCGAAAGATTTGCATCTAGCAAAGCTGCGCGCGCCGCAGCGGCTGCTAGGTCCGAGGTGGTTTCGCCTTTGGCCACAAAATGGCGCCGTTCGATACCCGAGCGGCTTTTGATCCACTCATCCGATGTATCAACGATTTTTTCCAAATCTGCATTTGTCACAATATTCTGTGGCAAATAGTGCCCAATGCCTGCCACCACGGCCCTTATTGTCATGTTTTATCCGTTCACCGCTGCCTGAGGCATCTCATTTAATGCAGAAGACTGCCCTGCATGCGTTGCAGATGCAACCTGTTCGGCTAAATCACTAGTGAAATTCGACGCGGCCAGCTGGTAGGCAAGGCGCACAGCAGCAGCAACACCCGTCGCATCAGCGGACCCGTGCGATTTCACAACTGTTCCGTTTAAACCCAAAAAAACACCCCCATTCACGCGGCGGGGATCCATTGTTCTACTTAAGCGTTTGAGTGACGACATCGACACAAGTGCAGCTATTTTGGATAAAAGCGTTGCAGAAAAAGCCTCGCGCATTAAGTCGGATAACAGTTTTGCTGTTCCTTCTCCAGTTTTTAGCGCAATATTGCCCGTAAATCCGTCTGTTACAATCACGTCGCACACGGTGCCTGGAATGTCACCGCCTTCGACAAATCCGATAAAATCATAGTTGCCCGCAGCACTAGCCGCGGCAATGAGCTCATGCGCAAGCTTCAGTTCAACCCGGCCCTTATGCTCTTCGGTGCCTACATTCAAAAGCCCAACACGCGGTTTTTTTAAACGTAAACCGTTGCGCGCGTAGGCTACCCCCATTGTTGCATATTGCAATAAATCGGCAGCATCGGCCTTGATATCGGCTCCTACATCCAACATAATATTAAATCCACCCGCATTGCGCGAGGGCCAAAGACAAGCGATAGCAGGACGATTGACATTAGGTAATTTGCGCAACCTGATCATTGAAAGTGCCATCAAAGCGCCCGTATTACCACAGGACACAGCAACCGTTGCTTCTGATTTTTTAATACATTCGATGCAAGACCACATCGACGTCCCTTCGCCGTGGCGCATCACGTGGCTCGGCTTGTCATCCATTCTGACTACACGCGGCGCATGGGACAATGTGCACCGCGCCTTTAAAATACTGTGCGAACTTATCAAAGGCGCTAGCATAGCTTCGTCGCCGTGTATGATAAAGTTCAGATTCACAAACTCTGCGGCAGACAAAGCTAAGCCTGCGACAACTGACGCAGGCCCACGATCTGATCCCATCGCATCAACCGATATAACGACTTTCTTGGTCGTTGGTGTCGCCGATTTTTGTTCGTGCGACATAGCGCAGCGCCTGACGGGGCGCGGCTTACGCCGCGTCCTCGTCCATGTCAGTAGCCACGGTCATAGCCACGACTTCCCGAGAATCATAATGACCACAAGCACCACATACGTGGTGTGGGCGTTTCAATTCGCCACAATTTGCACATTCAGCAGGATTTCCCGCAACCAGTGCATCGTGAGAACGTCGCATATTGCGTTTCGATTTGGTAATTTTACTCTTTGGGACAGCCATGTCACATCCTCGATTTTGGGAACATGTCCCAGATTTCTTTCGGTTCAAATGCGGATTTAAAACCCGACAAGACACCATATAATAAAGCGCGGAACATACTGCTATTTCATGTCAGCGCAAGTCTTTATTGCGGTTTTTTAGTCTTTCGACGTAAAAAGTCCGCCTGTACCTCAGTCGCCTGTCTTGGGGGGCTTTGTCAAGCTCTCTACAAGGCCCGCCAGGCCGGCAAAGGGATGCACGTCGGCGTCTACTAAAGGTTCTACACCTGGGGCGGCAAAAGCCGCCTGATCCATGCGGGCTTCCGGTGCGCGTGGAAAGGGCGGCAGTGCCAAGGAAAGTGCTTCCATGCCGACATCGGTGGGGTCAATTGTTTCGGGCAGGGGTTCGAGCGTGTCATCTTCGGGGATTTCAACCTCGTCTGCTTCGGGAATGGGCATTTTTGCTAGATAGGTGACCACTACCTCTTCGGTGATTTTGGTGTAAACAGGTTCAAGTGAAATGATGCAGGCCTGTTCTACGGTTGCAATAAGCTGCCCTGTCAAACTGAAATCGTGTTTGCCTTTTGGCGTAATTTCGCCTTTGAACTTATATGCTTTCACCGCATGGATGTCTAAAAAATGCGCCATTTTCTGCAAATCTTCTTGTGGGGCCGTGATGTCAAATCGTGTTGGTTTTCTTGGTGAGAGTTTGGCCACGTTAAAAGGGTTAGAACAGGCATATTTTATGGGGTTTTGCACGGGTTCATCCAATATTTTGTAGTAATATGGCGCTAAAACCCACTCGGGCGCAAGTGATAAACATTGAAATCTTGAACAACGCCCTGAGCTTCTATAAGCCAAGGGCAGATGATTGGTGAAATTTATCCCGCAAGGACAATTTATGACACATTCTGCAGATTTTGATCCAGATGTCGCCCCCAAGAAGGGAGGCAATGTACGCGCTACGAGTCCCGCATGTGTGTTGGAGTTGCTGTCCCTGCCCTTTGCCTTTTTTGGGCTTTTGTTGGTGCTGGTGGCTTGTGGGCCACTGGTGCGCACACATGGTTACATGCCCAACCCCAGCGAAATTGCGTTGATTGAAATAGGCACTGATACACGCGAGAGTGTGGCCGAGAAGATTGGCCGGCCTTCAATTCAAAGTCTTTTGACAGAAGATGGTTGGTATTATGTGCAGACCAACATTGTACAAGTCGGCCCAAAAGCTCCGGTAGAACAAGGCCGTCAAGTCTTAGTCATCAGTTTTGATGCCAAAGGTATCGTGGCTAATGTCGCGGAATTTGGCCAAACTCGGGGGCAAATTGTGGTTCTTTCAAGCCGTGTGACGCAAAGTGATATTCGTGGAGTCAGTTTCTTGCGCCAATTAATGGGCAATGCTGGGCGAGTGAATGCCGCAGATATTCTGGGTAATTAAGTTAAAAAGTCTATTTATTTTTTTCTTCAAAGAGTAGGGCTACGCCGTTCATGCAGTAGCGTAAGCCTGTGGGAGCGGGGCCATCGGGGAAAACATGTCCCAAATGGGCCGCACAGCGCCCGCAGTGCACCTCGGTGCGGCGCATTAAAAAGCTTTGATCCACCGTTTCGCCCACAGCATCAGGGCTGATGGGTGCATAAAAACTGGGCCAGCCTGTGCCGCTTTCAAATTTAGTGTCCATATCAAACAAGGGGGCGTTACAGCACTGGCACAAAAATACTCCCTCAGCGTTTGGGAAGTCATCATGGCTAAAGGCGCGTTCGGTTCCATGCTTGCGGGTTACCTTATAGGCAAGCTCAGATAGTTGCGTTTGCCACTCTTCATCGGTTTTCGACACTTTATCGTTCACTGGAAGCGTCCTTCTTTGCTATTTTATTGCTGATGCTATATCAGGCTACTAAATGCAAATCTAATCCGTCTTCTGGCAGAGTCCATGGGTTTAGAGGAGTTGATGCTTGCTTAATTAAAGGGCCTCCATCAACCGAGTAGCGCCCAAACTCCGTAATGTCCGAGGAAATTTTTCAAAATTCATAAAGAATCGTTTCGTAAATATAGCTAAAACGACGCAAACTATTCTGATACCAAATGGCCGCAGAGCCTGATAAAAAACTGTAAAAATAGAGAGCTTTTATTCAGTCTTCTAGTGGTAATTGGGCTGTCCGGTCTGGTGCCTCACTGCCTCTATGTTTTGCAATTTTTAATCTAAGCGCCCTCAGGGTTTGGCCGCAAACCATGGCCGAGCTGAGCCGTTTGTGCCTGATCCTAAGCACAAATCCAGGGCTCAGCGCGCTCATCTGCCGCACTGGACCTTATTCGGCCATTGCTGAAAAGTGATCTAAGCCAGGGTCTGAGTTTCTGATCGTGCAATGATAGATTGCGACTTGGCGGTGCCGATTGTTTTGATCGCAATTGATATTTGGTGCTACCCCTGCCGCATGGGTCAAATTGCAACTATATAATATTGCAACCAATTTGGATGCTAATAATATAGCAAATCAATCAACCCCAGTTGACCTTGCGCGCGCGCCCAGATAGGTCGCGCCCATGGCACGTATACCCTTACTTCAGCTTTCTGACATTTCACTCACCTTCGGGGGCGAGCCGATCTTTGATAAGCTTGATTTGGTAGTGCATCCAGGTGATCGGGTGGCTTTGGTGGGGCGTAATGGCTCTGGAAAATCGACGCTGATGAAAATTATGGCGGGGTTGATTGAGCCTGACAAGGGCACACGTGTAGTGCCTGTAGGCGTGACCGTGGGCTATATGGAACAAGATCCTGACCTCTCGGGGTTTGAAACGCTGGGCGATTACGCAGCGTCGCATCTGCCCGAGGGAGAAGAATATCGCGTAGCCATGGTGGCCGAAGGGTTGAAATTTCAGCCCGAAACCCTGGTCACTTCGGCTTCGGGTGGTGAAAAACGTCGTGCGGCTTTGGCCAAGCTGATGGCTGAGGCGCCAGAACTTATGTTGCTAGATGAGCCGACCAACCATCTTGATATTCAAGCTATTCAATGGCTTGAGGAAGAACTCAGAGGCACCCGCACCGCTTTTGTTTTGATCTCGCATGATCGGGCGTTTTTGCGGGCGCTGACACGTGCCACCCTTTGGGTTGACCGTGGCCAAGTGCGCCGACGAGAACATGGGTTTGACGGGTTTGAAGAATGGCGCGAAGAAATATGGGAACAAGAAGATGAGGCTCGCCACAAGCTAGATCGCAAGATCAAAGCTGAAGCGCGTTGGGCGGTTGAGGGCATATCGGCCAGACGCAAACGCAACCAAGGGCGGGTGCGCGCGCTGGCTGACTTGCGGGCCGAACGCGGTGCACAAATTCGCCGCCAAGGCACTGCCGCCTTTGAGCTTGAGGCCGGGCAAAAATCAGGAAAACGCGTGATTGAGGCGCGCTCGATTTCGAAATCATTTGGCGCGCAAGTGATTTGCGCTGACTTTGACCTGCGCGTTTTGCGTGGGGACCGTGTGGCCTTTGTGGGGCCCAACGGTGTAGGCAAAACCACGCTTTTAAAAATGTTAGTGGGCGAAGTTTCCCCCGATCATGGCGATATCATATTGGGCACCAATTTGGCCATCGCGGTCTTTGACCAAACCCGTGCGCAACTTGATCCGAATGCTAGCCTTTGGGATAATTTGACCAATGATCCGACTATGTCTGTGTCGGGACAGTCTGATCAGATAATGGTGCGCGGCACGCCGCGCCATGTTGTGGGTTATTTGAAAGACTTTCTGTTTGATGAACGTCAAATGCGCGCGCCTGTGCGCTCGCTTTCCGGGGGAGAAAAGGCGCGTTTGCTTTTGGCCCGGATTATGGCGCGTGAAAGTAATCTGCTGATCTTGGACGAGCCGACCAACGATTTTGATGTTGAAACACTGGATCTTTTGCAAGATATTTTGGGCGATTATGACGGCACGGTTTTGCTGGTCAGCCATGATCGTGATTTCATCGACCGGGTTGCCACTTCGACTGTGGCGCTTGAAGGGGCAGGCGCCGCCATGGTCTATCCGGGTGGTTGGAGCGACTATCAAAACCAACGCGGCACTGTGGCCATTGATAAGGCCTTTAACGTGGTCAAAACCGCATCCGTTGCTAAAGAGGCCCCCAAAGCGGCTGCGCCAAAACCCTCAAACCTAAGCTTTACCGAGCGCAAACGCCTAGAAAATCTGCCAAATGTCATCAGTAAACTTGAGGCCGAAATTCAAAAGCTGTTTACGCTTTTGGCCGACCCAAAACTTTACAGCGCAGATCCTATCAAATTCGACAAAGCCAGCGAATTAATGAAAGAGCGCCAAACCATTCTCGATAAGGCCGAAGCCGAATGGATTGCTTTAGAAGAGCGCGCTTAAGCCTAAGGCCTAACCCACAGAGTAACCTTAAGTTCGCGCAAAATCGCGCAAAACTTGAGCAATCATCATCACATCATCGCGCGTGCAATCGAACTGGCCAACTTGTACTCGGATCACAAAACGCCCCTCATGTTGAGTTTGGGTCAGATAGATGCGCCCTTCATTGTTGATCCGCTCAAGTAAGTCAGCGGTCGCTTGATCGCCCTGTTCATGGGCAAAGCTAAACAAGGACAAACGCGGATGTGAGGTGATATGATATGGGCCAAGCCCTTCTATCATCGCGCACAACTCTTGCGCCCATCTTACGTGATTGCGAATGAGCGCTTGCAGCCCAGTGATCCCATAAGCGCGAACCAAAAACCAAAGTTTTAACGCCCGAAATCGTCGCCCCAAAGGCACAGTCCATTCGTTGAAATTCACAGGCTCATGTGCGCCTTGGGTTTGCAAATAGCTGGGGCGCAGACCCAAGGTGCGGATTTGCTGGGCAGGGTCGGCGATGAATTGTACCGCGCAGTCGAACTGTGCACCAAGCCATTTATGTGGATTGAAAACAATGCTTTGGACTGCGTCAATTCCCCCCCAAAGAGGACGAAACTCGGGGCAAATCATCGCTGATCCTGCCCAAGCGGCATCCACGTGCACAGGCATATTATATTTGGCTGCGATTTTTTGGGCTGCGGCAATATCATCCATCGCCCCGATCGAAGTACCCCCTATCACCAGAACGAGGCCGATGGGCAGGTGGCCTGCGGCCTGATTAGTTAAGATTGATTGTTCTAAAAGGTCAACATTGATTGAAAAATTGGGATTGGTTGGAATTTTGACCAGATTATCTTGACCGATTCCCGCAATTCGCGTGGCCTTATCAACCGACGAATGGGCCTGCGCCGAGGTGTAAAGCCGCAGCCGCTTTTGTCCGCTTAGGCCCGCGCTTAGGCCTTGCCAGTTCAGGGCCGCTTCGCGCATCGTTAAGACAGCCGAAAGCGTTGCGGTGGTGGCGCTGTCATGGATTGTGCCATTGAAATGGGCTGGCAGACCAAGCGCTTGGGCCAGCCAAGACATCATCACCTCCTCCATCTCGGTGGCGATGGGGGCGCTTTGCCAAATCATCCCTTGGGCGGCTATCGCATTGCAAAGTTGCTCTGCCAGCATTGAGGCGGGGGCGGCATTAGCGGGAAAATAGGCAAAAAAGCGCGGGTGTTGCCAATGGGTCATGCCGGCGGGCACGATCCGTTCGAAATCGGCAAATATCTCTGACATCGGTTCTGGATCATTGGGCGGCGATTTGGATAAAAGTGCAGCGCTAGCGCCTTTATTCAAGGGGGCGCGCACGGGGCGCGTCCGTAATGTGGTATGATACTCATGCGCCCAGTCAGCTGCATGTTTTGACCAATGGAGCAACTCATCGTGGTTCATGGGGCCCTCATGTTTTTTTGTAAGCTCTTATAGTTAGGGTTAAAGGGCAAGGGGCTTGGCCTGACTAAGGTTCTGGTCTAGAACCTTAGTCAGGCGAAATAGGGCATGACAGTGATAAAACTTCACAATAGTAAAACACGTTTAAAAACAGACTTCACGCCAATTGATGCAAAAAATGTGCGTCTTTATGTCTGCGGCCCCACGGTTTATGATCGCGCACATATCGGCAATGCGCGCCCTGTGATTGTGTTTGATCAGCTGTTTCGACTGTTGCGCCATGTTTTCGGAGAAAATCACGTCACTTATGTGCGCAATTTCACAGATGTTGATGATAAAATCAACGCGGCGGCGGTCAAGCGGGGCCTTTCTATCCGCCACATCACCGATGAAACCATTGCCTGGTACCATGAGGATATGGACGCAATAGGGGCCTTGCGCCCCACCCATGCGCCGCGCGCCACCGACTACATCGCCCAAATGCTGGATATGATTGGCGATTTAATCGCCAAAGGACATGCCTATGTGGCCGCGGGCCATGTTTTGTTTGACGTGCGCTCTTACTCCGAGTACGGGCAATTTTCGGGGCGTGGGCTCGATGATATGATAGCAGGCGCCCGCGTTGAGGTGGCCCCCTATAAGCGCGATCCGTTGGATTTTGTGCTTTGGAAACCCTCAGGCGTGCAAGAACCAGGCTGGGACAGCCTCTACGGCTATGGTCGCCCCGGATGGCATATTGAATGCTCGGCCATGAGCCATGCACTTTTGGGTCCGCATTTTGACATTCACGGCGGCGGCAATGATCTATTGTTTCCCCATCATGAGAATGAGATTACACAAAGCTGCTGCGCGCATCCTGATGCGGGCTTTGCTAATGTATGGATGCATAATGAAATGCTGCAAGTTGATGGCAAAAAAATGTCGAAATCTTTGGGTAATTTCTTTTCGTTACGTGATCTTTTGGACAAGGGGTATGGTGGCGAAGTAATCCGTTTGGTCTATTTGGGCACTCACTATAGCCGCCCCATGGATTGGACTGATACCAAAGCCCAGCAGGCCGCAGGCACGTTGCGCAAGTGGCACGCT
>ENA-UOXV01003197-UOXV01003197.1-marine-metagenome-genome-assembly--contig:-NODE-3197-length-20302-cov-5.999555_pt1 | contig 20302 bp, 27 predicted proteins | sample MGYA00238165_ERZ766961 | MGnify/ENA primary metagenome ERZ766961 (study PRJEB28924, sample SAMN03173240) | marine metagenome | biome: Marine; feature: Water; material: Subsurface seawater | place: North...
TCCGCCGCGGCGCCCCCCCGCGCGGCGCCGGGCGCCGGGGCGCTCGCCAGCGCTGTCAGCTGCGCGAGCAGCTCCAGCCGCTCCGACGCCAGAAACTCGTTCGCCGCGATGCACGCCTGCCCGCGCCCCACCGCATCACGCCGCGCCACGTCGCGCGTGCCAGCCCCGCGCCCGCACCCGCTCCTCTCCCCTTGCCCCGGCAGCGGTTGCGGTTGCGGGCAGCGCACCTTAAGGCGCGCCTCGGCGCTCGCGCGCGCGGAGCGCGTCGCGAGGAGATCCTCCCGCAGCGCGTCCACGCCCTCCGCCTCCACCCCGGCGGGTGCTTCTGCGCCCGCGCCCGCGCCGCCGCGCGCCTGCGCCGCCTCGAGCTGCGTCGCCAGCAGCAGCATCTCCGCCGCCCGCCCGCGCGCCTCTTCCGCCAGCCGCGCCTCCAGCGCTTGCACCTCGCCTCGTAGCGCCGCCTCGCGCGCGGCCGACGCGCGCGCCGCGGCCTCTGCCTCGTCGCACGCGCCCCGCGCGGCCACCACCTCCCCGACCAGCGCCGCGGCCCTTTGGGCGCAAGATCGCGCCCCCAGCCCGGCCCACGCGCCCTCCCGCTCCGCAGGGCCCGCGCGGCCAGTCGCCGCGCCGCCCGCCGCCGCCTCTGCCGCGGGGGACGCGGCCGGCCCCGGCGCCTCGCGCCCCTGCAGCGCCGCCTCCGCCTCCGCCGCGCGCGCCTCTGCTGCGTCCGCACGGCTGTTGGCGTCCACCAGCGCCTCCTCCGCGGCGTCCCGCACCGCCTGGGGTGAGAGGTTGCACAGTTTCAAGAGGCTGTCTTTGGGCGCAAGATCGCCGGCGGTGCCAGCCCACTCAGCGCCGCGCAGGCTGCTCGTACGCGTGGGGGGACGCGGGCACGGGCGCGGGCGGCCCACCACGGTCAGCTGCAGCTCCGCCTCGGCCTCCGCGGCGCGCGCCTCCGCCGCCGCCGCGCGCTCCTCCGCCACCGCGTCGGATGGCTCCGCCACGGCCGGCGATCTTGCGCCCAAAGAGCCCGGCGTCGACGGCGCTGTCTGGAACACCGGCGCCGGCGAGCACGCCGGCGCCGCCGCGGCGCCGCCCGCGCGCGCCGTGGCCACCAGGCGCGCCTGCAGCGCCTGGAGCCCTTCTAGCTCGCCCTCGAGCTCTTCTGCGCGCGCGCGCGCCGCCGCCGCCGCCTCGCGCTCGCCCGCGACCGCGCGCTCGAAGTCTGCGAGGCGGCGCTCCGCCTCGGCGATCTTGCGCCCAAAGAGCCCGGCGCCGGCCGCACACTCCTCCGCGCGCGCCTCGGCCGCCTTGGCATGCGCCTCGGCCGCCTCGCCCGTCCGCTCCGCCTCCTGGGCTCGGGCCTCAGCAATCATCTGCTCCGACAGGGCCTCGCAAACGCGCGCCTCCGCCGCCGCCGCCCTCGCCTCCGCCGCCCCCGCGCGACCGTCGGCCTCCAGCCGCCGCTCTCTGCTTTCTTGCAGCGCAGCCTGGAGCCGCGCCGCCTCGCCCTCAGCAGCCCCGCGCGCCAGCCGCAGCGCCTCCGCCTCCTCGCGCGACTCCCGAAGCACCGCCTCCAGCTCTGCCCGCCCAGCAGCCAGCTCGTCCCGCGCGGCGCTGCTCTCCTCGAGCGAGGCGTGAAGCCGCTCTCGCTCCGACGCGGCTCGCCGGCACTCCTCCGCGTGCGACGCCTCCAGCGCCGCCAGCGCCGCTGCCCCAGCGTCCCCAGCGGAACGTTCCGCTTCGTGCTGCGCCGCCCGCGCACGCAGCACGGCGGTCGTTGTCTCCGCCGCCTGCTCTGCAGCAGCGAGGCGGGCCGCCTGCTCTGCCAGCTCCTCCGTCAGCCTCTCAGCGCCCGCCTCAAGGGCCGTCCGCTCCTCTGCTGCCGCCCCCAGCGCTGCATCACGCTCCGCCAGCGCCACACGCAGCGCATCCGCAAGAGCCCGGGCCTCAGCGGCCTCCACCTCCAGCGCCGCTGCGCGCGCGTGCGCATCGGCAGGCTGCGCGCAGGCGCTGGCGCCGGCGTCCCCCGGTGCCGTCCGGCCGGCAGGCTCCTCGCGGTCCTGCCGCGAGGGCTGGAGCAGAGCAAACTTGTCGAGCCGAGCGCCCTCGCCCGAGTCTCCGCTGCCCTCTCCACGCCCGCGAGCGGAGAGCGCCTGGCTGGCGGACAGCGCAATGCTGTCTCGCCGACGCGCGGCCCCCGCCTCCTGAGCCTGCCGCAGGCGGGGGGCTGCACTTAGGAGGACGCCACGCTGTATGCGACTGCGCAAGCTTCACGCAGGGCGCATCGAAAGCGGTGATATGCGGGGGGTGGGCGAACGCTTCAGGTATCCGATCCGCTGATTGCCCCCACAACTACGATCTAGCACTAGGCGACCGTCGCACGCACATGGGGTGATTGCGTTCGATTTCTCAGCCGTGCACCCACAAGGCAGCGTGGAAACGCACAGCCACAGCCTCATCTGCTTGCTTCCGACAGCACCTTCGTCGTAAACCCCGGGATTCGTCCGCCCGAGCACCATGTTGGGACGCTGCCCACTGGCTGTCCACATTTCTCCAGTGTGGAACCCAGCACCAATACGATGCGCTGTTGGCAGGGACGAACCTCGCTCTCAGCAGCGGCAGCCCGCTCGCGGAGCCGCCACACCTGCCGCGTCAGGTCACGCACCGCTGCGGCACTCTGTTCCTTCTCGCGGCGTAGACGCGCGCACTCATCTCTGCTTTTGCGAAGCTGCCCAACCGACCCGCAGCGCAGTCAGTCGCAGCGAAAATGGCAGGTCGACTCGCAAGACGCAGCATAATTCGTGTCAAGAATTTGGCAGAAGTCAAGACTGGTTCCCACCTCTATCCGCGTCTCCGTGATGTCTTCAGTCGCATCGCGCCCCGCGCCATGCCCTTTCTCGTACTCGCTGCCCTCTGCTCCCGAGCTGGAGGACTCGCTTTCACTCTCGACCGCATCTGAAGGAACAAACACTCCAACGCGCCGCCCTCCGAGAGGAGTACTTCGCACGGCGCGTAATGGTGGAGGCTTCGCGGCCTCTGGAGACGCAATCGGTGACGGCGTGTTCGCTGCGACCGGAAGAAACTTTCCTTTTCGGGTGGAGAATTCCACAGCGGGCTTCAACATATCGCACCGCCACGGCGTGAGCGGTGACTGCGTCACATCTGATGAAAAGGAGAAACGCTTGCGCGGACCGACTCCATGCGAGGAGCGGCGGCGAGAAGACCGCACTGAATCGAAGGCGGAGGCGCAGTTGCTTACTTCCACTGGGTTGGCGGCGCAAAGGGATAACCGTGAGAGATACTCAGCACACTCCGATCCGATCCGGTCGCGTTCACCCTCCTGAACCTCCTTTGTAAGCGCTGCGACCAGCGTGCCCAGCTGCTGCACGACAACTTGAACCTCCTGCGTCTCGACAGCGTCGTCCTCGCGCGGGGCGGCAAGTAGAGGACAGGCAAGAAAAGCCCCGGTCTTCTCGCCCCGGCCCCGCACACCATCATTATCGCAGACCTCCGGTGTACTCGAGGGCGAGGAATGCATCAGACATGCCCGTCCGACCGCCTGCATGTCCCGCCCACTTCTCCCGCTGCCACCGCCACTCACGGAGTGCAACGAGATTTGAAGCGATCTCAAATCTCCGCCACAAAGAGGGCAGCGTTGAGCCATTGTTCTATCGAAAATACACCCTTCTTACACGGAGAGATCCTGCCAAGGTTTTTGAAGGGAGCGCCCCGATCAGAGCGTGCCTGCCCTCCGCGCCTTGACCGGTCGCTTGTCGTCAAGAGAGCAGGAGCGGCGGGCGCGATGTGGAGCCCCTCTTCGACCCAGCGCTCTGGAGTGCTCGGACGGAGTAGGTGTGTGCCCAGCACCGCGAATTTCTGCATTCCTGCCTGGTGCTCAGGATCACATGCTGCAATCCCCTGGCGACGGGCGGTGTAGCGCTGACGCCAATGTGCCTTCACAGGCGAAACCAGGACCCCGCTCAGGAACGTTCTGAGGCGCTAGGAAAGGTGCGACCACCCCATACTTATCGGACGGGTTTTTTCTAGCGACAGGGTGAGACGCGGGGTGGACGGGCACGTCGGCTTGTGCGCAGGAAGCGGATCACTGCGCCGCAACTGGCGTGGGGCGGGTGCCATAGCTGCTTGTAGTCTTGCAGCAGTTATGAATTCGCACGTTGCATAAGTCTTGTGGGCAGTCTTTGGTTTGCCTGTGGAGGCAGTCCGTAGCAGGCATTCCATGGCGGCCGCACCCTCGCTCGCGAAACGCGTGCCTTTACTATAGCGCGCAAAACGCGCAGGTCTACGAGAAGATCAATGATGCTATGAAAAGCGACGCAAGTGATCAAGTATCGGTGCCGTCTGGGGACAGGCATGCTCCAGCAATCTGCTGCAGCCGCGTTGCGCGCGCGACGGCTCCGCGAATCACCCTTGCGAGCGCGCTGAGCACGCGTTCGTGCTGCTGCATCGCGTGACTGGGCGCGGGCGATACAGCTACTCGCACGACGACCGGTGCATCGAGTTCTTCGGGTCGCCGGTTCTCTCCCGGACCATGGCCACTAGACTGACCCTTTAGCTGCTGAGCCTCCTGAGCCCCCTCATCCTCAGCCCGCCGCGCGCGGCGTGACGCACGGCACGGTTGGCCTGCAGGTCGTTGACCGGCTGCCCGAGGTGGTTGCCTCGCGCCTGAATAACATGGTGGACCTCTGCTTCTTCGGCCTCCTCCCCGAACTCGGCCTCGCCTGGGTCTCCGTCGACGATGCTCTGTGCCTCTGGGTCCCCGCGACCACGGTGTAGCCCCCGCGTCCGTACCGCCGGCGCACTGTGCTCCGCGATAGCAGGGGCGCGCCGTGATTGCACAGCATGGCAGTGTTTGACGTGTGCCGGGTATTTGACGTGTGCCGGGCACACGCAGGAGGGCCCGCGTCCGCCTGCTCGCACGTTGCACTGCAAGGACTACGTGACCGCTGTTGCGCTTGTGAAGCCGGACCCCTCGAAGCAGTTCGACTGCGACGGGATGCCCCTCTACTTCCTCGCCGTGGCCCTGCGCGACTCCGTGCAGTTGTTCAAGCTCGAGCTGTCGGATACGGAGATCGCCGCGCACGAGACGCCCATCGAGATCCCTGTGGACTCTTTCGTGTGCAAAATGGTCTCCACGCCGCTCGGGCGCCTTTTTGTGGGGTGCTCCGACGGCTGCGTGTACGAGCTTCACTATGAGGAGGAGGTTCCACCCCGCCCCTGCTGCGTGTGCCAGCTCGTAGTGCTCCTGCGGGCGCACGACTCGCTGTTCCTGCGCACCCAGGGCCCTGATTTCTCGCTGCCCCCCCGCTAGGACTACTCGCTCTCCTCCTTCTGGCGGCCCCGCAAGTTCCGCAAGACGTCGTGCCAAGGCTGGCGCGTTTCTGTGCTAGCGTCCCGGCTGTACGAGCTCTGGCAGCCGCATGAGGCCTATCCTGTGACGGACTTGTGCTTTGACCCATCGCGGAACATCCTGTATGCAGTCACGCAGTTCCGATCAGACCACAGCTCTGCGACCCGCCTCGGCCCACACTCGCACGAGCGCACGTACGTGCACCACTACAGTCTGGGCGAGAACGGCGCGGCGGCGCCGGCCTATTCCGGGCCCTCCCGCCTCGACCACATCCTGCGGGGCCAGTCGGGGGAGCACGGCGCGGTCATTGCGGTGCACCCAGTGATGGAGCGCGAGTCCGACCCCAGGAACCCGAGCCACTGCGTGCTCGTCACAGACCGTGGGATGCGGCTGTACCTACAGCTCTCCGGCAACTCGCTGACGCTCACAAACCTTCGTCCGCGCGCGCCGCCGCCTGTCGAGCAGCTGCTCATGTTGAAGGACAGGTCTGGAGGGGTCAAAGACTCGGAAGGCCGCGAGCTGAGGGCGCATGTGCAGACCTCCTACTATCGTGATGGCATTCTGATTCTGGGAATGCAGGGTGCGATCGTGTGCATCGTTCAGGACCGCTATTATCCAGAGCGACCGGAGGTTTTCACCGTGGTAGCACTTCCGCCCGACGCGAACGGCATGCCGGTGCCGAGCTGGCAGATTGGGGAGGTTCGCACCCGGAGCAGGGCGGGGAGCATCATCGCGCCCGGGGATATGGTCGAGAAGCCCATGCAATCTACAAACGAATTGTGGACGCAGCATCTGATCCAACCGCGTCGATTTATGTGCCTCGGGGGGAACGGCACTCTCGTCGTGCACCGCCGCCAGCCATGGGAAAAGATGGAGCTAGCCTGCAAGCAGTTTGGCATGCTACAGGTACATGTCCCTCTTGATTTGAATCTCACTCGGAAAGTGGCCCGATTCAATTGTGCTTAGCAGCGCCCCGCTTTTGTGGAGTTGCTGACAGCGGGCGAGACGAAATCGTGCAGCAATCGTCACGGACGGCGAATATCGACGTTCACCGACACCTCCTCCGTTTTTCTAAAGAGCAGGCAGGGCCCCCACACCTAGCCGTTTCTTCCTGGAAATGCACAATCTGGCTTTTTCCTAGCTGGCAAGTGGTTGCGAGTGCTCTCCATTTTTCTAAAATCCGCTTCGTTTGCTGGCCAGGCGTGTGCGACCGCGCTGTTGTGGTGGGTTCTATCGGGCGGTGACCACTCCGAAGCTGCTTCGCGCGCCGGTGGCGGCTACCAGCGCCCGGGCTCGCAAGCTGCCAGCGTGTTTTTCGACCCTCAGTACCAGCATGCTGCGACTGATGTGTACGGTGGAAAGATGGACATGCAGCATTTCCGCATGAGGGGGCTGATTCAGGTTTCGGCCCTGCCGCGCATTTTTGTCCACATGAATACCTGCATCTGAATCCTTGGCCGTGGGAAGGTGCTCTCCCGCTTCCTTCGACCAGTCTGGGGGCACCACATCTTCTCTTCAGGCCTCACCCAGGGGCACCAAGAGTGGGATCGGCTGGTCTGGCAGCTGCAGACGCTCTCCAAATTTTTGACCAATTTTGAAGACCAGCTTCTGGTTGGCGAGTCTCGCATCGGCGCGTTTGGACAAGTGACGGTGCGTGAGGTGCGCGACATGGTGCACATGTGCAAGGAGGTGTGCTCATTGATGGGGATCATCGGCCGCAATTCAGCCGCGCTCACCTCCAAGGAAGATATGGTAAAGCTTTCGAACGCCAAGGAGTTCAGTTCCCTCGTCGAGAAGAACTTTGGTAGCCTTGTTGAAGACCTCGTGTGCAAGCCCAATGAACATGGAAGCCTCAAGGCTCAGCTCGAAAGGGTCATCTACACGCTGATGGAGGAGTCCTGCCGCACCAACGTGATGGGTGTTTCGGTGACCTCACCGACTTCAGCTGCAGATCAATTATCACGGGCTGCGCAGAAGCGGGAGCGCCTCATTTCTGACATTGAAGAACAGTGTCCCTCCATCTTCAACCCAGTCGAGCGTTCCAAAATGAAAGCCGAGAAGTGCCTGGTGGAGGCGAAGGAGGCGCAGGATCGCGGAGACGAGCACCGCGCGCAAGCGTCGCTGCGCGGCGCCAAGGAGCACTACGACCGGATCTCACGGGACATTAACCACGACGACCTCCTGCACATGATCAATTCGTTCTGCCTGCGCCGCGAGCCGCTCACTGCCGTGCACATTCTGCTCAAGCGCTTTGCAGAGCAGGTGGGCGAGCCCGTCAACCAGGAGGAGGCGACCGACCTGCAGGAGGTCATCCGCCGGGTCGCGCTTCTCGGCGACGACGCCGCGCTGTCGAGCTGCCTGCAGACATGCCTCGAGCACAAGGGCCTGTACAAGCAGGCCCTTCGGCGCGAGGACGGCAACGAGTGGGAGGAGCCTGCGGTGTACCTGGTCTTCCATGCCGTTCTTGGGCGCGGGTGGCAAGGCGCCACGCTCGCGCAGGGAGCCTGCTGGCCGCTGCTGCGCTCGCTGCCGCTGCTGCGCAAGGTCGGGTCGGCGCAGCAGCTCCTCGTGGAGTACCTCCGCCAGGAGCGATTCTTTGAGAAGCTCGTCGAGCTCTACAACGAGACGGGGCAGTTCTCCCGCGCCGGCGAGGTGTGCCTCCAGCAGGCCAACGCCCGCGTCGTCCTCGTCGAAGGCTCGGAGCCGTCCCCCTCGCTCGACGAGCGTATCCACTGGTACCGGCAGGCGGCCAAGGCAGCGAAGCTCAATGGCGGCGCGTTGAACAACCGCACGCAGGTGCGCGACAACACTAGCTTTACAAAATCTTGAGACTTGAGTTTGGCCGATCCTCTGAGCCCCTCGGGGGAGTTGGCTATGGAAGGTTGGATGTTGACCTAGAGCGCAGGGGCTGCCTGTCGAAGGCCCGCAGAACCTGTGCAGCCGTGCCTGCCCCGCTGGTTTGTTGCTGACATGCGCGCCTGCGCTCGCGTGGCAGGCGTCGCTACTAGAGCAGTACGCAGACATCGCACACATCCAGAAGCATCTTCTCGAGCAGCTGGAGACGCGCTCCGCGCGGCGCCGCGAGCAGACTCAGGACGATAGCGAGCTTCTGCGCTCGCTGCGCGACTCGCTCCTTTCGATGCAGGAGCTGTTCGAGCGCTCCTGCGAGATGTCTTGCTGGGAGATTGCCATGGAGCTGTGTGAGGTTGTCGCGTCCAGCGGCGACGTGCACAGCGACGCGATGAACCTTCCAGAGGTCGTCTCGAAGCTCTGGCGGCTGATAGTGGAGCAAGCATGGAAAGGTGAGGACAGGAGTGACGAGGGTTGCGAAGACGAAGCCGCTGCGGAGCAGGCATGGCAGCGTGTCGAGGCATCCGTGTGTGGAATCGGACGCAGGCGCGGCCACCGACTCTCCGCTGCTGCAGCTGCGCCAGCCACCGCAGCCGTGGGCTCGGGCTGCAGCGGCCCATTGTGCGCATGTGCGGAGGCGCTTGTTGACTCTGTCCGGTGGTCGCGCGCAGGTATGCTCGCAAGGCGACGCTCCTCCCGCTGCAGCAGCTGGCGGCCTGCCTCGAGGACCGTGCCTTTGTCAACTTCCACTCGCGGCACCCCGCATGGGCAGAGGCGTGCGGCGAGGTCAGTGTCTCTTTTCTTATGAACCCAGACAGTGTGAACTCTTCCCCTGACGCAGAACGAAACAGGGGCAGGACCGCCACGTCTTCTGGACCGGGCTGGGCGGCGGCGCCACGCTCGACGCGCCCGCGTGGCGCGTGCCGCGCCTGCTGCTCCTCGGGTTCGGGCTCGACAGCCTCTCGCTTGCCAAGGCGTACCAAGACATGCACGAGATGCTGCGGGACCCGCGGCGCAAGACGCACTGCTTCCGCGCGATCCGGATGCTCTACGAGCTGTACCTCCGCGAGGCCTGTCCCTGCCCGCACCGCCGCAGCCCGCGCCCTCCTGCGCTCCTGCTGCCACGCACGCCTGCGCTCCTCCGCGGGCGGCGCCCCCCTCCCAGCTGGAGCCGACGCCGTGTCCGATACGGGGTGAGGGACGCGGCGTGTCCGATTAGTACGGGGGGAAGGACGCGGGGGGGGGGGGGGGGACCTCCCGGGGAGGTTGTCAGGGTCCCCACCGCCAGCCGTGCGGGGCGCGCGGGCTGAGAGGCGCTCTGCGGCGGCGCGCAGGTGCGCGACACGGAGGACGAGGCGCTCGTGCCCTTCGCGGCGATCGAGACGGACTTTGTGCGGCTCGAGAACAAGAGCGGCGTGCCCGGTGGCGAGCTGCGCGTCGCGCGGCAGCTGCTCAAGGACCTTCGCGTGCGGCGCCAGCAGAGCCTCGGCTGAGCGGCGCGGCGGTTGGATGGGCGTGTGCTTGCCGCAGTGCAGGGTGGGGTTTCAGCGCTGGGTCTTCGATTGGCGGTGTTGGTGCCTGCTGTTGGGAGGCATAGTTGCAAGCGTCTTCATTACAGAAGATTTTGTGGGTGTCTGTTGTCAGGCAGCCCTGCTCTCAGGGCGCCATTAGCGGCACCAAAACGAACCGACCGAGGAGAATCGAAAGAAAGGTCGCGATTGCATAGCCAAAAACTCCAACCTGTGCAACCGCGCATGCTCCATGCGGTCAGGCGCCCCTGACCGTTCCAGGCGTGAGCAGAAAGACAGGTGCCGGGGTGCACCAGCAGCGCCGGGACGACCAGCGCGCGCCACTTTTTTGCGGCGGCCATTCCCGCGGCGGTTGTCGGTCCTGCCACCAAGCGGGTCAGACACGGCTGGCGGCCTCTCGCCTCTCCGAATTCTGCGCACTCGCGCGTTCGATCCCGTCGCTGGGTGTGCCGACCTCCAACGTTGGCATTGCTGGCAAGAAGTAGCTCGTTCCACCAAAACGACTCGCTGAAACCCGCCTTCGTGCCGGAGTTACGCGACTGCCACGAGCCAGCCAGCGTCTCAGCCCGCAAAATGGAAAGCAGAATGGGATTCATAGCACATTGGTGGTCGTTATTCTGGGCAATGGCGGAAAGCGAGGGCGCCCATACCCTCTGAATCAGCGGGAAGACAACGCGGCCTAGGCCAAGTAGGATTGCGATGTGTATGGCGAGGTGCACGAAGCTGAACCAGACGATTACCTGCAGTGACACATGAAACCACTCATTGCATGCTTTGCACATAGGGAGGGTCCAATGCGGGACCACAAGTTGTTGCCGACGGCCAGATTCCGGGCAGGTCCGGCAACTTGACTTAGAGAGACAGGGAATGGCACCGGCGCCGTTGCAATCACCATCCGAATGCTACCTGATGCTCCTGTCGCCGCAAAGAAAAGCTGCATGAACATCACCCCAGCGGCCTCCCCGGCACCCTTGAGGGACGAGAGCTGGCCCGGGAACGCAGTTGCAGCCAAAATCGTAATCAATGTCGCGATCGGAATCGACCACCTGCGTGCCCACAAGAGACTCATGCCCAGGCTGCGCAGTGCTTGGTCTCCTCGGTGCAGTGCGAGCAGGCTCACGCACCCAGTGATGCCTGCTGCAGCGCAAATCTGTGTGGCAGTCCAGCAGATGGTCGCCGAGACAGCCAGCGCCGAGGACATCTCCTGGATCGAAAAAGACTCTGCACCCTCCTCCTCAATAGCGACGCCCTCTACCGATCCCTCAACTGCGCCGCTCTTATTAGCAAGCGCAAAGAGCAGCATGAAGTACAGCGCGACCACCAGATTGTCCGCTGCGATGCCTGCACATGTGCCTCTACTGTTCAGTAATGAAAAAGATTCTCATGGGGGAGCATGCCACGGGTGAAGACAGAAAGCAGCGATCGCCCATGACATGCAGCGGTCGAGAAATGCAAGGGTGCACCCTCGCGCTTGCCTGCAGTGACGGTTGCGGCCGGGGTTGCGAGCACGTCGCAGACTGCAACGTAGTTGATCGCTCCACCGATGTGCCGGCTGCACAGAGCAGCGGCTACTTTCCAGGCACCATCAACCGAATGCATGGGGATCATCTGCGGGACGAGAAAGGCGGGCCTGAGACAACGAACCTGCCGCCGTGAGCGCATGGCAAAGCATGAGCACTTGGCGGGGACCCCACCCAGGCTGCAATCGCTGTGGAAGTAAGCGTTGCAACTGCGCCGATACAGAAGGCAACAAATAGGGTCCCTGTGTCTTTGATGACACGGCGGAGATCAGCCGTGAAAAGAAGTAGCGGGACTGCCATCGGTACGAGGAACTTGTTGATGCTATTGTAGATCGGCGCTTCGACAGGCAGCACGCCGATGTTCACCAGGATCTGAGTGATCATGCATTCAAAATTTTCAAATTCGAGCGAGGATACTAAAACGCTACATGAACATGTCATGTCACTTCAAGGCTTGGTGGGAAAAGGACACCAAAGAGAGAAGCATAGTGACCAGCGGAGAAGAGAGAGCGGCTCCAAGCTGCAGAGGAAACAACACTGACTTTAAGACATGGCACACGCAGCATACCAAGAGACGATGAGAAAGAGCCTGAATTTTTCCATGCATGAGAATTACCTTGGTCTTTTCTGCTCTAAGGCCAAGTGCGGAGCAGATCAACAAGAGCGTCCAGAGCGACCAGAGATCTGTGGCCGGAACTAGCGACGTCCCCATCGCGATCGCAGCATTTCCCTTTGTAGCGACTGCAGCCGTCGGAATCTGAACACAAAACTTTAAAGCTCACAGACCACACTGGGGTTTGGCGCACTATGCATCGGATTTTGCGTGATACGCAAAACGGCTGTGCGGGATCGCACCGCCATTGCTGAGAACGCTGCCAGTTTCCATGCTAGCCTCCTGTAATGCATCGATTCCATCAACGTGGCATCAGGTGCCTGTGCTTTCTGGTAATCTCTGTGTGCTCCAGGCACATTGCACTTCTGCCCCCAGCCTCCACCGCGAATCCGACGTTGCGCTAAACAGTGCACCAGGAACCCAGAGCGCATGGCGCCTTGTACGGGGCTATAATTCAATGGGTATGTTCTGTGCTTCAGAGCAAGCGGTAAGTTTGCAACTGAACCATAGGAGAATGCATCGCATAAGAGCGGTGCCGCTGACAGAATGATGAGCCTGCCTAGCACCCGGGACATGCTGTGCGGGACTCCCGAATTTTTTGGTAGAAAATGGGGGCCGATAGAAATTCTATCGACTCCGGCGAGTCCGGCTCAGGCTCGGGCGGATTGCAAACAGCAGCTTCAGGACGCTCTCCTGAGTGGGGCTGCTTCAACTCAATGCTTAGGCGGTGGACGAGGGATCAAGAACCGTGACTTCTCTCGTCGACTGGGCAGTTCCCAGGCTACAACGTGCTGCAGTCAAGGTGTCCCTTCTTCTGGTCTTCGGGGTACTTCTGTTCTCTGGCGCGCTCTCTGATCCTGGAGGCAGCTTTATTCAGGGTGCTGTCCCCGCTGCGAGACAGGCATCGAGGACTGGTATCGTTAGCTCTGATTCGATCGCAGAGACTTACGCGGTCGGAGGATCCCCTTTGTCTCGGTTCCGTGCTTGGAGGCTGCCTGAATCAGTCGAAGGGCTCAACCAGAGGCTGCGAGGCGGCTCTGCAAGCGCAACCATGGGCAAATCAAAGCTGATCGCAAAATTTAAGGCTGGGGGTGATGAACCGTGGCGTGTTCCCCTGGCGTCAGCCTGCGACAAGGACGAATTTGAGGTGATAGAGTCCAGAGGGAACGGAGCAGCGGCATCTGGGAAGAAGGACAAAAAGCGCAAGAAAGCTCCCGAGGGCGACAGAGGGGAGCAGCTTGATTCACCTAAACGCAAGAAAAACGCAAATCTGAAAAGAACAGAGGAGGCAAACGCCGAGCCTGCCGGCAATGATCGCGATGATGCAGGCTCCCCAGACCAGAGCATGAGGAGGAAGAAGAAGAAGAAGAAGAAAAAGACGAAGACGAAGACGAAGACGGAAGGGACAACAATGGAACATGGGTCTTCCAAGAATGAAGGAAGCCGTGAGGGACAGGCCGCGCCTGATCTGTGTGGGGTCACTGTTCACGTGTTCCCCACCGACGACGCAGATCACGCTGAAACACCGCGGGTATGTTCCGGCCGCGCAAGGTTAAACTAATCACGTGAGCGACAGCAGCAGCGTGAAGCCCAACAAATGCTAGTCTCTAAAGCCCACAGTCAAAGCGCCCGCATCTCGAGCAGACCATCACTTTGCTGACCTGGGACGTGTGCCAGGCGGCATACCAGCACGTTGCGCCGATCCTGCGCCGCCTTGCCGAGGAGCTGGGCAAGGCCCCCGCTGAGCTGCGAATATATGACCCCTTTTTCTGCACGGGTACTCCCCAACGGCCCTCGTGGTGAGACCACGCGCAGGACTCTGCCTAAGACTGCTGCTTATGCTGGACCTTGCGTCCAGCTGGGATGCCGGCTTTCATTCCAGCGTTGTGCAGGAGCCGTGCGACGAAATCTCGAGGCGGAGGGCTTCCCGCGCGTGTACAACAAGAACGAAGACTTCTATGTCGTCCAGCACGAGGTAATTCAATGCATCATGCGCATCTATGGTGCCTGCGTCTCTTGCGGCCTGAGTTGCGCTGACCCGGGTAATTGGACCCTTCTCCGTGCTGGCTCTCATGGAATGGCGCCGGCGTGCAGGGGCGAGTGCCGGAACATGACGTAGTCGTGACGAACCCACCGTACTCTTCCGACCACATTCCACGTCTGCTCAGGCGCGCATCCATTCGAGGCACGCTCGCCGGGAAGGATGCGTGCTCTGCACAGCGCCGGTGATTCACGGCGTGAAGAACGTGTGGGCAGGTGGGTCGTTAAGAATGGCAAGCCGTGGCTGCTTCTGGTCCCCAACTACGTGTACATGAAGGACTACTACCAGCGCTCTCTTGGTGCTTGCAGGTACCGTCGGCCTCAGACCGAAAGCCCATCAATCACGCCGACGCGTGAAGTGCGGACACCTTAGTCCCTTACAGGCTGCGGCAATGTGCCATTATGTGATAACCCCATCCTCATTCAGGCCTATGTACCTGTGCCCCCCCGACCGGTATACCTACGAGAGCCCAAAGGGCGTCGCAGATGCGACCGGAAAGATCCGCAAGAGCGGGGAGCGTAAGACCGCGCCTTACATGTCGTTTTGGTCTTCGCCTCTCTCCCGAAAGCCAAACCCTCGCAAGAGCAACGCCAGCGGAGCCGCCCGCGCGCATCGTCCGCGTCACCAACATCCCGCCCCATCCCCCTCGACAGGTATGTAGACCCCCGTCCGGTCCTCGGCACGTCTGCGCTGCTCTCGTGGTGGCGGACTGCAGCTCGCTCGGAGGGCTGCGTGCTCGCGCCCGCAGTCGAGCAGCTGCCGCACAACATGCGGGACTCGTTTGACCCGCTGCGCAAGCGCCTCCCAAAGCATCTCCGCGCGAAGCAGCGCAAGACGCACGCGCCCGATGGGCGCAAGCTGTGCAAGCAGTGCGGTCAGATCTGGGGCAACTGCAAGCACACTAGGGAGGCATGAAAGGCGGCAGCACTCAGCCTGACCTGGCCAGTTTAGTGACTAGCAAGCGGCAGCAACGATTTGATCAGCGCTGTTTATTCACTGCAGCATCCTTGGGGATACGCTGTGCCCACAGCCCTAGTCCCAGGCTCCTTCACAGGCCCAGGCGGGCAGTGTATGCCAACCATCCACGCTGCCGGTATTCTGCAGCCGCTGCTGCCGGATCCGCCGCCTGGCACACACAACGTAAGATATTTGATCTTTGCGCTTTGGCCCGCAGCGCCACGCCGGCACTATTTCCTCGTTCACGTGCGCAAAATGGTCCAGTGCGGGGCGGGCGCGGGCGACAGCGTGATGGCTGGGTGCACTGGTCCTCGCTGACCTTATAGATGCCTCTTCCAACGATGATGACGTCCGAGAGGCGCTCCCCGAGCACAACCTCGGGTGTGAGGTAGCGCTGCCCGAGCGCGTCGGTCCCTGCTTCGAGCTGCACCCCCGGCGTCATGTGCACCATCCCAGGCTCGTCGCACAGCTTGTGCGTGCAGATGAATCTGCCAAAGAGCACGCGGCGGGGCTCAGTGACTGGCGCTGACGGTGCCATTTCAGGAGGCAGCTTCCATCGCCCATGCTCCTGCGGGTCGTGGGAAAGGATTAGCGGACCCCATGCAGAAGTCCTTGCGGGCCTTGGCCATCTCGACGGTCTTCTTTGTGTATTCCCCTTCCGCCAGCGTCCCGGCTGACGACATCTCCCCAAGCAGCAGCAGTCCGCGACCTTTTGCGAGGCCGACCTGTGCGAGGCCGTCGATGATTCCAGGGCCGGGAACAGTGTGCGCGTTGGTGATGTGCGACCAGTCAGCGATGCGGTACACACCGCCACCGTACTGCATCGCGACGGTGTTGCCGATGTCCGCGAACTTGCGATCCTCAAAAATGAAAAAGTTGTGCTTCTCAGCTAGCGCAAGCAGCTTCTGGCCAAACTCCGGAGTAAAGTCGGACAAGACATCCACATGTGTCTTGAACACGCACACGTGCGGACCGATGGCATCGGCGAGTGCAAGCACCTCCGCGCATGTCCCCAGGTCAGCGGCGACCGAAAGATTCGTCTTCTTTTCCTCCATTAGTGCGAGAAGCTTCTTAGCCAGCACATTCTCCGTCAGCGATGCACGCTCGCCGTACGATTTTTTCGCCACAGGGGCTGCAGGGGCGGCCCCAGCCACCGTCTGTGTCGCACCGAAGCGGTTGTCCGCCACAAACTTGCGGACTCGGTCAGCCGTCGCGGTGTCGAGCTTGCCCGACTTTTCCAGAACAGCAATAAAAGTCGAGACCGTAAGAGCAGCACGCAGCTTCACACCACCAGTCGCGATACGCTCGGGCCCCCCTTGTTCGCGGTCGAGGAGAACAACCGCGTCGGTCACTTTGAGTCCCTCCTCGAGGAGCGACGAAGATGTCTCCAGAACGGACGCTCCAGACGTCACCACATCCTCGACAATCATGCATTTCGCGCCCTGAATAGCGGGGCGTTGCGCATTAGGTCTCTGCGTTTGCACCGCAACAGAGCTGGCAAGGCCCGGTGGCACCACTGGCGGGGGAAAAGATTCAACGAAGAATTCCACCAGCTGAGCGGCTCGAGAAAGTGTACCTGCTTGTAAACGCCCTCGACCATTTTCTTGGTGCCATAATCCTTGGCCTCTTTGCGACGAAGCACCATCGGAACATTGTTGTCAGTCGACATCGCCGTCGCGAACGGGAGTGCAGTGTATGGCACGCCGCAGAGCACGTCGAACTCGGCGCCATCGCACATCTTCCACAGCTGCTTCGCAACCATTGACAAAATTTTGGGGTAAGACACCTGCGAAAAAAAGGAACATTTCACCGCTCAGCCGCCGTGCTGGTGAACGGAAGGCTCAGTCCAATCGCAGGGACGCATTGCAGCAGCTCTCTCGCGCAGGTGAGCTGACGCAGGCAAGCTGCTGTATAACACGACGGGTGTGACGTACCGTGACGCGCAGATCGAAGTAAACTGGGGACATGATGCCACTCTTCAGCTTGAACTCCCCAAATTTCACCTACGTTGGCCCACTCACAATCAGGAGGCCGCTTCAGCGGAGACAGCACCCTCCCGGCCCACTCAGACGCGGCGCGAAAAGCACCACCCCCGGTCCTGGGAAGCCGAGAGCGAAAGAGAAGGGTAGCTTACCGCACCAACCTCATGTAGTGCCTCTACGAGCTCCCGGATCTCATCAGACGCCTCCGCCATGGTCGTTGCGAGTGCTCCCGCCTGCTTCTGGCGGGAATGTCGTGCACATGCGCCTCGTCAACTTCATTTTCTAAAGTGGAGGTTTTTTTAGGGTTCAAAAAATTCCTTGATCTTGTCTCTCTTGAAGGGGGTGCTGAGGAGGCTGAGGGCGGGGGAGAGATGGAGCAAACGAGTCCACGGCTTAGCACCTCGAGCGCCGATGTAGAAACGCTGCGTCGGAGTCTTTTGCAAGCAGAGGCACGGCTGAAGCATCGGGAGCATGAGAACGCTGAGGCGACAACGATCCACAAGGAACAGCTCAGGAAGGCCCGGACAGACCTGGCAGAGGCTATCCAAATGCAGAGAGAGACACAAAAGCTGCTCATGCAACAGATTGAGGATTCCCGTGCCGTGCACGGCAAAATCGAGAGGCGCAGGGAAGAGGCGCGGGCTGCGCTCATCGACGCGCAGACCCGTGCGGATGCGTTGCTGGCTCGCGCTTCTGCCGCAGAGGAAGGCATGCAGGAGGCGCTGTCTGAGCTGGCCTGCACAAAGATGATATCTGATGCATATCACGAGGAGTGTGGGACTCTGCGAGCAGCCTTGAAGGACAATGAGCTCACTTTCCGTAACGAGATTCTCGAACTGAAGGTACAAAAGCAAGTGTGCCTGGCCGCCGCCTCTGCCACCACGCGCTCTTGTGTGGAGACAGCCAGGCCCTCTTCTCTGCAATATTCCCCCTTCCCATGCTGAAAGTGTTCGAGTCGTAGGAGGCACTCCACGAAAAGGAGGAGCTTGCGAGTCGGCTACGCGACCAGCTCGCGGCCCAACGCGACGTTCAATCCGCAACCGTACCGCGCCCCGCCACAAACTCAGCGAGGCGCAGAAACTTAGAGCATGCATTGACCGCGCCTGGCCGCGAGCAGGAGTCTGCAACCGCATCAACAGCGCTGGAACTGCAGCGCCGTGCAGCTGAGATGCAAGCGGAGCTGCTGGCGGTGAAGACTGACATGCAGCAGGCAGCCGGCGCTGCGGTGGAGCATCAGCGTCGCGCAGAAGTCCTGCAAGTGCAGCTGGACGAGGCGCTCGCGGCAGCGGCAGCGGACGCGCGTGCTGCATCAGATGCGCATGCGATGGCAGCGGAACTTGAAGCGGAGATTGAGGTTCTGCGAGGCCGAGAGTCCGACGCGCGCAGCAGCGCCGAGGCCGCGCGGCTGCAAGCTGCCTCGATGCTGTGCCAGCTCGCTGCAGAAGTCCAGGTGTGGCACGTCTCCTACGCGTGCGCGCGCGACCGTACCCCGTGCGGTCTAGGGCGCTGACGCGCTTTCCATGCTGGGTTGGGCAGGCGCTGCGCAGCGAAGGACAGGGCCGTGCGCGCTCCCTGGCTGCGGAGTGCGGGCGGCTTTCTGCAGCGGCAGGCGGGCTGGCGAGCGCAGCGGCGGAGCAGTCTTGCGCGGCTGCGGCGGCGCGGCGAATTGCGGAGCAGCAGAATGTTGCGAGCCTCGCGGCGCAGCGGGCGGCTGCAGATGAGCGTGCTGCGCGACGTCGCGCGGACGAGGCCGCAGCCGCGGCGGCCGAGCAGCTGGCAGCCACTCGCGAGGAGGTGGCAGCGGCGGCGGCAGTGCGGCGACAGCTGCTTGCGGCGTTGAATAGCGCTGAGGAGGCGGCAGCAGCACTCGCAGAGAGGGACGCATTTCAGGAGGCGGCCGAAAAGGCTCACGCAAAGGAGCTTGCAGCGGCCGCGGCTGCACACAAAGCAGAGCTGGAGGCGATACAGACATCGCACAGGGACGAGCTCTCAGCAGCAGAGACTGTGTGCAAAGCAGAGCTAGAGGTGATCCAGACATCTCACAGAGAAGAGCTCACAGCGGCAGACACTGCACATACAGAAGAGCTAGAGACAATCCAGAGATCACACAGAGAACAGCTCACAGCAGCAGAGACTGTGCACAAAGCAGAGCTAGAGGCAATCCAGAGATCACACAAAGAAGAATTCGAGACAGCAGCATCCAAACACAGGGAGGAATTGAAGGCGGCAGTGACTTCGCACAACGAAAAGTTTGTGGTGGCAGAAGCGGCGCACAAAAAGGACCTCACGGAGATAGAGGCGGCGCACAAAGAAGAGCTCGCAGTTCGAGACTCCGCACTCAAGCTGGGTGTCGAGCGCAAAGAGTCTCGCGAGGCAGCAGTGAGCGAACTCCAGGCGGCGCTGCGCACGCGAGAAGTTGCATACCAGTCTGCAGTGCAGGCGGGCGCTGCGGCAACGGGAGAACTGCGTGCAGTGCAGGCCGAGCTGCAAGCAGCGCGCGATCGCGCCGCGGCCCTGGAGTCAGATGCAACAGCAGCCGCAGCGGAAGTGGAGGCGGCGGCGCAAGCGGCAGCGGGGTGGCACTCCGCAGCCGCGCTGGCGGCGCAGCGCCACGCGGCGGCGGCAGGACTGATCGTGGCCGAGGTGCGCGCGGCGGCGCGCGAGACCGCGGCCGCGCGCGCGGCGCTCGTCGAAGCGGGCGACGAGGCGGCAGACCTCAGGGCGAGACTTGCCGCGAGCAAGGCGGCAGCAGGGGCGGCGCGATCGGACGCGGGGCGGGCCGAGGCCAAGGCGAGCGAGCTCCGAGTAGCGCTGGGGGCGCTCGGCGAGGAAGCGGAGGCGCTGCGTGCAGCGCGGGACGCTGCCGCCGCGGAGGCGGACGGGCTCCGCGGGGACGCGCACACCAGGGCGTGTGAGCTAGACGCGCTAGCGGCGGAGATGGCGGCGCTGCGGGAGCGCTGGTCGGCGAGCGAGCAGGCGGGCGCTGCGGCGGAGGAGGAGGCCCGCAAGGAGGCGCGGCGCTCGGCGAGGCTTGAGGAGAAGGCTGCGGGCCTGCGAGAGGAGCTGACATCGGCTGCTGCGGTGGCGGCGGAACGCGACGCCATGGCGACGGACCTGCGCGCGCGGCTCGTGGACAGCGAGAGGGCGGTCGGGGAGCGCGACGCGCGGCTGTCGCACGCGGCGGACGTGCACGCCACAAAAGTGATGCGCATGAACGAGGCACGGGACGACGAGGTTATGAGCCTCAAAGAGGCGCACGGGCGCGCGCTGGCGGGCCTGCGCGCGGAGCGCGACGCGGAGGCGGCGCGCGCCGACGAACTGGCCGAGAAGCTCGCGGGGCTGGAGGCGACCGGGCACCAGCGGGCGGCGGTGAGCCCCCCCCTTCCCTCCCTCCCGTACAAAGTGGACACGTCTCGTCCATCCCGCCGTACTAACTGGA
>ENA-UOXV01003198-UOXV01003198.1-marine-metagenome-genome-assembly--contig:-NODE-3198-length-20300-cov-16.019807_pt1 | contig 20300 bp, 11 predicted proteins | sample MGYA00238165_ERZ766961 | MGnify/ENA primary metagenome ERZ766961 (study PRJEB28924, sample SAMN03173240) | marine metagenome | biome: Marine; feature: Water; material: Subsurface seawater | place: North...
TTCTTCTTCTTCTCCTTCTTCAGAGGAAGAGGACAAATGTAGAGATGTAGCCTTTTTGACAGTGACACCCTCCGAGGACGATGCCGTCCCTCGATGCGTCGTGTTCTCTTTTCCTCCGCCGGAAGAAGGAGAAACGACGACGCGTTCGTATAACTCGTCCAACTCATCGTTGATTTGCGACGACTTGGACTGTCTCAACGCCTCTCGAGCGGCAACAGCGCGCGCGTGAATGCGTTCGCTGGACTGTTTCCTCCGCAGTTCGTTCATTGCGTTAGTCTTTTTCTCGTCTGTTGTCGGTAAAATATTCGATGAAGATGTCGCGACATCTTTTCGTTCTGGAATCACAGTCGGCGACGACGGCTGCTGCTGTTCGAGGAGATCGATAGACGCATCGACGACTTCCAATTTTCGTAACGAATCATTACCACTCACAACTTTCTTCACCGGTGACATCGATACTGCTTCGCTCTTCTTTGGATTTTTCTTCTTTGTCGGCAGCGCGTTCTCCCACTCGTCCTCTTCCTCAACCTTTTCCTCTTCCGCGTCGCGGGACAGACCGTTACCCCTCGACGCCGACGACACGTCGTCGAAATATTTCGGCAACTTCGCGCCTAAATCCTTCGCCACGCTCGCGCCTTCCGTCAAAATTCGCCTCTCCTCTTTCGTCAACATGTCCGGATCTTCCATGCGCTCCAACTTCTTCTCCATCGATTCCGTTTGCATTTTCTTTACGCGTTCACGCAAGAGTTCCTCTTTAGACGGGTCGTCGGAGTCGTTCTCGTCCTCTACATCGTCGCTCTCCTTCTCAGACTTCTTCTTTTCAATCGCGACAGTTCCTTTGTCCTCTTCTTTCACTTTCAAAATGGGCGTCTTGAACACCTCGTCCTCTTCTTCTTCGGCGACGAAAACCGCCTCCTTCGTAAACGTCAATTCCACTTGTACCGATCCAATACCTCTCGTGCATCCTTCTAATTCCACGTCTAACGCGTTCTTTTTTTCTTTCTCCTCTTTATCGTTCGTAAAAAACTTATCGATACTGCCGATTAAATCTTTCATCGCAATCGCTCGTGTGCCTTTACACTTGTGGTTCGTTTTCGTCTTCACGTCCCACACGGACATTCGTATCTTCTCGTTTCTATTCGTATTACTCATAAAACCTAAATCCATGCGTCCTCGTTCCCCCCAACGAGGGTTTTCCGTGTTCTTTATGATTTTCGTTCGATGTTTACGTTGCTCCTGATCAAACCCGTCGACATCGAGGACGAATAAAAGTCGTTTGCGTCTCGTTCGCGAGGATCGAATGCCTTTCGCGGATTGGATGTGGAAGTGGAGGATGAGTTTCACCTTCATCTTCCTCTTATTTGTCTCCTCAGAAGAGGACATGAGAAAGCGAGAGAGAGTCCCGAGAGAGAGAGAGTATTACAGATTTGCGTGTGTATGTGTTATATATTTATCGCGCTTTAATTCTAAGGAAAATTGAGTTTCTCTCTCTCTCTCTTAACCGCTAGGTATGATGGGAGTCTCTCTCCTCCTAATGTGCATCCTCGGCCGCCCTTCTCACCTTCTCGAAGTGTTCCTCGACGAACGGGTAGCTCGCACTTCTCGGGACGACGCCGGTTAAAACGCGCTTCAAATCTGAAGATTTCAAGTTTCGGTACTTGTCTTTGATATCCACGGGCGTTCGGCCGAGGAGGACGCCGTCGGAGGAGGATTCTCGAATGAGTTTCCACTTCCCCAGACCGTACGTTTCGACGCCTCGGATGACGGCGAGAACTTCTTCCTCGGAGAATTTGCCAGTGACTCGTCGCGGTGCCTGTTGCGGAGGCGATGATCTTTGGTGGTGGTATTGGTGTTGTTGCGGCGGCGATTGTACTCGCTGTTTCGGCTGTTGAGGTTTTGGTGGAGATTGGTAGCTTTGTTGTTGCACCACCATGGGAACGAGGGCAATCTTTTGCTCGTTGAAGGCGGTCGGCTCATCTTCGTCGTCGTCGTCGTCGTCGTCGTCTATTTGCATTTGAGGAAGATCATCACCATCGTCGTCTCCTCCCTCTCGCGGAGAAGAAATCCTCACATTTTCTCCGCTTCTCGTCGGCGATGGTTGCTTCACCGGGTGTTGGGCCACCGACGGTGTCTTGTTGCCAAAAAACTTGAAGAATCCACCTCTGACGTTATTACTTTTCTCTCGCGGCTGCGAGTCAATCACGTCTGCGTCTTGCATCTCGTCGTCGTCGTCGCCGATTTGCTGCGTGGGTATGATGTCGCTGTCGTTTTCCTCTTCCTCGTCGTCCTCATCTAACATTTCTTTCTCTTCTTTTTCCGGTTCCTTTCGTTTACCTACGAACGCCCACCCGCTTCTATTTGGCTTCTTCTTCTTCTTCTTCTCCTCTTCGCGCTTCTCCAATTCGGCTCGTAATCGAGCAAAACCGTCGTCGACTTCTTCCTCTTCTTCTTCCTCTTCTTCCTCTTCTTCGACTTCTTCCTCCTCTTCCTCTTCTTCCTCTTCCTCTTCTTCTTCTTCCTCTTCTTCTTCTACGGCGGCTTCTGCTGCCATTTTCTCTGCAATAGCCGTTGCCTTTTCCGCTTCCGCTTCCTTCCTCGCCTCTCTTTCCTCAAGCGCTTTCTTGAGCGCGTCGAAACCGTCGTTCTTGAGTACTACCGTTGGCTTCGCCGGCGAATTGGAAAGAGGAGCAGCTCCACCTCTCTTCTTCGATGGGCCTCTCACGGACGGTTGCGAGATGACGTTCGGTTCTCCTCGTTGCTGATTTTCTCGGTTCGCGGCTTGGAGCGTGGCGTTCGCCAACTCCTCCAACATCGGCGTCACATTCGAAGATTTGCCTCTCGACGTCGACTTGCTGCGTCCTTTGTTTGGCGGTAAGACCGGCATAGGAATATCCTCCGTCACTTCCTCCGATGATTCGACATCGTTAACCTTCCTCTTGCCGAGCACGGACCAGTTTTTACGCGGATTTGGCTGTTTTCTTCGGTTTTCAGATAGTATAAGTTCATTTTGTTGTTGTCGTTGTCGTCGCGGCTCCTCCTCTTCTTCATCTTCTTCTTCGACTTCGTCATCCGATTTCGCTCCGACTAAAACGTCCAAATCACCCTCCTCGGCGATTACGTCCGTACACTTTGGCCATTTCCTCATTCCGACCACGCCGGCCATGCCTTTTCGTCTGTTCCAATTCACGTGCGCGTTTCTCATGCTCAACCATCCGTCCTGATGATGCATCGCGAGTTGATCAATCGACGTCGCTCTCCCGCTCGCAAGCTCCAAGTTCACTTTATCCATCGTCCTTTCCATAAACTGTCTCAAAGCGTTTTTAAATTTCCCGCTGTTCTTTCTCGCTTTCTGATCAAGTATCGCGTGATTTTTGCGTCGCGTCGCTTCAAACAACTCCAATTTAATCTTGTTCAATACCTCATCTTTCGAACAAAACTGCTCCGTCGGCATCAACCGTTGCAACCTCCTACTGAAATCTTCCCAATTTATATCCTTCAACGCACCCAAATGCACGCAACACATCTCCAAAACTTCGCGGGCGCTTTCTCTTAACGCATCTCCGCCATTCCTCGGATCATTCTTGTCTTCGCTCACGTACACGAAACTCTCGCACATATTCTTCACGTGCGCGCCGACGACGTCTCGATCCAGCGTCGTTTCCGACTCGTGTTCGTGCTCCTTCAGCAGGTTTCGCAACCACAACAAAGAGTAATCTCCGCGAATCGACGAAGGCATCTCAATACATGCTGAATCGTTTGCTTTTTCGTCCTCTTCTCTTTGCATCTCTCGAGCGATCGTTTCCCGCGTTTTCCTTGAAGTTTGTTGTTGTGTCATCAAAGTCTTGGACGGAAAGAACAGTTTCTTCACGATTCGAAAGAGCGTTAAAGAACTTTCTCGTTTTCCGACGCGCGGTCCGCGGTGAAATTGAAACGACTCTTCGCCTTGGTGCACGAGTTCCTCGGCGACCCAATGCGAGGGCCGCTTTTGATGAATATCAATCGTCATCGCTTCTTCTTCGTTGTTCTCTTCTTCTTCGAATGACATTTTTCAAACTCAGATGCAAACGGTAAATGCACGCGTAAAACGAGACCAACAACTCCTCCTCCTCAAACTCGACCTGATGATCTCTTCTCGCTGATTTTGTTATACTGTTGTTCTTTTTGACGAAGCGCGAATGTTCTTCTCGCTTTTAAGTGCCCAATACTGTTGATGCGCGCGTGAATACTCTGACGAATTAGGAAAGAGACTGTTCCGTTTTTTTTTTCTTCTTTCTCTCGTGTTTTAAAAACACAAGTAGGGTTTAAAGGTCGACGTTCAAAGAATTTTAATTGTCCACCGACTCTGTGGGTTCCTTTTAGATACCGAGAAAGACTTTGACGAAGACGTGAAAATATCATCCACGCGCGTGGTATAATAAATCGTCTCGTTGATCATCAGGTCGACGGTGCGTGGATGGCAAATTATATTTCGCGCGATCCAACAACTCGTATTTTTGAAAAGTCAACACCTGTGCGTAAAAAAAAACGTTTTCACAAGAAGAACAGCTGTGTTTCGTCACAAAAACAAAAATAGCAACAACCCCTCGTCGTTCTATAACGTCGCCGCCGGAATATTCCGCGCTAACGCGAGACTCCCAACGAGGACCTCACCATGGTGTCTCGGTTTCTTTCGACTCGTTCTTCCCGAGACGAAGACGACAAGAGCACCCCCATTACGAATATGCCGCGCGATAAAAAAAGAAACGCATCACAACGAGACGAACGAACCTTCCTGGAACGCTACGCGATGTGGTCGCACCAAAATCCACTCCTCGCGTTGACGTGCATCGTCCTCGTCGCCGTCGGATGCATTTTAACCGTCGTTTTGAACGACGAGTTACAATTCGTGGAAACGAACGATCGAGAGTGGGTTATTTTGAAAGATGGGATCACCAGCGATGCGGATGCAGCCGCAGAAGGCACGAGATTGGTCGAAGAGTACGTTTATTATTATTAGTCGTCGCCGCGCATCGCATCGTATCTTGACCTTTGCTGTCGACCGAAAGATGTTTGGGGAATGTCGAAGTTTTATCCGTGGGAGTGTATTCCTTCTTCTCTCGAAAAATCGATTCGTCATCAGACGTGAATGAACAAAAACGCAAGGACAACGCTTCCTTTTCGGAGAGATGCGTGCGCTTCATCATCGGATGATGTGTGTTCGAGAGAGATTAAGAGAGAGTTCTTCGACAAATTTCCCCTAAAGAGGAAGGAGGGAAGGTTTTGTTGTCTTGAGCGTTGCGAAGGAAAAGGACTGACATTTTATACATATATTCTTTATATAATCTCAAAAAACTTTACGACAACACAGGTATTCATCCTCGGATGTAATTTACGAGCGAGGCGAGGAGTCGCAGAGAGGTTCTCTGTTTTTCCAATTCGTCAGTAACGACGGCGCCGAGACGGTGTTTACGAAGGCGAACTTGTTGGCGATGCGGGAAATTCACCGAATCGTCGTCACGCATCCGAAATATAAACAGTATTGTCAGTTGAAAGACCCAAAAGTGATGAAAGATGATATTACCGACGATATCGAGAAGATTTATAGCAACTCCTCTGTGAGTTATTTAGACGTGTGCGTGAAACCGTTGACGCCGGTGAGCGTGTTTTTTCCTCCAAACGGCGAAGGCGAGTTGGTCGAGGATATCGACGCAGTCGTCAGGGAGATTGGGAGCGAGGAAAATAAGAAAATGTACGGATATTTCTTAGATGGAGCGTTCGATGTGCAAACGTTGGTAAATGGAGCCACTCGCGCGCGGTATCCGATGGGCGCGCCGGTTATCGGGTATAGTTCGCAAGAAGATAGAGAGAGAGAACAAGGCGTAGTTATAGGCGAGGCGATTTTGGACGACATAGAGAAAGAGTTGTTCAATCGATACGCGATGAAAGCTAAGTTTCTGAGCACGCCGTATATGAATAAAGCGATAGATAATAAACCGTACGAAGAAGCCGATGGTGAAAAGGCAAACATGCAAACGAGATGGTACGCGGGGTACTTGCGTTCGAAAGACGCGGCGAATGTGATAAACTTTGACTTGGCGTGGGCGTTTGCGTCCATTCTAGCCGTATGGTGTTACATGGCATTTCACACTCGGTCGTTCTTCATCGCCAGTCTTGGAATGTTTGAAATCATCTGCTCGTTTCCAGTGGCTTTGTTCATTTACAAGCTCATTTATCGCATCGAGTACCTCGGCAACGTACAAATTTTATCCATCTTTGTGGTGCTGGGTGTTGGCGCAGATGATGTTTTCGTCTTTTACGACGCGTATAAACAGTCGCAATTTGAACCTAGAGAAACGGTTTCAGGTTCGACGTTGACCAGAGTGTTGTATACCTCTCGAAGAGCATCTAAAGCAATCTTCGTGACGAGTTTCACGACCATGGGCGCCTTTTTCGCCACGAGTTTATCCGAAGTCATGCCGATTTCCGCGTTTGGAATTCTAAGCGCGACAATGATTGCCGTTCTGTTTGTAGTAAACGTGTTCATGTTTCCACCGGCTTTGTTTCTGTACTCTCTGTATTTGGACAAATACAAAGTGTGTTGCTTTTGCACGAAAGCAGATTACAAGAGGACTGAAAGGTACGATTTAGAGACGGCGACGACCACTTTATCCATGGCATCTTTGGGAGACGTCGTCGCTGTCGATGAAGAGAATACCAAAGAGAAAACTGACGACGAAAGTAAGGAAGGAGGGATGAGCAAAGGAACAGAAGCTGCAACGAGCGGCGGTGGCGGCGGCGAGGACAACGCGTCATCGAATATACCGAGACCGATGGATACGCTCGACTCCGAGGCGAACATCAAACGCTTACGCCCAATTGAACGATTCTTCCGAAACCAGTTCTACGCGTTCATAAGTTACCGTCCAGTTTGTTATATTGTCATAGCTGCCTTCTTAACGTTGCTAGGAGTTTCGTTAAAACTCGCGCTCGAACTCGAAACGCCCGCGCAGCAAGAGCAGTGGTACCCGACGGCGCATTTGATGCAAGCGTACGCGAACGATCGCACACGCTTTTCGGTTTCCGCGGATGACCGAGTCGTACCTTTGGATATCTGCTTTGGCGTTTACGGTATGGATACGTCGAGAGCGAACCATTGGGACATCGAACAGCTTGGCAAGTTGCAACTAGACGAAACGTTTGATATCACTCTGCCGGCTTCGCAGCTTCACTTCTTACACGCGTGCGAGGCTTTGCGAATCGCACCATGCGACGCGAGCGGATGTCAAGATGGCCTGTTAGTCATGTCTCGACCAGTTATGTCGTCGTCAGACGATGCTGATACCGAGGGAGAAGAAGTGGATGCCACGCAAAAGAGCCTCGACGAACAAACTGCCAGCGGCGTGAGTTGTTTCATGGAATCGTTCAAAACGTACATCGAAGACGAACGCAATCTCGTGTTTCCAATCGAAGATAAGACGACATTTCTCGAAGAATTGTGGCGTTTTCGAGCAGATCCTCGGTTTTACGTTTTCAAAAACTCGATCGGTTTCTTACCGTACGATGAAACGAAACCAATCGTCCCCGGCGAGAACGAACTCGACATCTTCTTCGTCAAAGTGACCGTGCAAACCACGTTGAAGTACCCGACGACTGCGAAGGTTGCTCGACCCGTGTTTCGAGTCTGGGAGGCGTGGGTGAAAACAATGAACGAGGAAGCTCCGCCTGGAATGCAAAACGCCATACAAACCGCTTACACTACGTGGACGTGGATGGTCACGCAAGAAGCGTTGGTCCGCAACACTTTCCAAGGCGTCACCATCTGTTTCGTCATGGCATATCTCGTTCTCGTCCTTTCCACCATGAACTTTCTCACGGGCGCAATTGCAACCGTCACCATCGCCGGCGTCGTCGTTACCGTCATGGGCGTCGGCGTTCGAGGGTTCATGGGATGGGATTTAGGCATTGGCGAATCCATCGCCGCGGTGATTTTGATTGGCTTATCGGTCGATTATTGCGTGCATTTAGCCAACGCGTACACTGAAGCACCTGAGCTGTTTGCAAAAACTCGAGGCGAGAAAACGCGAAGAGCGTTGATGATTATGGGCGTCAGCGTCACGGCTTCGGCGATGACTACCGTCATTTCCGGGTCGATGTTGTGGTTGTGCGTGTTGAAATTTTTCTCGAAGTTTGCGTTTTTAATCACCATGACGATTACGAGCAGTTATTTGTGGTCGATTTTGTTCTTGCCGGCGGCGTTGATTTGCTTCGGACCAGAAGGCGACAGATGGAGTTTAGAACCCGCTGTGAAGAAGTTGAAAAGATGTTGGTCGAGAAGAGTAAAGGGAGGAAACGTTCAGGCGATGGCGGCGTAGGTGTAAAATTTTTAGAGGAGGTTGAGGAGGAAATTAGAAAAAAAAATGGAAAGTCATAGCAGCGAAATCTATTCGGCAAAGTGCGCACGCAGAAGAGTAGACATAATGAAGAAAGCTTTTGTTGAAGAGCTATTAGCAATTGTTATGTGTATGTTATTTAATATTAGATTAATATTACAAAGGTATAAATGAATGAATTAGTCGTATACAAGCGAGATTGTTTCGCAATTTACATCAACTCTCGATCGAGACTTCGCTTGGCAGCACCGAGTTGGTTTTCTTCCCCTTCTTCGCGATTCGTATTCGTGGTCTTCTCTTGCTGCTTGTTCGTTTCCACGTAAAAGCTTGAGTCGGGCGAAACGCCGTCCACATTCGCCGCGTTCTCGCGAATATTTTCAGAAGGGTGTCGCTTATCTTCCGTCATCAGGCCACCTCTTCCGCCGTCGTTTCGTTCCGACTTGTCGTCTTTATCTTCTTTCTCGCTGAGCGTTTGCAACGTCTCTTCGTTCGTTTTATCCGACTTTCCGTTGGACAGGCCGTGCGAATCGTCGTAACAGTTGTTGTTCACATCCTCTGAAGTCGTCTTTTTAGTGTCACCCGCCGCGGCGTTTGAATGCGACAAAGTCGCACCAATCTTCTTCTTCGCCGAACTCTTGTTGTTATTTTGTTCTTTCTCGTCGCTATCCTTGTTCGTCGGTTGCGAAGAGAAATGTAAAGCTCTCTTCAACGTCGAGTTTTCCAACTCGGACGCTCTGAGCAATCGTTCTAAATCCGAAACGCGTCGTTCTAAGAGCGACATCTCGCCTCCTCCGCTATTCTTACCGCTTTCGTTGGTGTTCTCGTCCTTACTCTTCGCGTTGACAACGTTGTCATCGTTTGCCGCTTTTTCGTTCGTAGCAAATAACATCTTTCTCGTCGTGTTTGCCACGTTTTCTTCTCCCTCTTCTTCTTCTTTTTCTTCTCGTGGGTTCGCCTTTGACGAATGGGATACAAACTTCTTCTCCAACTGCTCTAATCTTTTCAACACCGCTTCGATGGAGGACGACGATCCTTGTTCTTTGTCACCGGTAATACTGTTCTTATTCGAACCATTCGAAGGATAATGGTGATGATGATGAATAATCGTCGTACCCGAAGTTGGAGCGCCAACGGCGTTCGCTTGAGTCGTCGCCGGCAAGTTGGACACCGCGGTGGCAATATCGTGCGCGTTGTTCGCTTGCTGCGCGTAGCTTTTGTTCTTGTTTGGCGGGGAGACGCCGACACCCAAGCCACTCAAGCGACGCTGGTGGTGCTGCTGATGTTGTTGCGGGGTGATGATTTCGTTGTTGTTGTTATTGTTCGTGTCTAAGTGATCGAGCGCCGCCCAGAGGGAAAGATCGTCGGTCCAATCGCCGCTTCCGTTGTTAGTACCCGCCTCTACGGCAATATCAAACTGGTGGGCGTCAATCATGCTGCTGTTCTTGTTCATCTTTTGCTTGTTGTTGTTAATGTCGTTCTCGTGTTGGCGTTGCTGTCGTTTTCGTTTGGTTGGATTCGCATACATGGCGGCGTGGTTCAAATCTTTGCCAAACGAAGGCAAAGGCCCGTTGTTATAGAAAAGATTGTTGTTGTCGTTGAACTCGTAACCGTGATTTCCTTCGCCCTCTTCGCCGTCGTCGTCTTCAAACTCGCCGCCCGAATCGTCCCCGTTGCGATCGTCGTTTTCCTCTTCTTGATCTTCGTCGTCCTCTCCTTCTTCCTCCATGGCACCTCCGCTGTGATCCAACAACTCGTCCGCGTTCGTGTGCATCATCATTCGTTGCTGATCTCGCGCGTCCTCGTCCTCTTCATCCTCCTTTTCATCCTCCTCCGCGACATCCTCTCCGAAATCCGCCTCTTCCTTAGAAGGTGAAGAGTTCCTAAACCTCTTTTCCATCTCCTCCCTAACTTTCGTCCGTTCTTTCAGCCCAACTCCTTCCAACTCCTCCCAATCGTCCTCTTCCAACCCGCACCCGACCGCTATCCTCTCGATCGGCTGCCCGAACGACACGTGTAAAGGAACGTTCGACTTGTGTTTATACCCGTACACCAACCGATCTAAACTATCGTTGATGTAATGCGACACCGCGACTGATTTCTGCCTATTCGACGATCCGCTGAAAATTTTCTCCGCGTCGAATAAACTCTCGTATTTAATGTACATCGAAGAGACAGCTTCCTCTCGCGTCTCCTCTTTTCCACCTTTAATCTCGTTTACGTTTACGTCGTTCTTCGTCTTTGTCTTAAAACCATCCTCCTCTGTTTCCTCCTCCTCGTCTTTCTCGTCTGCTTCTCCACTTTTGTCCTCCTCCTCCTCTTTGTCCGTCTTTCTCTTCTTCTTCGTAAACGTCGTCGTCGTTACATTTTCTTCTCCCTCTCCTCGTGTCGTTGGGTTTTGAAAAGCTTCCTCGTCGCTTCTGTATCTGCTGTTGGAATCTCCCAACCCGCCGCCTTTATCGTCGGTGGAGGCGTTCGAGGTCGTCGACGCGGGTCCTCCTTTATCTGCGATGATCATTGTCTTCGCGTTGTTGTCGTCCTCTCTTCTTCTTTGTTGTTGTTCGCGCGTTGTTAAAGTCGTCTCCGAGACCATCATTTTGCTTCTGCGCTCTCTACCCTCACCCGAAACGACGACGGATGGGGAAAGATTTTTACTCTCTTCTCTGCAAAAGTAAATGTACTACTCTCTCTTTCTCTTTTGTCCGTGCACTTCTTTACGCGCAGACTTCTCTCTCTGGAGATGATGATGATACAGTACGCGCTTGTGCGTTTTGTGTATTATATATCTCCTCAGCTCTTCTTCTCTTCAAACGTATTATTATTACTCTGAAGAAGAAGACGACGACGAAGAAGAAGAGGAACCGAAAGAACAAACCGCTTTTTTCAACAACAAAGTGTTGTTGCCCTTTTTTTCTCTCGGAATGAGTTTATTAAGCAGTCGAAACGGATGCGAGTTCGCGGTTCAAATTTAGTCTCGGAGGATTTCGTTCGACTGTGCGAGTGAGTGAAAAACTGCCAGACGACCAAAAAAATTTGGTGGGGTTGATGAAATTTTTTGTTTTGTGTCTTGTGTTTTTTTTCTTCTTTTTTCTCTCTTGGGGCAGCTTGATTTTTTGGGGAGAAAACGAAAGACGGCCGCCACTTTTTACCACTTAAAACCAGAGAAGAGGAAACACGCACACACGACTATCTCAAACAAGATGGGAGGCGGGAAAAAGAACAAAGTCAACGGCACGGGGAAAGTCCTCGCGAAATCAAAGCTGAAGATGAAAAAAGGCAACCTAGGAAAAAGCCGCAATTCGTCTTCAAACGTATCGCGATACGTGACCAGGAACGAAGCGCTGAACAAACTGCAGCTGAAATTGAGCGATTTTCGCCGACTTTGCATTCTCAAAGGAATACATCCCAGAGAACCGAAGAAGAAAGTCAAAGGCCAAGGGAAAACGTATTACCACGCGAAAGATATCGCGTTTTTACTCCACGAACCGCTGATGAAAACCTTTCGAGAGTTACGCGCGCACGAGAGGAAGATTAAGAAAGCGAAGGCGAAGAAACACTTCAACCAAGTGGACCGGTTGCGAGAACACAAACCGATGTATACGCTGGACCATTTAGTGAAGGAACGGTACCCGACGTTTCTCGACGCCTTGAGAGATTTGGACGATTGTTTAACGTTAGTGCACTTGTTTGCGTTGTTACCCGCGGCGAAAAGGCACGGGATTCCGCAAGATATCGTCGCGAAATCGAGGGAGTTGAGCTTGGAGTTTCAATCGTACGTGACGAGAAAACGCGCTTTGAGGAAAGTTTTCATTTCCGTGAAGGGCATTTATTACGAAGCTGAAATTCGAGGCGAACCGGTCGTGTGGTTAGTGTCGCACAACATGCAGCAAACGTTACCGGAAGACGTGGATTATCGCGTGATGTTGACGTTTTTGGAGTTTTACATCTCGATGACGACGTTCGTCAATCATCAGTTGTACCACGAGGACAATTTGAGGTACCCGCCAGTCTTGGACGTGGCTTTAGAGGATGCCGCGACTGGTGCGGTAGCAATCGTGCACGAACTGAAGAAAAAGATAGAAAACGCCACTTTAGTCGCGCAGGCGAGGGAAAACGCCGCAAAAGCGAAAGCAGACGACGACGTAAACGACGACGAAGAGAAACCGAAAAAGAGAAAGAAAACGTTAGCGGAGAAACTGAAAGAAATCGCGCAGTTTGAAGACGGCGAAGATGAGGACGATATCGCGGAAAGAGAAGCGGCTGAACGCGAGCGCGAGCGCGAAAACGAACAGTTACGAATGGAGGAAAACATCGAGATGATGACCACCGGCGACGAAGCCGACGCGCAAATGGCGACAACCATCACGGACGAAGAACGAAACGCAAACTTGTCCGATCGCGAGTTGTTAATTTTAGACCGAAAACGACGCGCGAATTTGTTCAACGGTTTGACTTTTCTCATCAAACGCGAGTGTCCTCGCGAAGCGATGGTGTTCATCGTAAAGTCCTTCGGCGGCGAAGTGTGTTGGGAAGGCGAAGGCTCGCCCATCGACGTCGACGAGGAGAAGGATAAAATCACGCACGTCATCATGGACCGCCCGTTGCCGAACGACCAAAAGCCAGCCGCGGAAATCTCTCGTGAGTTTGTCGTTCCGCAGTGGGTGTGCGATTGCGCCAACTATAGAATCTTAATCCCTACGGAAAAATATTTCCCCGGGAAGAAACCGCCGCCGCACTTATCGCCGTTCGTCGACCCGGAAGAGGAAGGGTATTACCCGGAATACTTGCTGGAGTTGATGAAGTTGCAACACGACTTTGGCGTTCCAGGGAGAAAGAAGTTACCGTCCTCGGCGTCTGGAACGGACAAGAAAAAGCCGAAGAAAACCGAAGAAGAGGAAGAAGAAGAGACGCACAGAAAAGAACTCGAGAAGGAAATCAAAGGCGTGCCGTATTCAAAGTCGTTGGAGAACGAGAAGATCGACGACGATTCGGACGATTCGGATTCGGATTCGGACTCCTACCCGGGCGAGGAAGGCGAATCGGAAGATTCCGACCCGGACGAGTCTTCCTCCGACGAAGATGACGACGACGAGACCGGCGAAAAGAGAGTGAAATCGAAACTCACGCCGGAAATGGCCATGAGAGAAAAAGACAAGATTGTTCGCGAACGCGTCCAAAAAGGAGGCGAAGAAGCCGAGTTGGACCACTTGAGATCTGCTTTACTTCCGAGAAAGAAGAGAGAGTTGTATAAAGCCATGCAAATTGGTCTCGCGAAGAAAGAGAAACGCGCGGCAGAGTTGAGGAAACGCGCGGCAGAGTTGAAACAAATGGCGAGAGATAAAGGCGGAAACAAACGAGTCAAAACGACCAAAGGCGCCGGGGCCGCCGGCGGCGCGAAGAAAAAACAAAAGAAGAAGTAAACGATGATGATGCGTGTTACTCTTTTAATTAATTAGTATGTAATGAGGTATAATATATATATCAACTTATGTATGTGTGTGTTCTAGAATAATAACTTTTTTATACGAGCTTAATCACCCCCATCTCCGCCGAGTCTCCTCTTCTCTTCAACGTTCTCACGATTCTAGTGTACCCGCCGTTTCTATCGCCGTATCTCGCAGGCGCTTTTTCAAACAACGCATCCACAACTTCCTTATCGTAAATGTACCCCAACGCGGCTCTCTTCTTGTGTTCGCCGCCGTCTTTCGCCAACTGAATCATGTGTTCGATTGGTTTTCTCACCGCTTTCGCTCTCGCCATGGTGCACGTCACCGAACCGTGTCTCAGAACTTCCGTGGTTAAGTTTCGGAGCAACGCTTTGCGTTGGTCCGCCGGGAGGTTCAGTTTCGGTGATTTCTTGCCGTGACGCATCATGGTTACCACCGAACCGTTGGTCGTTTTGAACAAATCGTTTTGGTTGCCTATCGTGTCAAAGAGGTTATTTATTAGTATTTCAAGGAAAAGAGAGACCAGAGGTTTCAGATAGGGCCGGCGACAACGAGGTGAAGCAAAAGCGCGCGCACGAATACCACGCTCATCTCTCGCATATCCTCGACGAACGAGCACACGATGGGTAAGTATTCTCCTCCGTGCGATTCTGTTCCGCGTAAAATATCTCTCCGAGACCCCTCTCGATTTTCGCGTTTCAAAGTAAAAGACGCGTTTCCGCGCGCGCTTTATTAAATCTCTCATCAAAATCGCTCGCCATTTCCGAGAGGCAGAATGCGAAGAAAAAAACACATCATCGCGAAACAAGAAAACGTACCGCTACTGGAGGAACCAAACATGGTTCGCGCGTTCGCCAAAGAGGACGAACTCGTCGCGCACAAAAAACTCGCGCTCATGATGTGTGCTAACTATTTGTGTCTATAAAATGTCGCGACAACAATTGTTGTTGTTATGTTTGTCTCGCGTGTACGCGTGAGAATGTGTGGCTTTTTTTGCCCTCTTTTCAGGTTTTCTTTGCCTCAAATTTTGCTCACTTCTGCCCCAAAAGATAAGAGAAAAACGCTCGCGAGAGATGACGACGATGACGACGATGTCTTCTCGAACGACGACGACGACGACGAGTTCGGATATGTCGTCCTCGAAATCACACACCAGAAGACACCAATCATCACTGCGTACTACTAATAATCATAACAGTAGCAGTAGTAATACTAGTAAGCGTCGTAATAGAAGTCATCAAAAATTGAAACGTAGTATACTATTAAAAGCGGCGATAATGGATAACGAGAATGACATCGTCGCACGAAGTAATGTAAACGATTCAGACGGAAAGAAGAACAAAAATAAAGCCATCGTGGTTGGCGCGGGCGTTGGAGGCTTAGGCATGGCCTCTCGCCTCGCTTTTAACGGGTATAAAGTGACGATTTTAGAGCAAAACGATTCCGTCGGCGGCCGATGTCGATCCGAACAGTTCGACTCGGAATTTAGATTCGATACCGGACCGTCCTTGTTGCTCTTGCCGGATCGATATCGCGAACAGTTTACCGCGGTCGGGGAGACGTTTGAAACGTACGTATCGATTGAACGGTGCGACCCGGCGTACAGAGCACACTTTGGGGATCACACGACGTTGGATTTATTGTACGACGCGGAAAAAATGAGGAAACAGTTAGACGACGTGGAGGAAGGCGCCGGCGGCGCGTATTTAGATTGGTTGGGAAGAGCGCGAGCGAGTTTAGATTACGGAGTCGCCGCGTTTATCGATAAAGACGCGAATTCGGTGTTAGATTTCGTCAATCCACAAAGAGTGGTGCCGTTGGCATTGAGAGTGAACCCGGTGGATTTGTTGTTGAGTCAACACCGGCAAATGTCCTCGTACTTTAAGGATAAAAGGTTGAGAGCGTTGTTTACGTACCAGAATTTGTACGTCGGGTTGTCGCCGTATAACGCGCCCGGAGTGTTTTCGTTGTTAGCGGCGACTGAGTTGACCGATGGAGTCTGGTACCCCATGGGTGGGTTTAAAAACGTCGGGAACGCGTTGCAAACGCTGTGCGATAAGTTTGGCGTGGAGACGAGATTGAACTCAAAAGTCACGGAGATTTGCACGCAGGAAGACGCTTCCGTGGACGAGAAGTTTAGCTCCACCGGGAGGAAAGTAACCGGGGTGAAACTCGAAGACGGTACAGTTTTAGACGCGGACGTGGTCGTTGCGAACCCGGACATTCCGAGAGTGTTTGATGATTTATTAGAGTCCGTCCCTGAAGCAGCCGCTGAAGCTTCTCGACAAGAACAAATGGATTACTCCTGTTCCATCATCGAGTTCAACTGGTGTTTGAAGACGCAGATCCCGGATTTGTTACATCACAACGTCTTTTTATCCGGCGAATACGAAACCGGATGGAACCGACCGGCGACTCCGGAAGATTTCGCCGCACCAAAACAGCACAACTTTTATTGCTGCAACCCGGTGTACACGGACAAATCGTGCGCGCCGGATGGTTGCGCGGCGTTGATGATTGAGTTCCCGGTGGCGAACATCCAAGAACAAATCGACATTTGCAAAAAAAGAGGCGTTCCGGTGCCGACGGAGAAGGAAATGGTCGACGCCGCTCGCGAAGCGTTGTTTCGACGTTTTCGCGAAGCTGGACACGGTGAACTGTCCGAGATTATTGAAAAAGAGGACGTTCGCACGCCCGCGGAGTGGAGGGACATGTATAACATTAAAAACGGCGCCGTGTTTGGCTTATCGCACGGACTGTTGCAATTAGCCGCGTTTAGACCGCCTACCAGAACTGGAATTAAAAGTTTGGACACGCCGAGCGTCTCTGGATTACACTTTGTCGGCGCGAGCACGAGACCCGGGAACGGCGTTCCCTTGGTCTTGATGGGAGTCAAAGTCGTCGCCGAGGCGATTCTCAAGCAACACGGGAGCTTCAAAACTTAAGTAAAAATATTCAAGTATTTGTACACGTGAAAAGTCTATTACCGCGGCGCGCAAACGCTTCACACCATTTCATTACATTATAAATCCACCGTTCCTAAATCGTCTAACATTACCACCTTATTTTCCTCGTCGTTTTCCTTAAACGCCGGCTGTCCTAAATACGGACACCCGGCGCATCGAAACGCGTCTCCCAACGCGCAGTTCCCGCACGCGCTTTTAAACGTCTCGTCGTTCGGGTCGTTCTCTAAATCCATCTTCACGACAGAACTCGCTGGAGTTGCGTTTTCCTTCATCTCCTCTTCCTCTTTCCTTCCGCAGGTGCAATCTTTGCACGGTTTCCTCGTCGGCGGACATCCAACTCCTTCTCCTTCCGCGGTTGGTTTCGCTTTGTCCTTTTCCGTGAGCAACGCGTCCTCGTCGATCATTTCGTCTCGGTCGTCGTCGTCTTCTTCCCACGCCGAGGCTTTTGAAACTAAAGTCTTTTTTGTCTTTTTCTCTCCTAAGCTAAACGTTACGCCTCGTTCCCACTTGGGTTTTCTCCCCGAAACCTTCGTCGCGCGCGTCCCGGAAACGCTCGTCTGCTCGGAAACAACGACGTCCTCGAATCCTTCCAACGTCAACCGCTTGGAGACTTCTTTTTGTATCGCGGACGACGAATCCTGCTCACCTCCTCCTTTCACGAAAACCCCTAACCGTCCTCCAGGTTTTAACGCGTCGAAAAACGCGCTCAGAGTCTCAGGAGAAAGTTCAGACGAGTGTAAAGTCGCTTCGATCGATTCCATGTTTTTTATTCGTCAGACGTTTCTTCTGAAGAAAAGTTTTTCGTCTGTCAAAAAGAAAATTGTAGCGCTTCAATTTTAGGGTTTCAAATGCAAGCAAATGCAATTAGGGTTGAAGCGATTAAAAAACAACAGAGAGAAAGAAGACAAAAAATTGCAAAAACTGACGCGCTTATAAAAGCAGCACGTAAACGCTATTGTTTAAGAAGAATAAAGCGCAACACGAGTATTGAATATACAGAGCATATTATTGATTGTTGCGTGTGTTATTTACTTTAATATATATATATATACATACTACTTTCAAAAGAAGGCTTTAGCGTTTAAGAAAGAATTTTTTCCTCCTTTAAAAGATGAAAATGAAAGCGCGGCCATTTCTGGAGTAAAGAGAGATATAAATCATCATCATGGGTTGGTTCGGTTTCGTCTCCGACGATGATTCCGACGATGCGAATAATGAAAACAACATCGACCAGTACCCGGACGACAGGCACTTGCAAATGTACGAAGAACAACCGAGAGTGATCCCGGGAGGCCATTACGTCGTCGTCGCGAGAGTCATCGAGGCGAAAGATTTACCATCGATTAAAAGTTTTGACGTGTGGCAAACGGTGACGAGTTTCTCCTTGAAACAAGCGACGGAGAACGCCGACGCGCTCCCAAACGTGACGACAAAAGTGAAACTATCCAGAGCTGGGTTCCCGCAACAAAAGAGGAAAACAATCGTGGAGAAAGAAACGTCGCAGCCGCTTTGGAACCAGTGTTTTTATTTCGAAGGGATGGACTTGGCCAACGGCGAGTTGGACGGGTGCGCGGTGAACTTCGAGGTGTCGGACAGGAGGAAGTTTGGGAAAGACGCGACGATTGGTTCCGTGGAATTGGAGTGTTCGAAAGTGTTCGAAGAGCACGAACACAAGGTTTGGCACAGGTGGTACCATTTGACAGATCCGAGCGGGAAGAGGCAAGGGAGTCAAGGACAGGTGAAGATTTGCGTGCAAGTTTTACGGAGAGGCGACGAAGAGGCGACGATGGCGAATATGGACCCCGAAGATTCAGATTCAGATTCAGATTCAAATTCAGATTCAGACGACGACGACGAGAAGAACGACAAAGCGAAGAACAAACTGGCGAAGAAGTCGTTCTTAGCCTCTTTGATGGAAAAAGAAACGGATACCCCGGCGGAGGAAGGCGAAATCGAGATTTGGGCGATTAAAGCGAACGTGTACATCGGGAAAGATTTACCGAGAATGGATTGGCCGAATTTAGGTGGCGCCGGAATTGATGCGTACGTGAAGTTGTCTTGCGGGTCGAGCGCAGTTCCGGCAAATTCGAAAGTTCGTCGATCGAAAAATCCAGAGTGGAACCAAGAGGTCATCATGCGAGCGCGAGTGGCTGGAGGGAAGTTTGGTGGCGTCGGCGCGTTGCCGCCGCTGCGCTTATCCGTGATGGATTACGATTTAACCGGCGACGACGACCACGTCGCGTCTACTTCGGTGTTGATCAGAGATATTATCGCGCAACCAAAGGCGCACGCGAAACCGAAATGGTACTGCTTCTACGGCGGCACGAGAAACTTAGAGTCCTCGTTTCGAGGTCACGTCTCAAAATTAGCGAAAAGAATGAACGCTGGGTATTTAGAAGGCTCGGCGTATAGAGGAAGGGTGTTGATGTCCTTCGAGGCGACTCGAGAGGAAACCGGGAAAAGAGCGAGTCGCGCCAAAACTCGGATACCCAAAGTGAGCGATAAACTGAGCCGAGAGTGGCCGTGTATTTTACACTCGGAAGTGTTAGACGTCGAGTTGTTTCAAACCAACTCGAAAGGGAAAAAGTGTTACGTGGAAGTCGAGATGGGATTATCCAAACGCACGTCTCCAAAAGCGACGTTGAAATCCGAGCGAGATCCTTTGGTGAGAGAATGTTACGCCGAAATCAACTCCGCGTTGGCGCCGTTGCAAGTGAACTTACCGATGCCTTTCGATGGCCCACACGCCGGAGAAGGTGCACCGGATGTGTTTATTCGCGTATGCGTCGCGGGGAAGTCGATCGGATTTGCCCGAGTTCCCGCGAAAAGGTTAACTCCGGTGGACGAAACCATGGGCCCTTTGCAACCGCCGGATGAGAAAAACTTACCAAACGGATGGAACGTTCAAGGGTGGTTTCAGTTACAAGCGGACGCGTTGACGAATCACAAGAAGGGCCAATCGCGATCTCTCGAGCACGTTAAACCAGTAGGACAAGTCTTGATTCGAATGATCATACGAGGTAATCCAAACTTGAAACGCCAAGCGAAATTGGACGCCGAGGAAGGCGCGGAGGAAGACGGCGACGCCGAAGCGTTAGCGTTGAACGAAGAGTACAAAAATTTAGATCCAGCCGATAAAAAACAGAAAGAAGAATTAGAAAAACGAAGGAAGAAAATGGAGAGGAAAATGAGAGGCGCGGTGGACGAGCTGGAAGCGAAACCGTTGAAACCGATGGAGAAGCGGAAGTTTATGCTACACGTGGAAGCGTATCAGGCGATGAACTTACCGGCGGCGGATCCGAACGGTGCGAGCGATCCCGTCGCGGTCGTTCGGTGTGGTCGAGCAGTTGTTCAAACGCAAACGCTCAAAAGTACCGTCTCGCCGTCTTGGTTTCGGGACTTATTCGTGGAGATTGAGTTGCCGCTGTTGCCACCGACAGCGATTGATCCCACCAGATCGGATTCTGATTCAGACTCGGATTCGGACGACGACGACGACGATTCCTCCTCGGACGAAGACA
>ENA-UOXV01003205-UOXV01003205.1-marine-metagenome-genome-assembly--contig:-NODE-3205-length-20244-cov-5.430432_pt1 | contig 20244 bp, 14 predicted proteins | sample MGYA00238165_ERZ766961 | MGnify/ENA primary metagenome ERZ766961 (study PRJEB28924, sample SAMN03173240) | marine metagenome | biome: Marine; feature: Water; material: Subsurface seawater | place: North...
GATTAAGTCAGTTACTTTATTATCATGTTTTCTACGTCCTTTAATTGCCCATAACAACACGCTAAAGTAATGTTTTTGTAAAAGTTACGCTTATTTCAAATATATGTTTAATTGCTTTCTTACGAACTATACGGGTTTAAGATACTGTTTACTAGCGCAAACCAGTATGTCGGCCTTCAGTAAGTTACCAGATAGTTTGGCTAATAAATAGGCCTGTAAGTAATTTATTAAGCGCTTATAGTCGACTATAAGCGCTTAATAAATTGGATAAAATAAAATATAGGGTTATAAAAACGAGTCTTTAGGTGGGTCAATCCAGATTTCAAAAAGCAAAATATTGGGCACAAAAAAAAGGGTGAACCAGAAGATTCACCCTTTTCAATATTTATAAAGTTGTAGACTATTTCTGAACTACTACTTGACTACGTTTTACCCAGCCAGCTGCTTTAAGGCTCACGCATCATTATTTCACTAAAATACCTAAAATTAGGTATTGTAGAACCACAATCAGGAGCATAGATTTGCCTTGTTATTTATAATAAGTCTAAATAAAGATAAACATGAGGAAAATCAGTTTTGTAGTTTTTACACTGGCCGTTTTAACAACCCTAAACTCCTGTAAAAAAGAAGGTTGCACTGATTTAACCGCAACTAATTATGATACTGAAGCAAAGAAAGACAATGGCACTTGCGTATATTCTTCTACTACTTCTACCATTCCTACCACCTATAGTTTTGAAAGAAACGGAACTTCCTCTGTTAGTTTCAGCGGACAAACACAACGTATGGATATGTTGACCGAAATGGTAACCTATTTAAAAACCGCTAACACTCCTGGAACAGCCTTGGATTTGCAAAAGCTAATGGATATGTTTAGTAATGAAAACAGTCCGTTTAGTTCAGCAGAATTGAATAACACTACCAAACAATTGCGTAATAAAACCGCCGGAGGTGACTTGTCGTTTTTAGTTTCATTCGATGCACAACTTAAAAGGGCTGTTGAGTCAAGCAAATTAACACAAGCAGGTAAATATGAAGCAAAAGACAGCGTTGCTGGAGTTTCTCAATCAGGAACAAAGGCTTATTTGTTTGATGAAAACGGAGCCGAAATGACTCAGTTTTTCGAAAAGGGATTAATGGGTGCTGTATTCTACTACCAAATTGGGCATGTGTATTTTGGAGATGAGAAAATGAGTGCGGATAATGTTAGCATTGTCGATGGTAAAAACTACACACAACTAGAACACCATTGGGATGAAGCATTCGGGTATTTTACAGATGCAGTTGATTTTCCTACAAATGGAACTGATCGATATTGGGGGAAGTATTGTAACGCAAGAGACGCAGAATTAGGCTGTAACAAAACCATTATAACGGCTTTTAAAACAGGTAGGCTGGCCATTGTAAATAAGGATCTTCCATTACGAGATGCCCAAATTCAAATTATTAATAAAGAACTAGAAAAAGTAATAATTGCCACGGCCATTAATTATCTGAATGAAGCTAAAGGCAACTTTGCCAACAACACCTTGAGAAATCATGAAATTTCTGAAGCAACTCAATTTATTGAATGTATTCGATACGGAAAAAACCCAGCATTTAGTAATTCAGAATTAGGTAATATATTAAGCAACATTGGAGTCAATTATTACCACATTACAGGAGAAAAAATTAATGAAACCATAGACGTATTAACTCAAAAACTAAACACCTTGTAAATGATGAAAAGAGTAATTCCAGTTCTCATTTTTGGATTTATCCTAGCTTTTGGAGCTTGTAAAAAAGATAAAGACCCAAGTGATCCAGCTTCCAACTTTGATGAAAAAGAGATCCTAAAAAACTGGACCAACAATTTAATTGTTCCATCATACAAACTTTATAACCAAAGAACCACCGAACTAATCTCTGCTTCCAAAAATTACTCAACAGATCCTACCATCTCAAACTTAAGAATACTGCAAGAGGCACATTCAACGGCCTATTTGGCTTGGCAAAAAGTATCCATATTTGATTTTGGCCCTGCCGCCGATGTATTCATTAAATCGCACACCAACACTTTTCCATGTGACACTAGTGGTGTGAATACCAAAATTTCGGGTAATGATTTCAGTTTGGCAGCTGCTTCTGATTTGGATAAAAAAGGGTTTCCCGCATTGGATTTTTTACTCTTTGCAAAACCTGATAGTCAGGTAGTAAATAATAAAATATACATTCAGGCTTTGTGTGAAGATTTATCATCAAGGTCGAATACAGTTTTGCTTAAATGGCAAGAAGCAAATGGATATTCATCTGAATTTATTGCGGCAACTGGCACAAGTGCAGGATCTTCAATTAGTGTTATGATAAATGCCATAAACGAACATCTTGAACGATACCACCGAGAAGCAAAATTTGCAATACCAAGTGGAGTCCGCTCTTTTTCAAAAAACCCATTACCGGGTAATGTTGAAGCGGTTTACGAAAAAACGACTTCGCTTACCTTGGCCAAGTTTAACCTAAGAATGATCCAGTCTGCTTATTTGGGCTTGGACGAATTTAAAAGTGATGGAGTTGGCTTGGACGATTTCTTAAAGAATAAAGGTGGTGAAGGCATAAACAGTGAGATTGAAACTCAACTTGAGGTTTGTATTAGCGATTACACAAAATATAATTTGGCTCTGAGCGATGCAGTTCTAAACAACAAATCTAAAGTAGCAAAAACTATTGATGAACTTCAAAAACTTACTTTTTTATTAAAAGCTGATTTACCTTCCAAATTGGGAGTATTAATTAGTTACCAAGACAGCGACGGAGATTAATGAAAAGACTTTTTTTTTCCATATTGATCCTGTTTTCAAGCACTCTTCTTTTTTCACAAAAAGGAAGCTTGGAGGGAACTGTATTTTGGAAAGACACTAAAAATGTTCCTGCGCAAGGTGAAGTCATTCTCAAATTTACACCTTACAAAACCATCGTTCAGGCAGATGGGTCTTACCTATTAAAAAATATACCAGTAGGACATTATGTAGTTATTACCTACACCCCTGGAATCAAAACTCAAGAGCGCGAAATTGATATAAAAAAAGGAAAAAACTATTTGAATATATCAATGGACAGTGTTCCTGAGATACTTGATGAAGTTATTATATCAGCCGAAACAAGCAGTGGGTTTGGGCTAATGCATCTACAAGCCGTTGACGGAATGGACATTTACTCAGGAAAGAAAAATGAAGTTGTACTCTTAGAAGAAGTAAATGGAAACTTAGCCACCAACAACAGTAGACAAGTCTATTCACGTGTTGCAGGTTTAAATATTTGGGAAAGTGATCAGGCCGGCTTACAACTAGGAATTGGTGGTCGCGGATTAAGCCCGAATAGAACTTCTAATTTTAATACAAGACAAAACGGATATGATATAGCCGCTGATGCTCTTGGATATCCCGAAAGCTATTACACCCCTCCAACAGAATCATTAGAAAGAATTGAAGTGGTTCGTGGAGCAGCAAGTTTACAATACGGAACTCAATTTGGTGGAGTATTAAATTTTAAAATCAAACAGGCACCTGAAGACAAAAAAATCTCCCTTGAAAGTAATCAAACCATTGGTTCTTACGGTTTGTTTTCTTCATATAATGCCATTGGAGGCACAGTTAAAAACACTTCGTATTATGCATTTGCCAATTATAAAAGAGGCGATGGATGGAGACCTAATTCAGAGTTTGACGCCTTTACCGGATATGCTTCAATTCAACAAAAACTCGGTAAAAAGTTTAGCCTAAAAGCTGAATATACGGGGATGCAATATATGGCTCATCAAGCTGGAGGACTTACCGATGAACTTTTTGAAGAAGATCCTTCTCAATCTATTCGGGCTAGAAATTGGTTTAATGTGAATTGGAATGTAATGGCTTTAACCTTGAACTATGAATTGAATGCCAAATGGCGAATGGAACTTCGGAATTTCGGACTAATTGGATCAAGGAAGGCTCTGGGGATTTTGGGTTATATAAATAGACCCGACCCGGGAGGGAATCGAGATTTATTTTGCGACACCTATAATAATTTCGGAAGCGAATTGCGCGTAATGCATACCTACAAACTTCTTGGCAATCCAAATAACCTATTAATGGGAATGCGATATTACCAGGGAAAAACAAACCGTAAACAAGGAGAAGGAAGTGATGGAAGTGACGCCAATTTCAACTTCAATAACCCAAACGATTTAGAGCATTCTGAATTTAATTTCCCAAGTCAAAACGTGGCGTTTTTCGCGGAAAATGTTTTTCATTTAACAACAAGGTTAAGCGTAACACCCGGAATTAGAGGTGAGTATATAAAAACTCAAGCGGAAGGTTATTATAAATTTAGAGTAACTGATTTGGCCGGAAATATTGTAGCCGACACTAACTTACCCGACAACAAAAGCAATGAAAGGTCCTTTGTTTTAGGTGGACTAGGTGCTTCTTACAAACTTCCAAAACTAGGAGAGATTTACGGGAACATTTCACAAAATTACAGAGCTATTAACTTCAACGACATGCGAGTAAATAATCCCAATTTAAAAGTAGACCCCAACTTAAGTGACGAAAATGGATATTCGACCGACCTTGGAATTAGAGGTAACTTCAAAGACAAATTAATATTTGATGTGAGTGTATTTTACCTCAACTATAAAAACAGAATAGGATCGGTATATATGAAAGACGAAAACACGTATAAAATATACCGATATCGCACTAATATTTCTGATTCAAGAAATTATGGAATTGAAGCTTACGCCGAAGCTGATGTTTTTAAATACCTAAAAATAAAAAGCAAAAACTTCGGATTTAAATTGTTTGTGAATGGAACCTTACAAGAAGCAAGATATGTTCAATCTGAGGAGGTTGCTTATGAAAACAAACGCGTGGAAAATGTGCCTAATTATATTCTAAAAACAGGAATTAACTTGAACTACAAAAAAATTAAACTTGCCTATCAGTTTTCTTACACGGGTCAACAGTATTCAGATGCAACCAATACCGAATATACCTCAACAGCTGTGATCGGAGAAATACCTGCCTATTGGGTTATGGACCTTTCTACGAGCTACCAAAAAAAATGGTTCAAAGTTTCCGCAGGTCTTAATAACATGACTAACAACTCTTATTTTACAAGAAGAGCAGATGGTTACCCTGGCCCTGGAATAATTCCAGCAGACCAAATAAATTTCTATACTACAATTGGAATCAAACTTTAGCGCAGCCTTATTTATTGAAAAATAATTTTCGTTACTTTCGAATTTCAATTTTAGAATCCGGCGAAAATTCATTTTTGCCCTATTAAATAATAATTATGATTGACAAGATTAGAGATCAGTATAAAGTAGATTCATGGAGTTATGAGGATTTCCTAGCATTTGTACTTATGTAGGCTGCCTATGCCGACATGGAATTATTGGAAGAAGAAATTGAGTTAATGGAGGAGCGAGTTGGGCACGAAAGAACCATTATGGCAAAGAGAATAATGGACAAGCTAAATGACAATGAAAGAATAACCTTGATTGCCTCCTTTAAAGATAAGTTTTTCCCAACAAAAGAGGATCACGACAAACTATTTAATGACATGAAAAGTATCTTTCTTGCAGATGGAAATTACCATCAGTTAGAGAGAGAGTAATATTGATGTATTTGAAGAGGATATTATAGAGGTTCTTCCTATCCTTTTTCTTCTAAAGTTCCATCTGCATGTTTTGCAAACCTCCCTTTTGACCTGTCGTGAACTTGGTCACGACTAGGCCAAGGCCAACCCCCGAATTCATCTTTTTGATAATCGGCAAAAGTTTGTTGAATTTCAGCTCTTGTATTCATTACAAATGGACCATGTTGAACCACCGGTTCGCCAATAGGTTTTCCCTGAAGAACCAATATTTTAGTGACGGAATCCCCACTTTTCAATACCAAATCTTGGTCTGATTTTACATCAACTGCATGGTATGTGGTGATAGGCGTATCGTTTAGACTCAAATTCTCGCCTTTGTAATAATATATTGTTCTATTTATTCCTGATACCGTTTTGGGAAGTGTAAAAGTGGCTCCCTTTTCCATTTCAATATTCCAAACAGCTACATGGTTATCTTTTGGAAAAGCCCAAGAATTTGGAGGTGGAGATTTCGGGGTTTTATCCGAAAAAGAACCAGCCATAATTTCGATAGTTGTTTTATTTCCACTTTTATCTTTTTCTGAATAGATTGGAATTTCTTCAGCCCACAGCATTTTAAAATGAGGATCAACCATTTTTGACTTACTTGGAAGGTTCAGCCAAATTTGAAACAACTCCATTGGATTACTTTTTTCTTGACTAATTAAAGGAAACATTTCAGAGTGCTGCACTCCTCTACCCGAAGTCATCCATTGAACATCTCCATTACCGTAGCGCCCTGAAGCTCCCATAGAATCTGCATGATCTACCATTCCTTCTCGCACAACCGTAATGGTTTCAAATCCACGGTGAGGATGACCAGGAAATCCAGGAACCTTAGAACCATGATACATTCTCCATCCATCTTTAATTACAAAATCTTGACCAAGTTGACGTCCACTTAATGAAGCATCAGGCCCCATTACTGAATTCCCATTTGGGTATTTGTCTTCATGATGAACACAGAACAAAAAAGGATCAAGTGTTTCCCATTGAAATCCTAAGGGTCTGATTTTAATTATGGCATTTGGATTATTTGATTCTGACATTTCTTTTTCGATATTTTGTAATGAACTTGCTTTTGTAAATAAAGGCAAAGCAAGTAATGAAGAAAGCCCTAATGAGGCACGACTAATGAAACTTCTTCGAGGTAATTTGTTTTTCATAATACTAGCATAAAAGCACTAACCCATTTTTTAAACGGAAATCCGAAGATATAAATTTCAAATTGCTTCTAATTTTAAAACCGATTGTAGGTAAGGAGTTTAACATTTGATGTCTAATTTTGTTCAAATAACAGCTATTCCAAAAACACGTTAAAACAAATAAAAACAGGTATTGGATTAACCTTTTATCTTTCGGTTTGTTTACTCTAATCAATACAGAAAAAAAAATTATGAAAGGCGTAGTTTTAATTTTTTTCATGCTTGTGTCAAGCTTGTTGTTTTCTCAAACTGGAGGAGTAACTGGTACCATTGTAGATGAAATTAGCAATGAACCGATACCGTTTGCCAATCTTATCATTAGGGGAATCACCATTGGAACCTCAACAGATATTGATGGTAAATACACGTTGAAAGGATTAACTCCTGGTTTCATTCAAATAGAAGTATCTGTGTTGGGATATCGATCATTGGTTAGCCAAGAAATAAACATTATAAGTAACCGCACAACTTCATTTGATATAAAAATGGAGCAAACTTCTCAAACCATGAAAGTGGTTGATATTGAGTCGAGCCCATTTACTCGACCTGATGAAAGTCCACTCTCCATTCAAACCATTGGGATTACCGAAATTGAAAAATCTGCAGGAGCAAATAGAGATATTTCAAAAGTCATCCAATCATTTCCCGGCGTAGCCTCCTCTCCAGCTTTTAGAAATGACATCATTATTAGAGGTGGCGCTCCCAACGAAAACCGATTTTATTTAGATGAAATTGAAGTGCCAAACATCAACCATTTTCAAACCCAAGGTGCTAGTGGTGGTCCTGTAGGCATCATAAATGTCAACTTAATTCGAGAAGTTGATTTTCAGTCTGGGGCCTTTCCGGCAAGTAGAGGAAACATGTTGAGTTCATTATTAAGCTTTAAGCAATTGGATGGAAATAGCGAAAAACTAAAGGGGAAAATAACAGTTGGATCTTCTGATTTAGGACTAACCCTTGATGGTCCATTGAGCAAGAAAATCACGTTTGTATTTTCTGCAAGACAATCCTATCTACAATTTTTGTTTACCGCTCTCGAACTTCCATTTTTACCTACTTATTGGGATTATCAAACCAAAGTGAAATACAAAATCGACAAAAAGAATGAAATTTCATTAATTAGTATTGGTGCCTTAGATAAAAACGTATTGAACTTAGATGCCAATGAAACTCGCCAACAGCGATATATTCTTGCAAATATTCCTCCAAGCACCCAATGGAATTATACCATAGGCGGCGTATATAAACATTACTCAGCCAACAGTTTTCAAACTTTTGTATTGAGTAGGAATATGCTAAACAATGAAGCTAAAAAGTATTACAACAATGATGAAAGCAGTGAAGACAACTTAATTACGAATTACAAATCTCAAGAAATAGAGAATAAAGCACGTTTTGAAAACACATTGAGAAGGGGTGATTGGAAAATTACGGTTGGTTTAAATTACGAATACGCTAAATATAACAACTCAACTTACAATAGAATTTACACGCCACCTACTCCAGCCACAGGAGAACGATTTGACACTTTACAATTCAACTCCGCATTTAATATGAATAAATATGGGGCATTCGCTCAGGTAACTAAACGTTTTTTTCAAAGTCGCTTGAGCGTTTCATTAGGAGTAAGGCTTGATGGAAATGACTACAATAAAATAATGCAAAATCCCTTTAACCAATTTGCCCCAAGGGCAAGTGCGAGTTATACCTTGTCGGATAAGTATTCTTTGAATTTCGCAATAGGAAGATTTACTCAATTGCCTGCCTACACCATTTTAGGATATCAAGTTGGAAATGAATTAGTAAATCAAAATAATGGAGTTAGATACATTCAAGCCGATCACATAAATGGAGGAGTTGAATACCGACCATCATCAAAGTCAAAAATAACAATAGAAGGTTTTTATAAACTGTATGATCATTACCCAATGTCGGTTTCAAAAGGAATTAGTTTGGCAAATTTAGGTACTGATTTCGGGGTAATTGGTAACGAAGCTGTCACACCCTCTTCATTAGGAAGGGCATATGGAGTGGAATTAATGGGACAACAGAAACTGGTTAAAGGTTTTTATGGGATACTTTCCTACACTTGGGTAAGAAGTGAATTTACAAATGCTGATGGTGCTTACAAAGCATCTAGCTGGGATTCTAGGCATTTACTTACGCTTACTGCAGGTAAAGAGTTTAAGAAGAAATGGTCATTGGGTTTACGATGGAGATATGTTCAAGGAAGACCAAGCACGCCCTACCTTGTGCAAGAGTCCTCTCAACGCGCTGTATACGACATAAACCCGTCAGGAATTTTAGATTATAGTCGAATCAATGAAAATACGCTATCCGAATTTCATCAACTAGATCTAAGGGTAGATAAAACTTGGAATTTCAAAAAATGGGGACTCAACGTTTATTTAGATATTCAAAACTTATATGGATTTCAAGCCGAAGAAAGACCTTTATTGATTCCTAAAGAAGATGCACAACAAAATCAAATTGTACTAAACCCTTCGGCCCCCTATAATGAACAATATTATGACATGGAGGAAGTTCAAAACACGAGTGGAACTGTATTACCAACGATTGGCATTATCATAGATTTTTAAAGTTCATTTTCCACTAAGACTTAATCATTATAGCTGTTATTTTTGGCGGGTGAAAATCTGGTCAATCTTATGCTTAATATTTTTTAGCCTCCAAGTCTATTCACAACAAAATCTAACGTCCCATCAGCAAGATCCAATAAAGCTTAAAGAATTCAAACCGAAGTCACTATCTTTTAAAGAATATCCTTCAAAAATTGATGAACCTCACTGGACAGATTATTCAGACACGCTCAATAAGAAAAGAGTTTACGGTGTGTCTGGAGGCGCAGTGGCAATTACCGTCTCAACTTTGTTAGTGCTCAATGAAGCATGGTACAAGAATTATCCAAAAAGTGACTTTCACACTTTTGATGATTGGAATGAATGGGAAGGCGTTGACAAGTTCGGACATGCTTATAGTTCATATTACATAGGTGTTTTGGGTTACAACTCATTGAAATGGTCGGGTGTAAATGAAAGAAGTTCTATTGCCTTTGGTGCTACTTGGGGCTTCGTGTATCAAACCCTATTTGAGGTGATGGATGGCTACAGTTCGCAATGGGGTTTTTCTTGGGGAGACATGGCGGCTAATACCATAGGAACTGGACTTTTTATTGGGCAACAATTGGCCTGGGGGCAGCAAAGAATCACTCCGAAATTCTCATTTCAACAAACCCAATACCCCCAATACCGGCCTAATTTGTTAGGTGAGAATTTCGCTCAACAAATTTTAAAAGATTATAATGGACAGACCTATTGGCTCTCAACAAACATCCATTCTTTTTTGAATAAAGGAAGTAAGTTTCCGAAATGGCTTGCAGTTTCTGTTGGATACGGAGCAACTGGTATGACGGGAGGAAGTTCGAACCCTGATAGGGATGAAAACGGGCAACCCATCCCCCACTTTGATCGATATTCTCAGTTCTATTTTTCGTTGGATATTGACATGCATCGCATAAAAACAAAAAGCAGATTGGTCAACTCAATTTTCACGGCTTTTGGAATGATAAAATTTCCATTGCCTACCCTCGAATTCAATACAAACGGAGTTGCTTTTCATCCCATTTACTTTTAGGATTCTTCAAATACTCCGTTTATCATCATTTTATTATTTCTATCATTTTTTTATTCCGAGAAGCACTCCTTCTTTATAAATTAGTTTCAAATAATTAGCAAATGAAAAGTCACGAATTAGATTATCAAATTTTTGGAGACGACATGTAAGGTGAAATCAAAATATACTTACCGATTAAGCCAAATTTCCAATCGCTGTTACTGTGCAACAAGTATTGATAAAATTCTCGAATAACAACAAATACCATATAAAACTCGGCTGGCGCACCGAGCAATGCAAATAATACAGAATCGAAAACAACGAATATGGATCGCTCCAAAAAGTTACCCCTGCTTGTTGTAATTAGATTCATTTCGGTTGCTGAATGATGATAACTGTGTAGTTCCCAGAAAACTTTATTGTGCATAAATCTGTGCCACAAATAGTGTTTTAGGTCACCTAAAATAAACAACACCATAAATTGCAAATAAGGGGAACTTATTCCTTGAAGTAATTCAAAATGAAAGGTCTTCACAATAACACTACTTAGCACATAAAATATTCCAAAAGAAAATACTAATGCAAATAAGTCATACAAATTTACTACACTCAAAAACCAACACCACAAATCACCAGCAGTGGATTTACTTCTGTTTAGGAAAACTCTATTTAAAGCACATTTCTCCCAACCCAGTGTGAGGTAATCTACCAAGAAAGCAAGTAGTGAAATACTCAAACTCATCAAGACAAATTTTAAGCTAAACTCAGATACCTTGCTCGCAACCATAAATGCAGAAAGAAGCCGATCTGGGTTTTCTAAATAGTCTGCAATTCTATCGAAATAATAAACAACAGGAACTGCCATTAATAGCAGAAAAACAAATAAACCAACTCCTATTCTCTTAATCAAATCGTAATTTTAATAGATAACGAACACGATAGTAAACAGAATTAGGCATTCAATCGGTATGCATAATAATATTCCTCACCTATTCAATATTATTTTTAAGTAAACTGCTAATTATCAATTAGTTTTTCCTTCTTTGTAACATGTCATTATTGGAAGGATATTTAATTGGGTTGGCCATGGTCATTTTTGTAGGCCCCGTTTTCTTTACCCTAGTTCACTCTACACTGAGATTCGGGAAAATGGCAGGAGTCATGGTGGCTCTTGGGATAATAATTAGTGATCTAATATGTATATTAATCTTTTATTATGGGTTGGATAAAATAACCTTACCTCCCAATTTAACGAAATGGTTTACCCTTACTGGAGCTCTATTGTTAATGGGAATTGGAACAAATTATATTGTTCAGAAACCCAAAGACTCTGCTGTTGTCTTTAACAAGAAACTCACCTTAGTTTCTTCATTCACTAAAGGCTTTTTAGTCAATTTTGTAAATCCGTTTGTGTTCCTAGTTTGGGCAGGTGTCGCAGTTTTAGTTCATACCAAAAGTGAATCTTCTAATGAAAGTTTCTATGCCCTCATGGCATGTTTAGCCGGAATACTTACTACGGATCTTTTAAAAGTATTTCTTGCGCATAAAATCAAACCTTTCTTAAAACCAAAGGCATTAAAAATAATGGTTAAAATTTTCGGATTCGTTTTCATAGGGTTCGGCTTAAGACTTATTCTATATTTATTTTAAAATAAAAGTAAAATTATGGATATCAATTGGTTAGTAGTATTAGGGACGGCGTTAATTCCGATGATAACAGGGTTTATTTGGTATAACCCCAAGGTAATGGGTGCAGTTTGGATGGAAGCTTCAGGCATGACAGAAGAAAAAATACAAAGCGGAAACATGCTTATCATTTTTGGGGTTTCTTTTATCCTGGCTTTCTTGTTAGCAGTGGAAATGAACTTTGTGGTTGTGCATCAAAATCACTTTAACTCTATTCTGATGAATGAGCCAGGTATGTTTGAAGCCGGAAGTGAAATCCAACTTTATATTGAAGACTTCATGAGTAAGTATGGTAGAAATTTCAGAACATTCAAACATGGAGTCCTTCATGGTGTTGTGGCTGGGCTTTTATTTGCTGTTCCTGTTTTAGCTACCAATGCTTTGTTTGAACGAAGAAGCTTTAAGTACATAGCTGTAAACTGTGCTTATTGGATTATTACTATTGGTTTAATGGGTGGTGTAATTAGAGCTTGGGCTTAGGAACTTTTTATCCAAGTCATTCTGAACTTGTTTCAGAATCTATAAGTTCAATTTACAGAATGAGATGCTTAAATAACCCGACGACTATCGGATTCAGCGACCCTAAATCTACCTTATTTTGAAAAGATCCTTAAATCCCTTTTATTCGGTTCCAAAGACTTGAAAACATGCCCCTAATATTTTTCATTTCTGGCTGCTTTTGTGAAGCTTTTAAAGCTCCATTTTCATACGTAAGATCGTAACGAAAAACAAAATCAGGGATGGTTTCATCAATACTCATTTTCCCAAAGCGCATATCAATAAAGGAATAACCCGTTTCTGTTTTTTGAATCAAATACCATCCTTTACACAATTTGATTAAACGTTTTACGAGAGGTTCATCCATCAATTTTTTATAATCGTTCCTATTTTTATTGAAGCGACTAAAATGAATATCATCGCTTTTATCTAAGATGGAATAATACCCAATCAAATAAGTACTATCAGCGTCTATGTTTGCAGTCCAGAGTAAACTATTAAGTGGTGTAGCTCGATTAGAAATTTCATTGTAATCAATATTTTGAGCCTTTAAACTATCCTCAAATTTGAAATAGGTGTATCCTTTCAGACCAAGAGTTACAATCATATAACTAGTGCTAAGGATGATACCCAGTCGATTTATACTCGCTCGTTTGGGGTTGGTTCTTTTATAAAACATGGCGGTAGCAACACAGGCCAAAAATGGAACCGTATACAATGGATCTGCAACAAAAATATTTTGGTACGAAACTTTAATATCTAATGGCCAAAATAATTGAGTCCCCCAAGTTGTATGAGCATCAAGCATAGGATGAGTAACCAAGGCCCAAAACATCATATTCGTCCATTCCTTCCAAGACACATCAAGTTTAGAATGGATTTTTCTTGCTAACCAGCCTAATAAAGGACTAGCAAGTAAGCAAAATAAAATGGAGTGCGAAAATCCTCTATGGATTTCGTTGGCCGTAACTATATCAGTAAATAACTTAGCAATTACATCTAGGTCAGGAATGGTTCCAGCAATTGCTCCCCATAAAATTGCTTTGTTGCCTATTTTTTTTCCAAGGGCCACTTCTGCAACTGAAGCACCTAGAACTATTTGAGTTAACGAATCCATTAATTAAAAGAAAACTCTGCTTTAAACGGGTTTCTTAAATCAAAAACAGCTGGGGTAATCGAAGAGATAATTGGCTTTAATAATTGATTCGAAAGTTTGTTTCTGTGTCGTATATATAATTGCATATTGATAGGCTTGGCTCCCAATGTACTTTTAAGTTCTTCCGCCGTTCTTCCAAACCGAACTTCATTTAAATCTCGCTCAATTGCCACATCAATTAAATCGTAGAGCATTCTTTGATAAACGGCTAAATTTCGATTACATTCATAATCTAACCCAACATAATTGGCATCCAACGATCCATTTGGAAGTACAAAACTGGAACAAAACCCAACCATTTTATCACCATTGAAATACCCAAGAAATAAGAAAGAATCTTGGAGTTGTTTTTTAAGCTCAACAAAGGTTGCCCCTTTCAGGTTTCCTAAATTAAAATCAGATTGGGCAGTTACATTATCGTAGAGTTTTTGAATATCATTCACATGAATGTCAATTTCTTCGAAAGTCATGTTTCGTTTCTCCAACGAATTTGACTTCTTCAAGGCACCTTTCGCTTTGGTTCTGAACTTGGTAGTCATACTCTGAAGATAGTCATCGAAGCTATTCCAGTCTTTATGAATAGGAAGAACCATATTCACATCAATCATAAAATCACGAAAACTATGCTTGCTCATTGCATCACTGTTTTCAAACGATTCTGGCCAAAATTCTTTTAGCAAATAATAAGATACCTGATTGTCGTTAATCTTTTCTGAGTCTCTAATTCGCTTAAGCCCAGAATTCAATATTTCCAATCCTTCCTTATTGGATATATCATCATTAAAGGAAAAACCATTTTCACCACAAGAAAATAAACTTCCGCACACCAACACTTTGGCATCAATGGTTTTAAGCAGTTTTTTTCGAATACTTTCCTTTACATGGCACAGGACATCTTCATGATTTTCAACATTGTCGTTCAAGTTTACAATTTGAACTACCGCCATACCAATTGGCTCATTCAGTTTATTGTAAAACTGCAAATAACGAAACTCCAATTCCTCGGAGAGGGTTTTTTCAATGGCTTCCAAATACGCTGCACTCAAATAAAGGTTTTTGGTAGAGTTAGTTTTCGCCCAGTGTTGGCTATTGACCAAACCAATAGAATCAAAAAGACTAATCTTGGTTTCTTTATCACATGTATTGCAGATGGGTTTCCATGCCATAACTATCCTAATTTGCCACGAAATTAACTAATCGTCTCTCTCTAAATTGCTAATTATTGGTAACTGTAAATTCCCCGGTTTAATGAATTTTAATACTAATAAGATAATTACTTACTTTGCTAACAATTTCAATTACTAAATTTTAGATATGGTATATAAGACTCTTCTCGCGCTATCAATTGTATTTCTTTCAATGCAAGTTGTAGGTCAAAAATCTTTGAAGTTTGACGGCACCAATGATATTGTCCAGACCAATTATTCAGGGGTTATGGGAAAGACGAACAGAACATTTGAGTCTTGGGTATATGTACCTAGCACTGCACCCAGTAGAAATTTGATAATTATGGACTATGGTCGTAATGCAGTTGGAGCAAGAAACACCTTTATGGTAAGTACATCCAGAAGTTTAAATTTTACATCAGGAGGAACCAATGCAAATATGGGTTCAGCGGCCAATACAGTACCATTAAATAGATGGGTGCATGTGGCTTTTGTCTTGAATAACGGTACTGGGTATATGTATGTGGATGGAATACAAGTGGCAACCAATAATTTATCAACTGTAAATACTACAACCCATACCAACAACACCAAATTAAGAATAGGGAACCGAGTTCCTGGTGGTAGTAACTTATATTTTGGAGGACAAATGGATGAGGTTCGTATATGGGATGCAGCATTATCAGTTCAAGAAATAAGAGATGGAATGTGTCAGGAAGTAAGCAGTTCACATCCCAAATACGCTAATTTACAAGGTTATTGGAAAATGGATACACTTTCCGGAACCACGGTTACCGATTATAGTGGTAATGGTAGGAATGGGACCGCTACCAATGGGCCTGTGTGGCAAAATTTTGGAGCACCCGTTGGTACTGCAAGTGCTAATCAATATTCTAGCACTGGTTCAGTTTCATTAAAACACCCCGATGGCGATTCGGCGGTTGTAAGCAGTTTTACAGGAAGTCCTTCTGGAGTTCATTTATATAGAAGGGATAGTAAACCTAACCACAGCACAATTCCGTCTTTAGCAACTGCCTTCGATACCTCAAGGCATTGGGGCGTTTATATTGTGAATGGGAGTGCACCAACCTACAAAATAGACTACTTCTATTCTCATAACTCACACTACATTAAGTTTGGTAGCTGCTCCAATTATTTTCTTTCGAGGACAAACAACGCAACGACTTCTTGGGCAATGAATAGTGCATCAAATACAGGGGGTACATTTGGTTTAACATCTCAAAAGCCAAAAGAATTTATTATGGGATATGGATCAATTGGTAGCGTTACTATTTCCGCTCCCAACAACAAGGATACATCAGCAATATGTGCAGGTGATTCAATTACGCTCAATAACAGTACATCGGGATTCACGTATCAATGGTATAAAAATGGAAACATCATATCGGGAGCAACAAAAGGCACATTAACTACTGCCGATGCAGGAAATTTTAGTTTAATAATATCTGGTGCTTGCACCGACACTAGTAATACCTTAACACTTTTGAATAGGGCAAAGCCAGCTGTCTCCATGTCCGCTTACAATCCAGTTTGTGAAAGTGTTTTCTCTGTTCCTTTTGCTGGTGGTTCACCAACTGGCGGCGTTTATTCTTCAAATTTTTCTTCTGGAAACGACTTTATTGTAAAATCTGCCGGACCAGGTTTTCATAAAATCACTTATGAATTTACAGATCAATTTGGCTGCAGTGATACTGCTTCAAAAATGCTTGAAGTATTGAATTTACCTTCAGTTTCTCTTGCAAAAAAATTAAACGTTTGTGCTGACTCTGCTGCCCATAACCTTACTGGTGGCTTGCCAGTTGGAGGGCAATACTATGTAAATGGAACGGTATCAACTTCATTTGACGCAAGTTCATTAGGTAACGGAAAACACTGGATTAAATATGTTTACTCAGACTCAAATAACTGTAAAAGTTCAGATTCTAATGAAACCGAAGTTTTGGCATTGCCTAATGTTGTTTTGACATTAATTAAAAAATCTTATTGTGAATATGATAACGACGATGTTTTAAATGGCCAAAACCCTAGAGGGGGCGTGTTTTCGGGAACCGGAGTGAATGGCTTTAATTTTTCTCCAAAAACTGCGGGAAGTGGTTCTCATGAAATCAGGTATGTAATTACAGATGGTACTACAGGATGTAAAAACACAGCCAGAGACACAATTATTGTGAGCCCTAGACCTGCCAAGCCAGTAATTACCGTTGTAGGAGATTCACTTAAAGTAACCCAAAGTTTTGATCATAGATGGTATACTGAAAATGGCGGTATAGCAGGAGAAACTAAAAATGCTTATTCACCAAAAGAGGCAGGAAACTACTTTGCTCGAGTACAAAACAAAGAAGGTTGTTGGTCGTTAAACTCCGATACAGTGGTATATGAATTAACTGGAGTTTCAGAAGAACTTAAAAATAGCAATGAGTTCAAACTCTACCCTAACCCGGCAAAAAACTTTGTTCAAATTTCAACACCGGTTAATGAAAATTATGAGCTGAAAATTATTTCTATGAATGGAAGTGTTTTACACTCCAGTTTAATTACCGGTTCGGAAAAACTAGATATTTCAAAAATTCCAAATGGAATTTACGCTATTCAATTATCAGATCAGGCTGGTAGAAAATCGACTTATCGATTGGTTATTGAAAGGTAGTTAGTTGAATTTTTGTGCTGAGTGAACGGTGAGTAAAAGCTGTAATTCTAAAGAAATCTCAATTAAGCTGAACACTAGCTTTATCAGGCGCAATTTGCTCTACATCATCTGCGGATTCAATACTCCCATTTTCGATAAGATGTTGGTGGATATGTCTGTATTTTTTAGGCGGTTTAAACGACCCTAAACTTCCCTCTCTCTTACCATTGGCATTCAATGAACTAACATAAATTTTAATGTTTTTTGCAAATAGAATTCCAAATGCTTGCAATAAACCGCCTCCCAAATGGGTATAATATTCATCATCGTAAAGTTTATGTAGATGATCCATACCAATCACCAATCGAATTGGCATAGCCTTGTTGAGTGAGCATAAATAATCAATAAATGAATAATACTCTTTGAAATTGGTAAGCATAACTGTATGCCCTTTATAACAAAGGTCATCTGCTCTTTTCAAAAAGTTTTGATAATCAATTACACCATTAATACTTAAGTTACTCAATGATAATTCGCAAATTGAAAGTGTATTACAATCGGCTTCGGCAAGGCCTGCACAATATTTAGCTTTTGCCGCAGCTAACATTTCCTCATGATCTTCAGTTATTGGATTGAACTGACCTCTTAAAATAAGTAATGGCTTTTTGTGGCAAGCATCTGATGGTTGAAGTATTTCTTTATCAGGACCAAATACAGTTGCTTTTGTCAACCCATTTTTGACTAACATCAAACTTAACAATCGATTATCGGCTGCATTAAAATGAGGGCCAGTAACGCTTAAATAATCTATTTCTACTCGATGTCGCTCTATTCCATTCAAAAGTGAAAGTATGGCCTCACTTGGAGCCGCAGTCAGAAAATAACAAGAATAAATCAAGTTAACTCCAATAGTTCCAATCACTTGCCTTTGACGGTGAGCCGATACATCTGAAAGGTTTATGTGTATCACACAATGGTTCACTTCTCCTTTAGGCTCTAATTGAAAACTTATCCCTAGCCAACCATGTCCCTTATTTGATTTCTTGTAATTTAAAGTTTCAATGGTGTTAGCAAATACAAACAATCGTTTTTCATTCTTTTTCGATTTTAATCGCTGATTCAATAAATCATATTCAACAGACAACATCTTTTGCAGACGTTCTTTACTGACGTATCTTTTTGATTTACCATAATTAGCATCACTGACCTCCATGTCGTAAGCCGAAATACTTTTGGCAATGGTACCAGATGCACCACCAACACTAAAAAAACGATTTGCCGTTTCCTGTCCTGCTCCTATTTCAGCAAAAGTTCCATAAATAGATGGATCAAGATTGATTTGTAAAGTTTTTCCTTTGACGGAAGTTTTCTTTACTGGGGCTAACTTTTTCTCCATAGTTTAATACAAGGTTTTTCAGCTTTCCTTAAATTCAAATATAGGTAGAGTTTGGAGACAAGCTAAGTCTCAAGATTGACCTTGTCAATCTTTTTTTATTTGAACCGTGCTTCGAAGCGAGCTTCGGCACGTTCAAATAAAAAAGCCTGACACTTTCGTGTCAGGCTTCTGAGTCGGGGCGAGAGGATTCGAACCTCCGATCTCTGGTCCCCCAGACCAGCACTTTAACCGGACTAAGCTACGCCCCGAAATTGAGCCGCAAATGTAATATTCTTGATTTGCTACCGATAATCAAAACCTAAAATCATTTGTTCGATGTTAAGAGTAAAAGAAGTTATCTGTTTTTTCTCAAAGAACATAACCAATCACAATCAAAGGCAATAACAGGATCCAAAGTGTTATTTCACTTAGTCTAAAGATTTGGGATGCGGGTTTAAAAAAAAACTTAAGAAAAATTCGGATAATTGAATTCACAATAGCGAAAAGGGGAAAATAAATCAGCCCTAAAATAGGAGCCTTATCACCACCAAGTATGTAAATACGAAGCAAAACAAAGGAGACAGCAGCTAGGTTTAAAGCTAATATTATATACTTTCTAGCTCTATTCACTTAGCCAATTTATCGTGTTCTTTTAACCGCAATTAGGTTTAACTTATACAAACTTTTCCAAGAAACTTTTCTTTCTGGCGGGTGAAATATCAACCATACTTCCGTCGGATAACGTAATATACCCTCCCTTCCCTTTCTTGTAATGCTTCACACAGTTTAGGTTAACTATATGTGATTTGTGTACTCGTACAAAATCAAAATCGGTCAACACTTCTTCGTAATGTTTCAACGTTCTACAAATGGTTCTTTTACTTCCATTATTTAGAAATACATCAGTGTAGTTATCGTTCGCCTGACAACGAACAATATCTTTAAGAACAACCACTTCAAAACCATCCAACATGGGTAGGACTATCTTTTTTAATTGTCGGTTTTCTATAGCCAAATTCTCCAACAGGATACTTGTCGATTTTGATTTTTCTTTATTCTCCAATCGAATTCCCACCTTTGAAACTGCTTCGGTAAGTTCATTAATACTTAACGGTTTTAACAAGTAAGAACAAGCACTTAAATTTAGCGCTTCTACAGCATATTGACTAAAAGCAGTAATAAAAACAGTTTCAAAATTGATTTCATCTAGCTGTTCTAAC
>ENA-UOXV01003209-UOXV01003209.1-marine-metagenome-genome-assembly--contig:-NODE-3209-length-20192-cov-6.220092_pt1 | contig 20192 bp, 17 predicted proteins | sample MGYA00238165_ERZ766961 | MGnify/ENA primary metagenome ERZ766961 (study PRJEB28924, sample SAMN03173240) | marine metagenome | biome: Marine; feature: Water; material: Subsurface seawater | place: North...
TCTCTCTCTCTCTCTCTCTCTCTCTCTTTCTCTCTCTTTCTCTCTCTCTCTCTCTGATGGGGTAACTCAACATGTCCGCTTCGACAGATTGATGAAGAAGAGGTACGCTTGGAGGTGATTTGCTCTGTCATTTCCTCTGCCCGGTACTGTGTTGCCGCTCTGGAGGAGGTCATCGAGTCTCCTGCACTCAGTGTGCTTCAGGTCAAGAGCCAATGGCATCCGCATCTGCAATATCAATATTCTAGTAAAAATTCTCCTTTCCGTCGGGCGGATGATGACCCTTTGATGGATTCAGGCACTGGCTTCGGGAACAGAATTCGAGAATGAAACTTTGTTTCAAGATTCGATCGTGGAGTTCTCAAAACTTGCCAGTCTCTGCCAAGTTGCAATCGCAAGAACGATCGTTGAGGACCTGACAGATGCTGCGGAAGATTATCGCCCGCAGGTGCCTCAGGAAATTCAGCGATGATCTGGATTACGAAATTCCAGCAATTTGCTGTGCTGCGTCGCGCCATCTGAGAATTCTCGTCATCGTACAGGGACACCTCTGGACTGAAGCAATCCGAGATCGCTCCGAGATACCTCTCCCAGAAGTGTCACCTGCAATCATCGATGCGGTGTGGTTGTGAATCGTTCTTGAGCTCTTTTGAATGTTGACGATACCTGCCGGTTTGAAACGTGAAATTTTCGGTTGATGCACACAGATTGGGGGACTACGTGCGTCGCTAAGTGTTGCACGAAGCAACCTTCCTCCCAGCTCACTCGCCGAGGTTTGGCGCGACGCAGCACAGCAAATTGACAAGTTTCTCTTCCATCACATTCTCGTGAGATTTTGCTTCACGCCCTGAACCCGTTAAGACAGCATGTTTTCTTCTTAGAAACAGCAATCGGGATTGATTTGACGTTAGTTACAACGCGATGATTCCCTTGGTGAGCAGGAGGGCGAGAAGGTATCATTCAGCGGAGCAGCGCAGCTAGCAGTGGACATGGATGCCGTGATAAGTCAGTTTCTGCTTTTCACGCGGAAACCGGTCAGCATCTAGCTCGGGAACTTGAACCTCAGTGCCGAATCCACTTCTGTTGCGATGGTCTGCTAAAGCCTTCTCCGGAACAGGAAAACTTCTTGAAGCATGTGAAAGAGGCAGTGAGAATTCTCAATCTTCCAGCAGGAGAGGCCCAGGTTTGTTTTCTGATTCGCATTTACTACGCAACACTACTTTGCTTGATCAAAAACACCAACCTACTCTTGCAGGACGTCTGGAATCGCTTGAGAAATCCAGATCGAGGAGCTTCTGCAGCAGAGGAAGACATTTTGTCCCCGATCGGAGTGTTCCTGCTCACGTTGGAGGAAGCTCGTGCAGTAGCCTCAAAACGCGCAGATGTTACATAGTCACTCGAGCAAACCGACCGGCAGAGACCGCCACTTGATGCTAGAATTTTCCATCGCTGGCAAGAATCAAATAAAGGTGCAAGATCTGCGTTTGAGCTACGAATCCACTGCAGCACGTACAAATCTCTGAATCCTGAAGCAAGGATGGGGTCACATTCTTGCACAGTACGGATCTGCATCTCCTAATCGCACAGATCAGAGCAGTCTCTGACCGCTGGCACTATCACCCTACAGCAATATATGCGATCGATATTTCATGGATCGAGACCCTGCGGTCTACGCTGTCTGTGGGAATCGCATCTTCACGTACTCCTCGAAGCGGCGGCAAGCGGCAAGGAAGGACCCATCCGCGTGAGAATCGGCGATTTGCTCGGCTCCGTCGACGAAGCGCACTCGCATGTCGAGATCGACTCCTCCCGTCTCTTCCGCGGGGGAGACCTTCTTCACCGCAGCGTTGTATGCCTCCCCTTCGCGCGCCAGAAGGTCGGCGACAGGCTCCTCTAGGGCGTCAATCCACGCCTGCCCGGTAAGCGCCGTGCCTGTGAGGCGCTCTACAAGATCAAGGAAAGGCTCGGAGTTCCCTGCACGCCAGTAGAACTCTTCGAGGATTGGACCAACGTGTGGATTGTCGACCAGGAAGCCATGTTTATCCAGGAAGAAGCGCCGCGTCTGATGCACGGCCATCTCCGCAAGCACATAGCCGTGATAATAGCACGATGCCTCGTCGGAGAGCAGATGCGGCACGGAAAGTAGTGGACGCGGCCCGAGCCCACCCTGGATGCGCCGCTCAATCTCGTCCGCAAGCTCGAGCACGCGCACGGACGACAGCTCGGCCTCGGGCAACTCGTACAGTGCTTTCTCGAAATACGGCACCGCGAGCATGCCGCGGAGATCCATAACCGCATACGGGTGCTTGGCCTGGATTTCTTCGGCGAGAAGTGGAAAAGGTACTGGCTTCCCAGCACGGTCCCGAGCGTAGCGCCCGCGCCATGCTGCATCGCCCACAAGTGAGTCAAGAAACATAGACTGCGTCTCGGCGTACGCGACCGACGTCGGAGCGCGCTCCTGTGAGAAGAGCGGCGAATCTTGCGCTATGTTCGCGAAATGCGCCGCATGCTGCACAAGGCACGGTTTCGGCAGCGGGCGTTAGATCGGTCTGATACGGGTCATGCGGGCCGTGCACACATGCGCGCAGAGATAGTGGGATGGGGTGGCGTGCCCCGGCTTCATGCATGAGTGTCGTGAGCGCGGTGTGCCCGGAGCCAACCGCCGAAGGGTCCGCGAGAGACGTGAAGTGCGTAGTGGCGGGCTGCCACGAGCCATCCGGGCGGCGCCAAGCCGGCTGCGGCCAGTGGCAGAATCCGTTGGAGTATTTGTTGGGTCGGTCGAGGAGGTCAAGGTCCATGGTGCTTCCCTTGTATGCGATCCCGAGCGCGCGGAAGGAGCGCCCCCACATCTCGACTGCCTTCTCAAACGGAAAGTATGGGTCGAGCTTCCGCGTGATGTCACCGCTCATGTAAAACCCAGTGTTCCACGGCTCTAGCGCTGTTGCGCCTTTTTCTGAAGCAAGACGTGCCCTCGCACGCTCCATCAGAGCGCGAGTGCCGCCTTCTAGAGTATCGAGCATTTCAAAGAGGCGCTGCTTCGAGAAACCCTCTGCCTGTGTCACCTTCATGTCGTAGTAATCCTCGAAGCCCAGAGCCTTGGCCATTCGATTCCGTGCACGCACGATGTCGAGGAACCCCCGGTCGAGCACGAACGGGCCGATCGATCGCAGCCCATCGAAGCACGCGCGTCGCTCCTCCTCGCTTTCCGCTGTGCGCATACGTGTACGGAGCCCAACCGAAGACATTTCCACAAATCCCTTTCCCGGCAACGTCGCGCCAAGCCTCATTTTGTTTCGCGAATCCTCGAGCTCTCCTTCAAGCACCGTCGCCCGTTCGCGTTCCGCCCGTGCCTCGACGCTCTCCATGATATAGCTCTTGAATGTTTTCTCAAAGATACGAAGCACCTTAAGTTGCTCTGGTGTCGCAGCTCCAGTCTCGATCAGTGCCCGCGTCTCCGCCAGCTTCTCTGCGTCGGCCAGGAACCCCTCCATCGCCTGCTTGGTGCGCGTGAGCTCAGCGACGGAGAATTCAGGCACCGTGGTGCCGTCCGAGAGCATCGTCCCATCAGGTAGTGCCATCTTGGTACCCCAGAACTGCTCCTCGAAGCGCTTGTGCACCCCTTCATATCTCGCGTTGACATCATTGATGAACCTTTGAACCTTTTCGCTGGGCGAACACGTAGAAGTCGCGACCGCACCCCCCGCAAGACGCAGAAGCGCCCCACAACGAAAGCTCCTGTTAGCTATAGTTGCCTTCCTCAGGGCCATGGGACGCAGAGGAGACCATGCGTAAAGTGGTGTTGTGAAGAGGAGCAAGGGAAGGGCGCGCGTGAGGCGCGAGTTCACCCCGCGCATTGACGAGCAGCTGCGTCCAGGCTGTATTATTTTATTATTGCATTTTCAGTATTTCATAATAGGCCCTCGAACCTGGACGACTGCACTCTGCTCCGTCGGAGCGCGCGCACGCTGAGGAGGCAGTCTGCTCCGTCGGAGCGCACGCACGCTGAGGAGGCAGTCTTCTATCGCAACTCTGCGCTGTTCTTACCAATGAAGCGCCATGAACTGGGAGATCGTGTTCCCTCATCGCTTGACCTCCTCAGAGCAAACCGTTTGCTCGAGGCAGAACTGAATTACGAGCGAGAGAGGCGGATCACCGCGGAGGCGCGGGTAAAGCAACTCGAAATGCAACTAGATCTCTCGCGGCACCGTCCTGCAATCTACGGTGAACCGGAAGCTGCCTCGCCTTCGGCCTCTGCGCGTCCCCCGAGCATCCAGAACTTTTCCTGGAATGGCTCCCGGGCATCGACGACTGATTCCATGCCGCAGCAAGAGCAGTACTCGCGCTACTTCCAGCTTGATCCCAACGCATCGACGCCCGCGCCGCCAGCTCCAGCAGCCACGACATTTCACATGATGATGTCTCGTGAGAAAAGCGCAGCGCGAGCAGGTGACGGGAGCGGCAACGTCGGGCGATGGGAGGGAGCAATGCGAACCGCAGCGGGGCACCCTGGGGAACACAGATCTGCCGACCGTATCGGCATTAGAGAGCTCTCGACAGTGACCGTAAAGACCTTGACGGGTGTATCGATCGCTCTGAGAATTGACCTCTCGTTGGCGACAGCTGAAGACGTAAAGCGGCTCGTCGAAGAGGAGGAGGAGATTCCCGTGGACCAACAGCGTCTCATCTTCCAGGGCCAACCGCTACAAGAACCTACTGCTTCGCTCGCCTCCGTGGGGGTAGGGCCTGGCGACACACTACATCTCGTTCTGCGTCTTCCCACCCATCGCGTTGGCGCTGGCATTGCGTCCAAGCCGCCCGCTGCTGAGCGTGAGATCCATCTCTGAACGAATTTTATTGAACCTGCCCATAGTACGAGTCGCCTGCGCGTCTACGGTAATGCCAGTCCTCGCTCTTTTCCCACCGTTCCATAGCTCAATCCTTCTTCAGTCATGAAGAAGGATTGATGATCAACCAAGCTTCCTTATGAGATCATGTGTATTTTTCGTGAACAAGATCGTATCTCCATGGATTCATAGAAGGCGGAGTTGCCCTTTGAGGAGAAGCGTTTGGCCAAGCGGTCGCTCTTCCTCGTCTTGCCCTCCGAAGAGGAGCAACTGCGCACCTGCCCCAACGGACCCAGATTCGTCCCGAAGCACCGCCATGGTGTGTCCGGCGCAGCGCACCGGCGGTCCACCATCGGGAACGAGCGTTCGACATTCCCACGTCTCCGTGTTGATCACTTGCACCGCACGACCGTCTTTGTGCTTGCCGCGCAGTCCCCAGCCGCCAAAGAGCACGATGTGCCCGCCACCGACAACCTCAGCTGTGTGGCCGCAGCAGGGTTGCAGCGAGTCGCCGTGTAGACTTTCCTTGGACCACTCCCAGGACGTCAGATCAAGACAGTGAACGTCCGAGAAGACTTGGGTGGACGAGTCGCCGCCGATCACGATAAGCTTGCCCTCACATATCACAGCTGCATGGTAGGCCCGAGCCTGCGGCGGGGTGCCGGAGACCGGCGGCACAAACCAATTCCATTGGTTTGTGTCCTTCGACCCGGAACAACTGACAATTTCAGCTGGCATGGAAAAAAATCTGAAACTGGGCCTAAAGCGAATGGTGCTGCTGCTGCGAGGGACTTCAGAAAAGGGAACCGTGCGCAGTGCTTTGGGCGAGGGCGGTGAGGACCAGGACGAAGACATCGTTGTGGCGGATCGCTTCGCTACTTCCATCGATGGCAGGCGTCACTCCGCCGAAAAAAATGCAAAATTCGTGATGCAATACGCATGAGTGCCCTGTACGCTTCGAAGGGGCCTCGCCGGTGACGTTGGGGTTGAACCTGCCGAAACGACATCCTCAAACTCAGAGGAAACCTCTTCTATTCCTTTTCGCCATTCACCGTGAAGCAGATCCTCTTTTCCTCTGAGCGTCAGGCGCGCTCAAGTGTTGGTTGCCGTGGCCTGCTGAGGAAGCTGCTCTCTGGCAATACGCTAGTCTGGGCGGACGAGACCAGGAGCAAGTGTCGAGATCCATGATCTTGAGGTCACTCAATACCTTCTTCTCGCCTCGCGTATTGCACTCACCCCCTGCAAATACAGTCCAACCAGCGCCTTAGCCGCCCTGCACGGAAGGGGTCGCGGCAAAGGGCCCAGAGGCGAGGTCGTCATCGGGATTGTAAAGGTCTACGGGTTGTGCACCCCAGACGACGAGAAGACTCCCGCAATTGTTAAGGATTGGAACCTGCATTCCACCACCACAGAAACAGCTCAGGCGCACCGCAAAAGAAAATTCCGCAGCGCGCGCCAATCGAGGTGCGTCACTGTGCACACCGCGGTGTGGAAGGAACGCGCAACCACGGCGGAGGCCTCCATGTTACGCCAGCGTCCAGTCGACACCTGCCTCGCAATGACGTATATTTGGTTCAGAGAAAATAAATACGACGGAAAATCGCAGTACTGCTCTGAGCAGAGAAAGGACGGGAGTGGCCTCGTATTCGTAAGTGTCTGAAAGCGTCTCTGGGCGCCCCTCGGCATCGATCGCGTCGCCGCCAGTGAGCAGAAGCACGGAAGAACTATCCTCCCGCGTCACCTAGTGTGTCGCCACCCCTTTTCAGTTCCACAGGGACAACTTTCGAGCCCTGAAGGAGGAAGCAAAAAGGCGGGCAGAGAAATCTGACCCGCGCATCAGTCGCTCGTTCACGCGCTCAATGCTCTGGCAGGTATTTCATTGGAGGGGAAGGCATACGAGAGTGCAGGAGTGGCCAAAGCGGGGTCGGGGAACATTGCCCCCAGCTTTGGGTTTGATCCAACGCAGATGGGTGGCCCGCGCAACACGCTCCTCCTGCCGCCCGCTTTTCATCAGTGTACCTGCCTCGCAACGACAAAGCGCAGAGCAGCTCGAGCTTTCCCCTTCTGCGAAAGGAGAAAGTCCGAGTCACACGGGCAGGGATGAGCGCCTCCTCTTGAAGCTTGCTCGCGAAAACCTCGTCGAGGTGCATTTGCCTGCTCCGTCGCACAGGTCCCGCGCCCGCACGCCCCGCAACTACGCGCCCGCATCCGCGCCCCTGCTGCACGTGGTCAGCCGATTCTTGAGGCTGGAGTCCCGCATCCGCCTTATCGGAAGGTGATGCCGGCTGTTCTCTCCCGTCCAGACTGGCACGGACGCTTTCGCTCCTCAGCCGGTCTGGATCCTCGTTGAATGCATGGGTGTGTTGCGCGCTGGTTGGCGATTCTGGCTGGGCCAAGGTCACAGGCGACCAGTGGCGCTCCTCCGACCTTCGCCGCTTTCGTCGGGGTTCATCTAGCTCCTTCAGCCCGGTCAACTCGTAATCAGCACACCTTTCAGCTCTCAGGATCGGATCAAAGTGCTGAATGGCATTCTAGGTCTCAAGGTGGCCGTGCCCCGCGAAGCGAGTCAGACCTGCTCTGGAAGGCTGTCGTCTGACAGCCGATACATTGGCTTCTCCTTGCGCTGGAGAGTCAGCAAACCATTGTAATTTTTCAGCTCCAGCCGAAGCTACCGCCGCCCGTCCGCCGAAAAGGTCAGAATTCAGGATTGCTGTGCACTGGTGCCAAGCATGCCAATTGCGCTGAGAGTTCGCACCTCGCCATTTCTGATGTTGAATGCAGAAACGCCGTCCACATCAGAGAGACACAATGTTACGCCCTCGAAGGTGATCGCCGTCGCGGCGATTGAAGGGGGCTGTGTGCCTGCCGAGGCTCCCCAAGAGGCGGAATCCACTGGGTGCAGGACTGAGCAGGACATGGTGTGGCAGATCGCGCCTCGTAAGACTCAGCGTTCAGCTACAGCGCTTGGACTGAAGACTGTGCAACTCTTTATGCTCTCGAAGGCAGGCTCAATCGAGCTCCAGGGTTTCAGGAAAAGATGGAGCTTGGAGATGCAGCTACTCCGTCTTGGAGCCCGCAGTCTTCGGAAGTAGCGCGGGAAAATTTGATCTTCTGAAACCGGGGTGTGTATCCCCATCTTCACACCTTCAAACGGAGTTTTCTCTCGAGCGACCGACTGGCTGCGCGCACTCTCCCGTTTGTCGCCACCATGGGACACCAACGAGCGATTCTCTTTGCAGTTTCCTTCGCCCTGGTTGTTGCTTCGTCAGCCCTCACATTCAACGTGGATCCTGCCAAGGTCTGACCCTACCTTGGCATCTCATTACGTATGGCCGCTTGAGACTTTTGTACCCCGCTTGAGAGGATGAGTCCATTCACTTTTGTAAGTGAATAGGCCAAGCCACATCATAGGCGGCCGTCGACACTCTTACTGTGCCGCTTTTTCTTCTGGTGCTGAGACTCGACGGGTTCGAGCGTTTTGCAAAATAGAAAGAGCACGTGGACTATGCTGCCAGAAAAGTCCACACGGATGATGGTTGACGCACACCACTGTGGTCGCAGGAGGAGTGCTTATTCGACGAGATCGACAGCGGGACCAAGATTTCAGGGTCGTTTCAGGTGTCGACAGGCGGCTTCCTCGACATCGACTGCAGGGTAACCGGGCCAGACGGGAAGGGCATCTATGCGGTAAGTAAAGAACAAGAGGGGCGCTTTACGTTCATTGCTGCAGATTCGGTGAATCACCACCCGTCTTTGGATCCCATCCACGAACAACTCAAACAGCAAGCTTGAATCTGCAACGCGCACCGATGATCGCTGAGCACGATTAAGCAGGGCGTTTATCGATTTTGCTTCAACAATCAGATGTCATCGGTCACTCCGAAGACGGTGCGTTCAATTTGACTGCCCACTTGACGCGAATTTTGGTCGAATTCACTTCCTGTCCCGCTCTGCAGCACCATGTCTCTCATTGATGCGCATCTTAGGTCTCGTTCTCACTGATCGTCGGGGAGGGCCAGAAGATCCAAGTCGCCAAAACAGAGCATGTGACCCCGCTTGAGAAATCTGTGCTTGCACTGGGCGAGGGACTGCAGCAGATTCAGGCGGAGCAAGAGTACATGCGGATGCGCGAGCGAGCACATCGCAACACCATGGAAAGCACCAACGCGCGCGTCATCTGGTGGTCATTCATAGAGGCTGGGTGTCTGGTGCTCATGTCCGTGGGCCAGATCATGTACCTCCGCCGCTTTTTCGAGGTCAGATTCCAAATGGCCCCTTCCGATGTTGTGGAAACTTCGCAGGCATGGACTGACTGTTTGCCGATCACCACTTGTGGACTGGGGAGCAGACGAAGAGCCGTGTTTGAGGTTGGAATGGAGAGATTGTTCAGATGCGGAGGCGAATAAGACATTGGTGTGATGTGTGGCGTAGAAGGGCTTGCTGGCGCAGCAGGGCGTGATGTAATACACTATCTGACTGCAGATGGTGCAATTCGGTTGACGCAACACGACTTGGAGCAGTCGGTAAAAAACAGAAATGTACAACAGTGCCTTGAATGCGCGAATTAGGGCTCGATATCCCTCAATGGCGGCGGTAGTTTAGGCTATCCGCTCGAAATCGCCTCAAGCCAGGATTTGTCGAGAACTCGGTGTCCTCTTCCCCGCTGTTGGTGAGGGGCAGCGGGGCGCCGTCTGAGGGGAAATCCTGCACGACAGACACGATCACGTCATCAACGTCCTCTGTGTCACCCCCTCCTCCCAAGCCACTCCACCCGGCCTCACGCTGAAGCTCGCTTGAGAAGGCATCATCGTCGAGGCGCATCGGCTGCTCCTGCATCTGTGCACCCCGCAACTGAAAATACTCAATCCCGGCCTCTCCCCTCGGACCCGCTTGATACAAAGAAGCCTCAGTACCCAAGCCGCGCCCGGTGAGGCGTGCATCGGCAGTCTTGAAAGGCGTGGAGAAGCCCTGCGCCAGCATCGACAGCGTTTTCTCGAGCGACGAGTCCTCCTGCCACAGCAAAGCACCGTGATACGTTAGAAAATTGAGGTGCGTGCCAGATGCAAAAAGAATTAGTAACGCGCACGACTTGGGGAATTTGGGTTCACACCTGAGCGGAACCAAGATACGGTGCAGGGAGTGGCTCCTGCAAACCACTTTCTCGTTGCAACGACTTGAAAGATCGGTCAGGGGAAAGGAGTTGGCGATGAGCGATGGGAAGCTGACGGCGCGCACTTTCATGGAGTGCTGTGTGTCGGGGCGTTGGCCCGCGAGGGAGGCCAGCGATTGCGCCTGGGATGCGCGGAGGAGAGAATAGGGGAGCAGAAACCCCGCCAAGGGCGGGCAGCGGGGTAGGGAGGACGATCGCGGATGATGAGGTAGTGGTTTCTGCGGGGTGCGGCGAAGCGAAAAACGACATCGGTCCACCGCGCCCAGTCGAAATAGGCGAGGAGTCATCGGAGAGGAAGGCACTCCTTGCCGTCGCGAATCTTTCTGCAGCAGCGGGGTCAACCGCCACTAGCGCATCTTTCTCCGGTCGGGACTCTTCCTCGCGGTAGCCTGGAGTCCGCGGGTCCTCTCGGCGAGACATGTCCATCGCGGGTAGAGCCGTTTCCTTGGATGCGCGAGAACGGGCGTGGATCCAGCAGGCTGCAAAGAGCACTACAAGAAGCGCAAGGCCTGTCAGTGAAAGCACGAGCCCGAGCGAAACGTTGGGCGGTGGCAAGCTCGTTTCAAACGCCGCATAGAAAGAGAAAGAGTTCGTCGGGGCGGCGATGATGCCAGCTGAGGAAATTGCGCTGCCCGGTACCTCCAGCCACGACCCCGCAGCAGAGTCCCAGCGGAAGAGCGCGGTTCGTGAGCGGTTTTGAAGGGCAGAGCGGGCCGATCGCGACACTGAACCATTGACTGGGTAGCTCAGGGTGACTGGAGGGTCAAAGCGAGCGCCCGAAGGGTATAAGAACAAAGGTGAGCCGAGGAGGATGAGTCCAAGACCGGAGGATGAAGCGTTCTGCTGCAACGCGATAGCCTCGAGCATCGCCGAGGAAGGAGAGACGACAGAGAGAACGATCCGATCCGCGGGGGATCGTGTGGTTACTCGAGTTCCCGCAGGTATTTCAATAGAGGTGCCGGCGAAAGCCCCTGGTAGCTCGATGCGATGCGTCACGAGTGTGACTGATGAGGTAGTGTTGGAGAACAATGCATTGATCGGGGCGCTTGCCGTTGCTCGAATCACATGTTCGGCGTCCAAGGTCACGCATACGCCCTCGTCACTCTCTGCGCAGCCAATGCGCACGCCACTCGAACAGGGGGCACAGGCCTGGCACTGAGAATCCGCTGTCACGGAGCAGCGCGCGACTTCAAAGGCCGTGCCGTTGTGATTTGGACCTCCGCACATTGTGCAGGGGAGGCAAAGATCAGACCAGGCGCCACGTCGTGGCTTGAAAAATCGTTGGCCGTCAGGAAGACCCTCGCCGGGGCAAGGCATGCAGCGACCAGGCGACTCTGTGCCTGGGATGCAGGCCTCGCGGTACTCCCCACGCGGGCATGGCTGACACTCGGTGCAGAACCCTGCTGAATCGTCGGAGCAACCGACCAGGACTTGCGATTGCAAGCAACGACGGCAGAGCCGCCCTTCACGCACCACGGCGGCTGGTATCGTTGCTGCCGACGATCCGATGCTCAGTGTGCATGCTAACGACGAATCAGATAGCCAGAGTGTCTCGATGCAGCCCTCTTTCCCAAGCCGTCCTGCCAGTGACATATCCACAGTACCAAAGTTTTGCCCTTGTAAGTTCACTTGGTTGGCACCTCCCCCCAGCGAAGTCTCCATGCCGACCGCGGTGAAGCGCGGAGTATCGAACGTAAAAGCTTCAGAGAGCGAAGAGCGTGCCCCCGAAATCCCGCCAACGGACACTACAATGGGAATGCGGGGCCTCGAGACTCCTGCCGGTACACGGCACGCCAGCATACTGTCTGAGAGCCAGCGCGAAACCTCACATGCCGTGAAACCGATTCGCCCACCAATCGCCGAATATGCGTGTGCGCCAAACGATGAGCCCGAGAGCAGAGCCTCCGCGCCTCCACGAGCAGCGTCGTTTCGAGAAAAAGCATCTTTAAGCTCGGGAGTGTCGAAACTCAAAGATGGCATTGCCGTACCCCGCTGATGCGCGACAGTGAGCACGAGGGCGAGAAAATTTCCCCCGATTCCACCGAAACCAGCACGGCAAACTACAGTCGACTCCGACACCCACATACTTGACTCGCAGGCGCTGCCGCCAACTCGCCCTCTCACGGATGCCAATCCCCACGGTATTCCTCCATTCGATGTGTGCAGAAGCACCAGCGGGGTGCTTCCCTGTCCAGAAGGAAGGTTCAGCTGGGAGAGCGGGGTCGTAAGATTTGGTCGGTCATATGAGAGCGCAAACAAGGCAGTGCGAGCTTGCACCGCCGCCGTTACCACAACTGTTCCCAGCGCACCCACACCAGCTGCCATTCGGCACACCATGGTTGCGTTTGAGAGCCAGCGCGTAGCACGGGCTGCTGTACCACCAAACCGAACACGTAAAGTCACGTCCCAGGGCCCAAGATCACCACCGAGAAATCCAATCGCCTCATTCAGAACACCAGTGATTACAGCACCCGATATGGGCATGTTGAAATGGGAAGGAGATACGGGATACTTGAGTGATACTGGTCCATCGAAAGAGAATGCGTGCGATGTCGTGCCAACAAGTTGACCACCCGCGGTGACAGCAACAGGAAGCGTACTACCCACTCCTCGGGCCGTCCGCGCCATTAGGGCACTGTCTGAAGTCCAGATTGTCTGGAAACGAAGGAGGGATGTATCTCAGTGCATTTCCAGGCATTAATTTCTATTTTCATTGATTACATCATTGCAGTTGCAAGCAATCGGAAGAATTGAAGTGCATGTCGGCCAGACGTAATTGGGGCTTACCCGTTGAGTGGCGGTCACGCCAACGCGGGAAGAAGGAGTATCGTCCCAGTGCCCAAAGTTGTGCCCAGCGAGACGGATGAAGGGTCGCTCAGTCAGCCCTGGCAGAGATGAAGACGGAAGATTGGCCGCGGAAGCACTGGGGACACTAGGATTCGGGACATCATAAGAGAAAACATTGGATGCGCTCTCTGCGTGCCGCGCAATTGTCATCGTCAAGGAATGAGTCGCTCCAACACCAGCAGATATACGCGCCTCGATGGAGGTGTCAGAAATCCAATTGGTTGACTGCGCAGAAGTCGCGCCTCCACGTAGAACGTGAGAGTCCTGCCAGACCCCAAACGAAACTCCTGGAACTGTGACATCGTAGTTCCCGGAAATCGGGAGGTTAGTGGCAACATTTGTGAAGGATTGCTTGTCAAATGTGAATGCACCATCGTCACCATGGAATTCGCCCCGCGTGTCCTCTAGGTACAGAGTCACGCGCGTCGCTACGCCCGGCGAGACCAGACAGAGCAAACGCGAGTCTGAATGCCACTCAGTGTAAAGACAAGCTGTGTTGCCAATCTTGACCCACGCACTCTGCTCATAGGTTCCAAAATTTTCGCCAAGCACTGTAAGAACATGGTGGCCGCTCCGGGGCGCATTGCCGGGCTGCACTGCGTGAATCACCGGAGGCGCAAAGGAGAAGGCAGTGAGGTCGGTCCCGCGCTGCAGCGCAAGCGACACAACAATGGCACTTCTGACCTCCGGCGCTCGCCCCCATGGTAGTCGTGAGATTATTGAAGAGTCAGAAACCCAGAAAGATCCTTCCGAAGCAGTCAGTCCAACGCGGACATGCGGAGTTACCCCCTCCGCTCCGAAGCTGTCACCCAGTACATCAACGAGCTCCACATGTTCAGCAGAAGGAGAGATGTCACCGCTAGGTCCAGAAAAGAAGCGGGACGCCGGAGAGTTGACCTGCACCCCTGAACCAGATAAGTGAAAAAGCGGGAGGAGTGGTGCCGATCTAACACTTGGTGAATCGAACGAAAACGCAGCAGGCTGTGAAATATTTCGACTGTGTGCAGGCCCGAGCGACACGACAAGTGGATGTCTAGCACCGCCTCTCGAGGTCCCAGCTCGGCATGAGAGGCTTGAGTCTGATTCCCATGCAGTGGCAACTGCGGCAGTTCCACCAACGCGCACAGCAAGGCTGTGATCAACGACTCCCCAGTGGGACCCAGACATTGTAATTGGAATCGGCTGGAACGCAGCTGGCCCATTGCTCGTTGTGTTTGTCATCGCGGGCGCTTCCACGTGCCAGGCAGCCTGAAGCGAGCCTACCTGCCCCTCTGCAGTCACAGCGATCAGCAGATGTTTTCCGACGCCTGCAGGAACCTTGCAGAGGAGAAACGATTCGCTTTGCCAGATCGACGCCTCAGCTGTAGTCCCCCCGACACGCGCACCCATCGTGACGTCCCAGTTTCCCATGCGTTCGCCAACAAGAAGTGCTACATTGCCACCGGTCCCACTTCCTGTATCGCTTCCGTGCACACGATGTACGTGCGGCCCAGAAAATGAAAACGCCCCGGAGAGCGATCCAGCAACTTCACCAGCAGTAACAACCACAGAGAGGCTTGCGCCGAGCGCTGGTAGCGGGCGGCAGAGAAGAGTTGATGCAGAGAGCCAGTGAGATGTTGCTGCTCCAGTTCCTCCGAACCTCGACCTTGGAGTAGCATGACCTTCAGCATGAAAGCCAACACCGACAACAGTCACAGGAGCGGATAGTATGTAAGAGTCCCGGGCAAGCATGGCAAGAACTGGAGCGTCGACAGAAAAGAGCGGAAGAGATGAACCCGTCTGCCTAGTAACTGTCAGTACAACTCGCAGTGTCGCTCCGCTCTCCGGCGCTACGCTGCATAGTAACATCGAGTCGCTCACCCAGCTGCTGCTTTCAGCACCCGTTCCTCCTATTCGGCTTGTGACGCTACTCGTCCACGTGCCAAAGCCCGATCCCGTCACTGCTGTGGAAATATCAATGACCCTCGATGCTGGCATATTACCCCAGCCCTGCACGAGCGGCACGTCAAATGATGCCGACGCTGGTGCCGTTCCAAATCGCCCGGCCACTGTGATGACAGAGGAAAGTGTTGCTCCGAGCCCTTGTGCCACTCGGCAATCCACTGTTGAGTCTGACTGCCAGACCGAAGCTTCGCAGGCGCTACCGCCACTGCAATGACATTAAATTGAATTAGAAGTACGAAACAGAGAAATTAAGGGGCAGAGAGTTGGGCCTAAGTGGGAAGAAGCTGGATGGAGTTTACGCGCGTGCAGCCAGGCTGAGGTCGTACGCAGCAAAGTGCTCGCCTAGAAGCAGCAGAGATGTTGGTCTTGGTGCGAGGTTGGCGGTGAAGTCCGCATCGATAAGTGGCGCAAGGTAGGTTACGAGCAGAGAACCAGTGGAAAGAACATGCTGAGACTCAATGGTAACGGACAGAGTCAAAAGATTATGAGAATCCCCGGGTGGGCTGACGCAGAGAAGTGCGGAGTCAGATGTCCAAAGTGTCTCGAGACATTGAGACGCCCCGACAGCAGCAGCACGAGACTCAGGTCCATCCAAAATAAGATCGTTCAGACGCACAGATCCATATCCCGCTCCAGAGATAGTGATGCGAGTTCCACCACGAGTATCAATGTCCCGACGAGAGAATGATTGAATAGAAGGCGGAGCATACCGCAGGTAAAAAGAGGTTGCGGAAAGGTTTTTTTCGATCAGCCGTGCCCTTCCCGCGTCGTTCGAGAATACAAGAAACCCCAGTGGAGCGGTGACCCCTGAGTACTCGCGCAACATGAGTCCTTGCAGTGCAACTCCCCATACGGTACTGCGAGGAAGAGGGTCGCCTGTCCGCATGATAGACACGTTGCCAGAGATTTCCGGTCCGAGCGTCGGATTGCGTGAAGAGCGAAGAGGGGTCTCAGCCGACAGCTGTCGGGACTCGAAACTAATTGAGTAAGTGCCAGGTGTGGTGGAGGAAGCGGAAAGGCCTATGAAGGATGCGCTTGGAACTGTGAAAGCGTCTGGAAGAAGAATAGTCAACGACGCATTCGGGGGGAGGAGGTTAAAGCCCTGAATATCGCAAGTCAGAGAAGCGGATCGATTCGTCAGTAATGTGGACGTCGCGCACTCGACTGCCACCGTACGAGCATCGAGCGACAGCTCATTGACCGCCACGCCTCGACCAGCTAGCCTGCCCGACGCCGACAATGTTTCCACGAAGAGATCTCCCGCGAATCCCGCCAGCGGGGAGTTTCGCACCCCAGTCAAACGAAGCTCGAAGCTGTTTCCGTCAGACCATTCCGAACTCGTCTCAATCATCTCTAGAGTCAACTTCTCACAGCTCATCCACGCTCGTTTCGTGCATGCTCCACGCTCAAGTCCAGCACAACCCTGACGCGGGGCCCAGAGGGCACTTGAACCCTCTTTTATCTGGTCACATCCCGCTGTCCCGTTTCCTGCTCGTCGATATCGAAATTCTTTAGAATAAGTTCATTGGTTCCGGTGTTATTCTGAGCTAGAAATATTTCGCCTCTGCAAATGAACTCATGCACACACAGAGAATAGTGTGACCACACTACAAAACCTGCAAAGAGGTGATCTTCGAAAACTGGAAGGGTTCAACCGAGGACACGAAGAGAGCCCTGATTTGGTGAAGTGGCATCATGCTGAACTTCGGGAGATGGATGTCGAACAATCTGTCGGGTCAAAAAACATCAGAGCTAAATCGTATATTTTTCATCCCCGACAATGGACATCTGCTGAAACTGCGGTCGCCGTCGCATGACAGAGACCAACTTCATTAAGGTTGGTTCGACCTGGAAGCCATCTGGCAAAATTAGGCGAAGTAGGCCACCGTCCCGCGCTCCAAGGTTTAAGGGCGCACAGAGTGAAACTGTGAGCGAGAGAGCCGTGTCTTCTCCTGTCAGGGTGGAATCGAGCATGGTGCCCGTCACGCCGAGGGCACACGGGACAGTCTGAAAGCCTGCCACATCTAATGCTTCTTCGTGTAAACCACCGTTCGCATCTTCGGTCCAGAGGGAAAAGTTCCCTGTCCAGCCCGCGTAGTAATTGCGGACACCATTCAGCTCGATTTCAACCAACCCGCCGGGGATAATATCCGAGCCACCAGCACGCTGCAAGCTGATTTCCTGACGTTCGACACTTCGAGAAACTTCAAGTGTGCCAGAAAGTGAAAATGCCCCTCGTGACACCGACAAAATTTGAAGGCCTTCTGGAAAGCCAATGATGATGCGTGAGGAAGCAGGAAGCCCTGTTGCCGCTGGACGGAACGATAAAAAGAAACGTACGCCACTTGCAAAGGCTGTGACCGAGGAGGGGCGGACAGTAGCGCCCATCAAGACACCCGCGCGGATGGACATCGTTGACACATTCGCGCTTAGGTCGGAACGCTCCCCTAGCGAAGACCCTGCCCGTGGAGAGTCTGAGGGCGAGTTCCCACGAAAAAGCTCCAACGCGACGATGGAAGTCGATCCAACAGTCATACGATTTCGCACGCCGCTTATTTGAATCGATACGAGCGCTCCTGCCATTAGCTCGGAACCACCCTCACGTTGCATACGAATTGTTTGTCCGATCACGGAAACAACCAGCCTCCCCTGCCACCAAGCACTCAGATCAAGGAGAAATTGATTGTGTTCAATGGAAAACAATGTACATTTGCACGTGGTGAGCGGAGATTAGCCAGTACTTCAAGGTCCAATCTCTGTAAGAGTTTTGGGTCGGACCGTGAGGGAGTCATGAAGAATTGCTGCACTATTTGAATCGACGTCGGAGAGCAGTGTGTCGGGGCTAAAGCTGAGCGCAATAGCCGAGTCAGAATCCAGAGGATTACGCGGAGAGACGAACGTGAGATGAATAAGTGAGAGTTGTCCAGTAACGTGCGACGAAGAAGATACCGCGACTTGCGCTAGCGGTCCCGGCTCGAGCACCAGAAAGGGTACCATCAGGGCCTCATCACGGGTATAATTACCCCTGGCATCAGTTGTCCGAACAGCCAGAACCCCTGATTCACCTTCCCATCCGCGGCTTCGCAAGCCCTGAATTATAACTTCGATCATTGCAGTGGGAGGTACCACTGACCCTCTTCCACCTCTGCTTAGAATCACCGTGGTGTCGCCCGTCGTACATCGGTATCTGCCACAGCCATTTTTCAACTGTCTGACACTTCAAGAGCAAATCAAACTCACGGCGAGGGCGACTAGAATGACAATGCATGAAGGACACAATTACAGGCTTACACTCATCATTTTCCCCATGCGCACAGATTCTCACCCGCAAGGATGGGCGCCGGCCGCAAAGATCGATGATGTGCCGCCTGGATTCTGCAGTGACGCGTCTGCGGAAGCACGGAAGCGGAGTGGCGCAGACGGTAGTGTAGCAGTCGCAACAGAGAAGCCGGCGGGGAGCACAACAGAGATTTTGTCGTCCACCTCCAAAGCCGTCGAGATTCTGCGGGACGCCACATTTGCGTTGACAACCAGCAGGATCGCACATTCGATGTCGAAAATGGCTCTGCAGGAGAGGTTGCAGGTGTGACTGGGGGCATACATGAAGGAAAGTCGAAGAGAAAACGTGTCACCAGCATGAAGTGAAGAGGCGTTGTATTGCATTGACGTCAGCGCCGGGATGATTGGGGTCGCGCTCAGCTCGCTCCACTCTCCACGACCCGCCTCATTGCGCGCAGCAACACGCACATATATTGGCACGCCCTACCGACAGTCCCACAAGATTCAAATTTCAGCAAGCAAAGATTGACAAGCGAGCGCAGGTTGATATTCACGTGAGATGGAAGGAGCTTGACACCTGCTCCAGCAGGTTGATGTCGAACAGCACCAAATCTTCGCTCCCTATCCCGGGTGGAGCAGAAATGGCGCGGAGAAGTGGAGGGGAAAAGTCTCCTGATAGCGACACCTCGACGTCATATGCCTGCACTATCGCAGCCGTCCTCTCACGACCATCACCGGAATTTTCAGGTATCTTCCACGCCAGCGCAACCCGAAGAGCCACTAGCGTCTCGGCAGATAGCTCCCGAGGGGCCTGAGGAAGCGAAAGCGCCATACGGATTGCAGGGGCACTCCAGAGCGAGAATCCCGCAACATTCTCTGCCCGCACGCGGCATCGATAAGAGCAACCCTCAAGTAGCCCCTCAGCTAGAGTCGTCAAGACATCTGACGGCAAGACACCAGAGGAGAGCGAAAGATTGACTCCACCCTCGCAACCTGGATAAGAAGGTAGCGCGAAAGCCTCTAGATGGTATCCTAGGAGTGGCCATTCTGTGCCTCCCACTCCAGTCTGTCCCGACGGTGCGAAGATTGCACGCAGCGAGAAGGCGCCCTCCGCGCGAACCCTTGGCTGCCCTGGAGGAGACGGAAGCCACAAAGCGATGGAGACATTGAAAGCTGTCCAAACAGATGAGCCCGCATCGTTGACCGAGCGGGCCCGTGCGCGATAGAATATCCCGGGCCGCAGTGGTGGCGAGATAAACTCAAAGGCCTCGCCAGGTGCGGCCAGCAACAAAGAATTAGCGCCCGACTCCTCTTCCAATTCAATTTCGACTGCAACCAGTGGGTATTGCGAATCGCCGGAGCCGGTGTCTGCAGATCGCAGCCACTCGAAGAGCAGTGTGCGGTTGCCCTTTGGGCGAATCCCAAGCGCAGGAGGCGGTGAGGGAAAGCTCAGGGCGGTGATTCCAGGGCCAGGGCAGACGGTTGGGCGTGAGAGGCCGTCGACGCACACGGTCGTCGCAGTGGTGCTCCAGGGGCCGAAGCCTTCCAGATCAGCATTGTTGGCGTTCTGCAACCGTACAGCCACATGGTATACGACACCAACCTCGAGACCAACTTCTAATAAAGTCCATAATCGCACATCCCCGTTATCATCGGCCGTAACGTACTGCAAGCGTGTGCCGGAACGTGCTAGCACCGGCGGGCCACTTGTGTCGGCATAAACCACCTGAAAACCGAGTAATGGGTAGTCCATTCCCAGGCCGAGGCCGAGGTCTGATGGTAGAGTGAAGGAAACGTTGAATGAAAGCGGTCCTGAAACTCGCACCTGCCGCACAAACCCGACACAAACCCGACACAGGCTCAGCGAGCACAATCACTTGTGCATCCGACATCGTTGGCACGATATCGGTCTCATGCTCTGTGCGAGGCATTTCGCCTCCGTACCTATCCTGTCAAGCGAATCTTTGGGATAAGTGCGCCAGGGTACGACCTCTGGGGCGTTGGGAGCTGCCGGGAGGCTGATGAGACGTTGCGAATGGATTGCAGACCATGAGCCTTTTCCAATTGAATTTTCTGCTCGGACCCTGAAGAAATATTCCTGGGGAAAGGTT
>ENA-UOXV01003216-UOXV01003216.1-marine-metagenome-genome-assembly--contig:-NODE-3216-length-20152-cov-5.450515_pt1 | contig 20152 bp, 15 predicted proteins | sample MGYA00238165_ERZ766961 | MGnify/ENA primary metagenome ERZ766961 (study PRJEB28924, sample SAMN03173240) | marine metagenome | biome: Marine; feature: Water; material: Subsurface seawater | place: North...
ACACACACACACACACACACACACACAGCCGACCCGCTGACGCCTTACCCCCCAGGCTCTCAAAAACTCGCTGCTTTTATTCCCCTCAAAGAAGAGTCTTCATAACATTGATCCGTTGTTTGCATAGGTTCCTCGATCAAGGCCAAGATGAGGGAGCTTCTGCTGGAGCTTCGCGTGCTGGTTCGCGTGCGGCACCCCAACGTGGTGACGTTCTGGGGCACCGCGACCGACTTCCCGGAGGAAAACGACGGGCGACAGGCGTACCTCGGCCTGGTTTTCGAGCTCTGCCCTCGCGGCTCTCTGCACACGGCGCTCTTTGAAGACAAGAAGGGGCGCAAGCTCTCCGTCGCCGAGCGGCTTCGCATCGCGCACGGGACAGCGCAGGGCATCTCGTACCTGCACAACAAGCGCGTGATTCACCGCGACATCAACCCGCGCAACGTGCTTCTCATGGCCGATCTCACGCCAAAGATCGCGGACTTTGGCTGCGCGCGCGTGCTCTCGTCGCAGGCCAGGGAGCTGAAGACGACCACGATTTCGGGGTCGCCAGCATACATGGCACCAGAGCAGATCAAGGGCGACGATCTTACCTTCGCGTGTGACACGTGGAGCATGGGAGTGATGCTCTGGGAAATAATGATGGGACAGAAGCCCTGGGAGGGCCGCTTCGTTGACTTCGAGTCGCTCAAGCGCGCCATCGTCCAGGGCGAGCGCCTTCGCCTCCCCAGCAGCACGCCCTTCCCGCCAGATTACTGCAAGTGCATCCATCTCTGCATGCACATGAAGGCAGACAAGCGTCCTTCGATGGCGGTTGTCGCCGCTGAGCTGAAGCGTGCAATCAAGTAGTGAGGGGCGGAATTATTGTTTCCAGTTTCGGAGCGGGCTCGGCATAGAGCACCGCGCAAGATAGGTCGAGCATGTGCGACTCAATTGTCCGTCGATCTGCCTGTTCATCTCACCAGGTTGAATCGGCGGATACCGGGACTAGCGAAGAGAAGGTTGGGTGTGGAGACAGGAGAGAAGATTATGGAGAGAGTGAGAGTGGATGGGCGAGCCAACGATCGGGTGAAAGAATCCCACAAAAGCAGTTTTGCCTGAATGTTCTGCCAGCAGCGCGGTGCACACGAGACTAAATGCGCTCCCCCTCCTTTCGGTTCACGCCCGTCAGAACCCTCCTCTGCGTTTTCGCATCACGGCCGTCTCTACTGTGCTGTTCGACCACGCGCCGCACTCCTTGAAGCAGAAGACACGTTCACTGAAAACGTGAACAACACCTCAGAAGTTGAAGGCTGGCGTGGAGCCCGCGGAGAAGATGCGGGACTTGGGCTTGGGCTTGGCCGCCGCACCGCCCGCGGCAGAACCGCGCTCCAGCTCTTCTCGCGCCACCTGTCAACGCCGCCCTCCTCTCAGCCGCGGCTCCAAGTTCTCTTTAGCGGCAGGCCCACAGTGCCAGGGCCGCGGCTAGCAGCACGCGTGCCGCGCCTCGCGAGCGGTCCGCGACAGCACAGCGTGGGCGTGTCGGGGCGGGGCCGACATCCAAACGGTTGGCGCCAGGATGAGGGGGGCAACCTCGACCGCCGTCTTGACGCGCATGCCCGCACGAGCAGAGGAGAACTTGGACCGAACGCGCCGCCCAGCCCCCGGCACCCCCGCCGCCCCGCTGCCCGCATGCGCGAAAGCGCCGCCAGGGGGCACGCCATCAATCCGCGCCTTGTCCGCGGATTGAGACAGGAGAGCCTTGTCCGCCGCCGCGCCGCGCCGCGCACTAGGCGGCGGAGGCGCAGCAAGCACCGCGTCCACAACTCGTTCTGTCGCAGGAAAAAAACGGGTTGACGTTCGCAGAGGGCAGAGGTTGCGGGCGCTGAGCGCGAGCTGGGGTGCGCAAGGGGGTTGGTGGGGCGGGCAACGCACGGCGGCCGGCGTGATCGTGTGGGGAAACGCGGGCGGCAGCGAGCGCAGAGGAGATGTGCTCAAGCAGCGCTGCGCACGCCTCCTGCTTCTCAACCTGCCCGGCGACCCCGAGAGAGTGAGCGCACTCTCCTGCAGTGCACTTGAAGCACGCAACCTCTTCACTCAGGATTGACGCGCAGTCGGAGCGCAGGAAGCGCCACACGCGGGGGGGGGGATGGGTGCGCGGGCGACCCGGGCCTCTTGCAGAGCGGTGCAGCCCTCGGCGTTGGCGTGCAAGGGGTCGGCCCCCGCGCGTAAAAGGATGCGGAGCATCGCGAGTCCGTTCCGTGAGATCGTCGCGTAATGCAGCGCCGTGTCCCCTGCCGACCCAGCCACCGCTCAGCACCGCCCTCCGCCTCTGAGGACTCACCTTCCCCCGCCGCTGCGGAGCGGGCCGCACCGCAGTTGTTGGTCTCGTGCACGTTGCGAGGGGACACGTCGACAAGTGCCTGCACGATCGGGGCATGACCCTGTTGCACCGCGCACATGAGCGGGGTGAGCCCGTCGCGGTTGCGGCTTTCCAGCGACGCCTTGCATTCGCACACCAGGTACCTGCAGGCCTCTGCCAGACCAGCCGCGCAGCCATCAGTGCGAGCTTCCAGCCGCAGAGTATGCGGGCGAATAGAATGGGCCCTTGGGGGGGCTCTCACGCTCATGTCCCTCACCAGCGGCATAGTGTAGCGCGGCGTAACCCTGGGCGTCAGCAGCCTCGATGGTGACCTTGCTTTGCCACGCGGTGCCCGTGGCCATGAGCACGCGCAAGACGTCAAGACTGTTGGCCAGCGCAGCCAGATGAAGTGGCTGGTCCTGGTTCTCGTTTCCATGAGACGGGTCTGCCCCTGCATGGAGCAAGGCTGATACGACTTCCCAATGCCTGCGGAGCGCGTCGAAAGCGTCTTTCAACCCGCTTCAGCAGCTTGAGCTAATGCAGAAACGCTGCATTTTGACGCAGGCGTCGCGGGAAGCACCCGCGGTAAGAAGCGAGGTGCAGCGCTGTGTTTTTGCCGTCATCACGCACGTCAACGTCGGATCCTTTCGCGATCTCATCCTTGATCACCTTGACATCCCCTGTCTGCAGCGCGAAACCACAGCAGAAAGGTTAGCAGAATGCAACAGCACTGCTTCAAGCCTCTCCGAGGCATTTGGTTTTCAACGAGCAAGCAGAAAAGACCTCGGCAGCGCGAAGAAAGTAATAGCCTTTCTTCGCCTCCTTCCCTCGCTCCATCGTTGCGCGATCCGTCAGTTTCTCAGTCTCAGGTTTTTCATCTTCAAATCGTTTCGTATGGGCACGACGGGCACCCCCCGTTCGTATCTTATTGCCACCGTATCTCATTCGTATCTTATTGCCACCCAGTATTCCCGACCCTCGCAGAGATCAGGCTTTCGCTCTCGTCATGGGGCAAGGTGCGCCCCATGCACCGCTGTAGCCTGACCGGCAGCCTCAGATGGGCGGAGAACGCCCAGTGTACCCTTGTTACCCTTGTTGCGGACGTGCACATGCATTTCGTCAATCGCTGAAGAGCACGCTCACTGAGCTCCTGGTCTCTGTGTCGCATCGTCGCGGACCCCTCATTGCGCAACCTCTTGGGGCGAGCGCTCATAAGTCAAATTGCTGTTTGGCGGTGCTGACGGGCAGTTGGCGCGGGACCGTGCAGGCCAGAGCACGAACCTCGAGAAGGCCATCGGAGACGTGACATGCGGCGGCTGCGGCCTGCCGCCAGAGGATAAGGAGGATGGCGACCTGCTTTCCTCGGCCGGACGAGTGCGCTCGGCAAGCATCTCTATCAAGGGTGCCAGCGACGGGGCAGGCAGCGATGGCACGGGGCGCCGCGGGGTGCGCCGCCTCCCTCCGGGCCCAGCCAGCCCCCCTTTGTCTCCGCTCGCGGGGCGCGGCTGCCGCGAGACGCGAGCTGAGGGAGAGCGAGCGTTTGGATCAGGTTAATTGGCCGGGGGAGCACTCGGCGGTGAGTGCTCGGGGGCGCGCGGGTAGCGGCGCAACGCCAGCGGCACAGCCTGCCCCGGACTCTCCCAGCGGCCTTGCGCGAGCGTGCGACTCCTTCACCGACCCCCGCGGCCAGAGGTTCGCCCCGTCCCCGCGCGGCGCGCGCCCGGCGAGCGCCCGGCTGAGGGGCGCCGGCGGGCCGGTTGCACGCAGGCCGACACAGCGCTCGCCGTCGCAGCGGAGCACGACGCCTGTGCTGGGCGCGAACCCCTCGCGCGCGCCCAGCGGGGACGTCGGGCGGGACAGGGGCGGCGCGCCAGCGCAGCTGGCACCCCCCGTGGGGATCAAGGCCGCAGGTGGCGGCTTGCCGCCCAGCGACGGCGCCCCGCCGGCGCCCACCGCGCCTGCGAGGCGTGAGAGTTTCAAGCGGCCGCCGCTGAAGGCGGGGCACGCGATGTCGCGCGGCGCAATGGAGGCGCAGGACATTCTCGAGGCGCAGCGCCTCATGCTCGACGACGGCCCGAAGCTGGCACCGCCCCGCCTGCCCGCCCCGCCGAGCGCTGGGGCCCGGCGTGGCGGCGGGGTCTGAGCGCGCGCGGGGGGGGCGGGGCGGGGGCAGGCTGTGGAAATGCCGGCGCGGGACTGGCGGGAGCGGCAGCACGGGGTCGGGGTGCGCTTCGACGAGGCGCGATTGCGGGCAGGGGAGGGGTGCCACGTGGCAGGGATTGCGATCGGGGGCGGGGCGGCGGCGGCGGGGCTGACGGTGCGCGACGAGCTGCTCTCGGTCGAAGGCGTCACGCTGGACCAGATGCGCCGTGACGCCCTCGCCGAGTGGCGCGCCTCAGAGGGCGCCGCCGCTTCCCCGGCCTCCATCTGCGAGGAGACAGACGGCTGGGTTGAGGCTGCGGGCCCCGAGTGCCCGCCTGCGGTGCTGGGCGCCGCGCTCTTGGAGCGCGTGCGCGTCGCGCTGCTGGGCCCAGAGGCCTCGCGCGTGCGCGTACTCGTCCGCCGCGTCAAGCACGGCGTCGCCGCGCAGCCTCGCAGCCTCGAAATGGTCCCGCTCGCGCCCCACACACGCCCCGCCGCCCTGCCACCCCGCTGCGGTGCGCCGACGCGCCATGTGCAAAAATTATTGTATAAACTGTCGGCTCGGCAGGTGCGCGGGCCGCTGCGGGGCACCGCGGGCTGGAAACTGCGACCCGAGCGCAAGCCGCGGCCCAAGGCAGCGAGCGCGGCGCACGACGGCAAGGCGCCGGATGCTCATGGGTGGGGCGCGGTGAAGGGAGCTGTCGGGACGGCGCACGCGCTGCACGCGCAGCTGGCACAGAAGCGAGCGCACAACGAATCGGTCCGCGCATTAGAGCTTGCCCGCGCGCCCTCGGCCGAGACCGTGTCCTCGGACGAGTTCGAGTAGTCGCACGGCGCGCGCCTTGGTGCCCATTGGCGGAGGGGGAGTGGGACCAGGCGAGTGCGGCGCGATGGGCAGTGCCACAGTGGATGTGCGGGCGCCGAGTCGGGGGGGTTAGATGCGGTTCGATGGTTGTTAACGAAATTCGTCTGTCAATCAGTGCGGCTGCTTGCCCAGACACGGCGGCGTGCGTGGTGCGCGACGCGACTCGTTGAGTAGCAAGAGACGCTCTGGTCTGGTGACGACCTTGGGGCCGGCAGCTGGCCACGGTAGCTAGGGCGCGGTAGCTAGGGCGCGGTAGCTAGGGCGCGGTAGCTAGGGCGCGGCGGATGGCGGCTCGCTGCGGACGTCAGGGAGAAGCGCCTCCAGGCGAGCGACGTACGAAGGCGCTCGCGGAACGAGCGGGCCCACCCCTGCCACACTCCCGGAGCCCTGGCAGCCACAGCCACAGCCGTCGCTCAGCCCACCCGACGCAGGTCGCCACGTGACGCCCGCGCCGGCCGCAGGGGGCGCCGGGGGCGGCACCGCAAGCGCCTCGCGCATGTCCGCGATCCGCACGAGCGCGACCGCTGAGACCTCTGTAGCGCCGAGGCTCAGCGCGCCTGCCGCCCCGCCGGAGCGCTGGATCAGCGCGGCGGCGGCGCGCGCCTCTCCAAAGCGGGCCGTTGCGTCGCAAGGGCAAGAGCAAAGACGAACCAAGCTCCGGCGCAGGTGCCACGAAAACGTGAGCAAACTCGTTGTCACGGAAGTGCCCGTGAGCGGCAGTTTCCCCCTCCGCCTGCGTGACCGCGGTGAACAGGAAGCGGACGTCCGCTCCTTGGAGCCCCGTCAGCCCAAGCTCCTCCTCTGCCTCGCGAATGACTGCGCCGCGCCCCGCGCTCACTGGCCCGCATGGCACAGCTTGGCACAGCAGAGGGGGGCTGACCTGTGGTGCGCACGTCATCGTCACCTGTGATGTGCCCAGCCGATGAAATGTCCCAAAGTCCTGGGTGCGTGTCTTTGTTTTCACTGCGCTTTTGAAGCACCACCTGCGTTCCCCGGCGCGGGATAAGCACCAGTCAGCGAGTGAATGTCGGAGTCTGTTGCAGGTTGAATTACCGATCGAGACTGCGCATGGTACAACCAGAGATGGACCGAGCGGTGCCAATCTCCGTCCCTGTGCACTAGTGCCCGGGCCTTGCTTTCTGGGAGTAGTTTGACGTCGTCGGTGAAGCCGCGGGTGCGGTCCGCTTCCGTTGGTGCGACGCAGAGGCGAAACAGCTCGGCCGGGTCCTGGCCGGAGGGGCCCTCATACGCAGCCCGGCCTCCCATTTCCGCTGTCACACAACCACGCTTGTGGAGCACCGTGTCGGCCTCTGAGAAGACGGGTTGTTGACCACTGAGACTGATGGTCATCAGTGGACAAGGCGGACAGTTTTGGTCGTCAAGGCGGACAGTTTTGGACACGACCACAAAACTTGCGCCTTGCAAACTGCAAGTTGCATTTCAGAACTGGTCACTCTGGTCAGCGGGAGACGTTACACGGTCAGGATGGTCCTACGCGGCCAAGCGATGGCGGGACAAGTCCCAAACATGGAGCAGTTGCTGAGGACGCGCTCGTCAGGCAGTCGTAAGGAGTTGACAGCGTCCGCGGCGCGTTCAAGCCTAGAAGACGCTTTTAAGGATGCAGACCTTGACGGCTCGGGTATGATCGACCGGGACGAGCTACGCCACACTGTTTGCAAGCGGCTCCAGATCGAGCTAACTGATCCCGTAGAGGACTGCAACATCATCTTTGATTTGTGTGACCTGGATGGGTCGGGCGAGATCGACTTTCATGAGTTCTGTTCGGTCATGGAGCCGACGATTGCGTCCTTCGAGCGCGAGGAGCGTCAAATAGATCTCCAAGAGGTGATGGCAAAGACCTTCAAGCAGGTCCTAACGGATGCCCGCCGCGAGCGTGCTCTCGTTATTGAGGCATTCGGCAAGGCTGCAGACGCTGTCGATCAGGCGGGGCTTGGCCTCGGACGGGCTTTCCTGGGCCAGCGGTGGCGATTCAGGCTTGCTGACGACCTCTACCATCGCAATCACGCTGTGTCTGCGCATCGCCGCCTTGAACATCTTCGCGAGCGCCTCGCGGGCATAGCAGCGGGAGACGATCCATGGTGTGAGCACTGTCTTGCTGACCCAAAGATTTCAAGGGAGGTCCTCGACGCGGCCGTCATTCCGGCGTTTGCAGCCGCCTGGCTCTTCAGGTCCGCCCCCACAAAACTCACCAAGTCGCTGCGTCCCCGCATCCGTGCGCTCCCACGTCATCAATGCGCCACTCGAGGCACCACTGGAGGCCCACGAGCATGTGTTGAGAAGAGCGTGCACCCTGCAGGTTGGATGAAGGCATCCGCGGAGCCGGGCTTGTCCGCACTCCCTCACTGCCCGGCAAGGCGCCGCACTTCGTTTCAGCGAAGGATATTCCGAGCCCCAGCGATCAGCCTTGCAAGAAACCAGCTGTCGCGGTCCCCTCGGACGAGCAGGCCTGAAGATGAAGATGGGCCGAGGCTGCTGGCCTCAGCACGGCGCGCCGAGCCGGCGCGAATCGCGGCAAGGAGAGACGGGCGGTAAGACGAATTGCCGCTTCGCCAAGGGCTCAGCAATGTATTTCTGGCTCTAGTATCTTTGAACGGGAGCACACGCTGTCACGGTCAAGTAAAGGACCCTTCAGCGTGTTGCTGGAGGGTTACCCCGACGGTCTGAGTGGTGGTGTTGGTGATAAAGATTGGAGACATCACCGCCCGAGGGAGTAGAATGAAACGAGTAAAATGAATATCAAACCGTTGCAACGGGCGAGCGGAGGTTTGCTTGTCATGCATAAGAGTCGCAAAATAAGAACTTGAATACACCAACACAAGCGCACTCTCTCTTTAACGGAACAGCGAACACGCACGCACGCGCGCGCGCGCGCAACAAATAAAACGCGTGTTCATGCCGGAAGGCGTAGGCAGAGCCAGGCAAGCTCCCCGCTCCCCAGGGCATCTTGGCCCTCGTCCTCGCCCTTGCCCTCGCCGGGCAAGAGTTCCGCATCGGCACCCTCCAGGCGCGCGGGCGCGGCGCAGTGCCAGTCGGCGCGCGACGCGACCGCGGCGGGGGTGCGGAGGCCGAGCGCCTCCTGTTCGGGCGTGCCCAGCACCGGGATGTAGAACACGCGCTCCCCCGCGCGCGCCGCGCCGCCCTCGCCCGCGAGGGGCGCCTCATAGATTTCGACGCTGAAGCGGCGCGGGGGGACGAGGGAGAGGGTAGGGACGTCGGTGGTGCCGTTGGCGACGCCAGCGACGTGGTAGGCGTGGGAGAAGTCGAAGCGCATCACCTGCTGCGCCTTCCACCGCGTGAAGGGCCGCGTGTCGAGCAGCGCCAGCCGGTGGTCCCGCATCTGGTCGTTAGACACCACCACCGGCGGCGCCGCCTGCCCCGCCCCGCGCGTCACCGTCGCCATCATCCAGTACCTGCCGCGTCCCGCGCCCCGCTCAGTCTGCCGCGCAGGGGCGGCGCAGGGGCGGGCCGGGGCGGGCTGGGGCGGGGCAGGGCACCAGTCGTCGTTGGCGTAACGGGGCGTGGGGTAGACGAGCCCCTGCGCGTGCCAGCGCTCAACGATGGCGCGCTCCTCGGGCGTCACGTCGTGGTCGGTGCGGCGGTCGACGCCCTTCCAGCGCGAGTGGTTGGGTACCGTGCTCCCGAGGTACTTGGAGGGCAGCAGTAGCAGCGGCGCGTGGCCCAGCGCCTCGAGAGCCCGCAGCACCTCGTCGACCTGGTGGAAGGAGAACTGCCCATCCTGCACGTTCTGCCGCGCGTACGCCACATTGGGGCCGTCGACCACAGCCGTCACCCCGCCGCCGGGGCGCTCCGCCAGCCACGCCGCAAACTCGCGCAGCCGGTCCACCTGCTCCCGCCCTGCGCCGCTCGCCGCGGCCGCCAGCAGCCCCGCGTGCACGTGCGCGCACTCGTCCGCGGAGAGCGCCGGGCGGTGCAGCGACGCGCCGGTGGCGGCACACACGCCGTCGGCGTCAACTGCCACAATCTCGGCGAGCGCGGGGAAGGCGGCGAGGAGGGCGTCGGCGGAGGCGCGCGAGACGCCGAGGCAGGCGCTCGCGAGGACGGAGAGGACATGGAGGGCGTCGCTTGGCGGGGTGTGCGGGGAGGAGGCGCAGGCGACGAGCAGCGAGACAAGAACCTGCTCCACGGGGCCGATGTCCGAGGACGACGCGGCCTCGAGCACGTCGGGCTGCGACGCGAGCGTGCGCCGCCACGCGGCCATGGCGTCCGCGACGCGCCCCGCGCGGAGCAGGCCGGCGAGCAGCGGCTCGACAGTGCGGAGGCGCAGCACGGGGCAGCCCTCCACGCACTCCCCGAACAGTGTGAGCGCCAGCTCTAGGTCCGGCGCGCCGCCCCGGGGCGCCTCCGCCGCCTCGCGGATCAGGTTCGCGTACACCGCCTCGCTCGGCTGCTTCAGCGGCTTGAGCAGCGCCAGGAAGCGCGCGCCCTCCTCGCGCCGCCCGGTGTCCGACGCCAGCCGCACCAGCATCTCCAGCACCTCGGCCGGGACTGACACGCCGCGCTTCACCGCGCCCTCGAACGCCGCGACAGCTGCATCCATGTCCCTGGTCTTTATGCAGCCAACGATCGCAGCTCGCACCTCCTTCTCCTCGGGCCTCGATTTCTTCCCCTGCTTCTTCTTTCGCCGTGTCGATGTCTCTGCCTCCGCCATATTTTCCCCCGCTGCGTGGGCGGTGTACTCTAGCCTCCTCTGCATCCCCCGCATCGGGGCCGCGAGCTCTGCAAGGAGCGCACTCGGGGGCATCCGCAGGCGCAGCACAGGCGCCCAAGGCACCACAGGAACGCTGCGGTGGGCGATGTTCTGTATCCTTGCCGATACCGCAGGAGGTACACCACCTCCCGCGCCCCTGGCGTGCAGGACAACGTGTGCGCCCTTGGAGTAGAGGAATCCGGCGGGAGGCCCACCGCGCGCGAGCATCAGCCCCGACGCGACGAGCACGATCCAGAGCAGCTGCACCGAACGCGCGTGGCGGGGGAGGTGCGCAACCACCCCAAGGTGTTCCCACAGCACGGAAAAATTTGTCCACGAAGAGTGACCCCAAGCAACTCGCATCCGTCAGTCAGAACCCAGCCACAGGCGGGGCCCAATGGCTCGATCGTCTTTGGAAAAATGCGCCGCGCCCGCCGTGCCCCAGAGCACGACGGGAAAGAGAACACCAAACCCACTTCTGCGCAGCTCAGTTCTGTGGAGAAAGGAGCCAGGAGGTCCGGTTTTCCCCTTCGCGGGTGAGCCAGCCCCGGGCAGAGTGCCTACCCGGATGGCCTCCAGAGCCCGGGCTTCCGAATTCCCGCCACTCACCAAGGAGCAGCGGTCCCAACGCGTGAAGCTGACCGCACCACTAACGTTTCCGCAATGGGTGCGCAAAACCTCTAGCTAGGCCACAGAGTTGGCCGAGGAAGCGCGCGCTTCGACGAGGAGCAGCACCACCGACTCACACACCCAAAAAAACAAATGGAGGCTGAAGCTGGGTACGGGCCCGCTTCCGGACTCCGGTCCTCTGCCGATAGCAGTAAACCGGATAGCTGATCAAGGAGGGCAGCTGTCGGGCAGGTCCCCCACGTTCGGGGGTTGCAGGCGCTGATTTTGCGTAGCTTTTGCCTTTCACCGGTGCACACGGAGGAAGGAGTTAGTCTGCAGCGATCCACTTCACCAGAGTCCGACCAGATTTGCAACTATGTCGGGCCAGGCACCTCTAACTCCCCCGGCGGCTCCTGCGGTACGCAATCTGGTCCCTGTAGCTGCGATACATCCACCAGAACAAGTCAACAACGGCAGGCTGGTGCCACCGATTGATCTGACACAGGTTACTTGGCGAAAATCTGGGGTTAAGGCAGAGAAAGGAGCCGGCTTGATCTGGGATGATGCTAAGCACGACGGGGGTGGGGGAATAGAGAGTTTTGCGGGCCCAGTCGACAAAGACATTCACCACCAGGAGGAAGTCAGCTTGCCTTCGCTGGATGGCCTAGCCGCGGAGGGCGAAACGCCTGAAACTGCAATAGGACACCCAGACAGGGAGACCGCAGGACAACAGCTCCTCGAATCCGGTCTTGCTGTTGCGAGACAGCGGGTCGTGGACGCGGGCGGTACCGCCGAGGACTACCGTCACCTTCGCAACAGGTATACCCTGGGGGTCCTAAAATATTTCATTGAGACACAGTACCGTGCGACAGGCCGCTCCGGGCTGTGCTCACAGTGCGGGGCGGTATGCAGGGCGCGGTCAGAGGCGCACGACAAGATCGAGAGGCTCTTTCTCACGGGCAGCCACAGTGACCCACAAGACGACGGGGGGCAGGCGGCCGCCCAGCCCGCTCTGCATCACCCCTTCCACCTCGCTGCCAAGACACGGTGCGAGGCGGAGAGACATTTTGTTTGTCCGGCTGAGTGGCGGGGCTGAGCAGGATGGTTTCTGCGCGCGCACGCGGCAGCAGGCGGGGCTCATGTCCTCGTTCACAGTCTCACTTGAGGGGGTCCTGGATTGGGACTCTGGGCGAGAGGTGCATGCCTGACCCACGCCGCCCTGTTCCTCGCCTGCTCCCGATGGCGCCGGAAGCGCGGGCGCATGCGAGCCAAGGCTCGCAACCTTCCCTGGCTGAGCTGCGGGGCCTGCATGGGGTTTTCGCAGACGTCTCCGGAGGACTCGAACGCCTCTTCGATGGTCAATTCCGCACGAAGCTCGTGGGCCTCTGAGGTAGCTCGTGACGCGTTGACGCCCCGGGCCCCCGGGGGGGCTGGGAGTCGCGGGAGCTTTCTCCCTGCTTGCATTCTCCATCGCCACCGCGAGGTCGCGGGCGATGCGGCGTCTGGCTCGTCACCCAGCGCGCCGGGCGAGCGAGCAGAGAGTGCAGGGCCGGCTCCGGTCGAGACGAGCTCGCCTGCCGCGGGTGTTGCAGGCGCTGTGCCGGGGGGCACGCCACGCCGCCGCAGCAGCGGACGCACGCCGAGGCTCGGGGAGGGCCCCGCAGCGGCGGGGCCCCCGCTCACGCCTGTCTCGGAAAACCCGCGCGGGTGGCCCGAAGCAGCCGGGGGGCAGGCACAGGGGGCGCGGGCGGCGGGGGGGGCTCCGCTGAGCGGAGGAGGCGCGGCGCACCACGCCGACTTCTGGACACGCGTGCGCGCCATCAGGGCGCTCATTCCCAAGGAGCGGCGCCAAGGGGGGCAGGAACGAGCGGAAGTTGCGCCTGGCACGGAGCCGCGAGAAGTCGAGCCCGAAAGGGGGGGCAAGGGGCGGCAGGAGCGTGTGCTGCAGTCTCCGTCTCCGCGCCGCGGGGAGTCGGGCACGGGCGCGGACGCAGACGCAGCCCTCGCGCCGTCATCATCCTCCGGCGGGGAGGCGGGCGCGGATGCACCGCGCAGCCAAGAGCGAGAGAAGGCAAGGGCGTTGCAGACGCTGGCGCCGGACCAGCCTGCCCATCCTCTTTCGGCCCTCCCCGCGACCGAGCAGCCGGCGCCTCGCCCCGAGCCCCAGCCCGTCCCTCAGCCTCAACCTCAGCTTGTCCCTGCCCATGCCCAAGACCCCGCGCTGCCTTCTCCTGGACCCCCCGCCCAAACAGGCGCGGGAGAGGCTTCACCCGCGCCCGCGCCCCAATCATCACCAGGCCCGGCCGCTTCCTCGCCCGCTGTTGCCCCTCCCCACGCCTCCTCTCCCCTCACCACCTCTTCCCCCACGCCTGAAGAGCGCCCGCCACCCACCGTTCCCTCCGATCCGCTTCAGGCGGCCCCTCCCAGCCCAAACGTTTGGGCAACAGACACCCGTGTCCCCCCCATTTCAATCTCTCCCGAACCCGGCCCCTCTGTCCCCGCTTCTAATCCCGCCCCTGCCCTTGTCCGCGCCTCTGACCCTGGCCCTGCCGCTACGCTCGCCCTGCCAGCTGCCCTGGTGGCGGAGAAGGGACCGGCAGGCGAGGCGAGCGCCCTGCGCGCTGCTCCGGGAGCCCCCGCGGCCCAGGGAGGTCAAGAGAGTTCGGGAAGCTCCCCAGGGTCCCGAGCGTCGAGAGCGGCAGACGCGCCGCGCCCGGCCACCTCCGCGTCCACCCTCGCCTCCTCGCCCCCGTCCCGCCCCCCGCCTCCTCCTCCCTCCCGCGCCCAACACGTGTCCAGCCCATCTACTGCTCCGGCCCTGCAGCCCCGCAGCTCCCCGCCCCAATTCCCTCCAGCCCCACTGTCGGCCGGCGCGCGCCTGGGCTCCGACGCGGCTGCCGCGGCGCGTCCTGCATCAAACCCTATCCCGCCGCGTAACGGGGGGGGTTCGCTGGCGCGGTCGTCACCCCGCAGCCTGCCTGCCACCCCCGCATCGGCCTCCTTCGCTGTGCAACCCTTCACGCCGCCACCGCTCAGCTCCCTGCGCCAGGCAGCCCTCGACGAGGCGAGGTCGCCGGCGGAAGGTTTTCATCCCTTCATCCCGCGCCTCTCGACCGCTAGAGGCGCCCACGATAGGGGCCGCCTTCGGCCAAGGCCGACCGACCCCTGTTCGGATCTGATTGGGCACTTCGCGCTGGTCCGTGCGCGCTGGTCCGTGCGCGCTGGTCCGTGCGCGCTGGTCCGTGCGCGGCTGGCGGCGAAAGGCTGGCAAAGCTGACCTCCCTCCTCCCACCAGGCGACGCGCGCGAAGCGGCCGTCACAAGCACCGCACGCCCCGGCCCGGCGCCGGCTCCGAGCGAGTCGGGCGCGGCACTCTCCGGGGGGGGGGCGGCGACCGCCCCGCGCGCCGCTCCCGAGCCTCTCCAGCTCGCGAGTGGGGAGGAGACGGCCAGCGCGCCCCAAGCCCTCCACCTCCAACTCCAGACCCAGTCCCAGTCCCCCGCCGCTCCGAGCCCCGGCTCGCTTAGCAGGGGGGACGCCCCCTCTCGCTGCCCCCTCCCCACCTCGCCGCCTGCGCCTCGCCCGACCCCGATCCCCTCTCCCGTGCTTTCCAAATGGCAAGATACGAAGCCCCTCGATCGAGTGCGCCAAGCCGCCCCGCACCCCCATCCCGCACAGCCCCCGCCCGGCCCTCCCGGCGGCCCCGCGGCGGCCAGCGGCGCGCGGCGGACCGCGGCCGACATTGTCGCAGCCGCGCTCCGCCCAGCGACAGCTCCTTGGACCGCCGCCACGCCGCCCCCGGCCCTCGCCGCCGCGCCGCCCCCGCGCGTCGCTTCACCTGGCGATCCCCCCGCAGCGCCGCCCTTTTCGGCGCGCGTGCCCATCACTCCCCTCGCGGACAAAACGGACAAAACGCTCCAGCACAGCGCCACGGGCCCGCCCGCGGCCGCTGCTCAAGCCTCCACGCCACCCGGTGCGGTGCCTCTTCCCCTTCCCGCGTGGCCGCGGGCCGTCCTCGGCGTCCCATCGCCAAGCACGACGCCGCTGCCGTCGGGCGCTCACCCCACGCCGAGGACGCCGCCGCGATTCCGTTGGCGCGGCGCACTGACGCAGGGCGCGCAGGCGCCGTGGCGGCGGAGGAAGCGCCGCGCGGCAACTGGGATGCGCTGGATGCTGCCGCCGCGCGGGGGCGCAGCTTGGCAGGCGGCGGCGGCGGGTGGGGCTGGGGCGGCGGTTTGTGGGAGGGCGCAGTTGCGCGAGAGAGCAGCGAGGGTGGTGCGCGCCCCACGAAGGGGGCCCTCGACTTCTGGTTTACGTCGTGTGAGCCGTGCCCGCAGCCGGACCCGGTGCCGCTCCGCCACTCCCCCTTTTTCGGCCAAACTGGGCCCAAGTGGAGCCATTGCCATCATGCGCGATCGATGCGCGCCGCCGCCCTCTGTGCCATTTTCGCAACGAGGGCGCGGAGGACGAGCCCCTGTGCTGCCAATCGTAAGGCGGTAGGGCACGCCTGACAGCCTCGCGTGCCGCGGTGTGGCGGGCAGGACACGATGGTGCCTCAGGAGTCTTCAGTGCTGGCGCCACGCGACCCGAGCCCTCGACCGCTCAGGGCAAACTCGAGCGTCGCGGCCAGCGCGGGGCTTGGCACGCTGAGCCAAGCCCCCACGCCGGGGACTCCGGCCACCGTCGCACAGCCGGGCTACACTCCGGCCACCGTCGCACAGCCGGGCTACACGTCTTTGGAGCCATTTGGCCTCGTCGAGAGCCAGACGTGGGGGCAGAGCGGGGGCCCGGGCCCCTCTATCCGAGGCACGCCGGACCCCTCGCATGCACTAGTGCATGCGGCCGCAGGCGCCACGCCGCCGCCACCCTCGCAGAGGCAGTCGCCACCTGCGCCGCCGCCGCGCAAAGTCGACACACCGCCCGCCCGGCAGTGCGCGCCCCGCCCGCCCCGCCCGCCTCGACTCGCCGGCCCGCGCGCCGCCGCCGCCGCGCCCGCGCGCGCGAGGCCTCGCCGCCGCCTGAGAGTGGCCCCGGCCCCGCGGCGCAGGCCCCCAGCGCGCCCCAGGCCCCGCGACGGCCCTGCGGGTGGCGCGCCCGCAACCCCCGCCGGCGCCCGTGGTGGGGGGCGTCCCCTGCTGCCCCTGGGCACGGGCGGCCGCGACCAGCGCTCTTGGACCCCCGCCCTCAGCCGCGCGGTGCGCTCCCAGCCCCTCGCTGCGGCCCGCGCCCGCTCTGGCCCTGCCGGCGCGCGCGCGCGTGCGGCCGCTCACAGGGGGGGCGTGCAGAGCATGTACACGTCGGTGGCAGAGATGGAGCCGGAGATGGCGTCGCCCGCTGCGAGCGCGGACGGCGGCAGCGCGGACGGCGACCTGCTCCTCGAGACCTTCCTCGTCGTCCCGCCCTCCACCTCCATGCACGTCGTCAACCGCGCCCTCGCCTCCACCTGAGCCCCGCCCGCGCGCCGCCGCCCGCGCCGTGCAAAAATAAAAGAAAATCGGCATTCCGCGCAAATTTTCGATCTCTCTGACCGATCAGGTCGCAATGTAATAAATAGGGAGCGCAAGAATGAATTTTCCGGCAAAAATTGGCTGCGCACGTCCGATTCGCCGGTACAAAAGTTCCCCAACGGAATCATCGGAACTGATTACGTGGACAAAGTGGAGTCACAAGAGCTCCCGCAAGCAGAGACATGGCGTCCTACAGCAATGTGCCATACATGACCTATGCTGGACAGCCCGTGCCGACCCAGCAGACCCAGCACGGCTACCCTACCTTCCCAACGATCGTAGTGCCGCAGAAGAGCTCTGGTGCCCCGCGCAGCGTTCCAGTCACCTACTACCAAGCGCCGACTGGCGCGCCTCCGATGGCCATGCACCCTCTCCAGAGCGTCGTGCAGACGCCGCAGTTCGTGTCTTCGGTGCAGCCCTACGGTGTGCAGCAGTTTGCCCGGCCGACCGGTCCCAAGTTTTCGCGCTTCTCGGTAGAGCTGCCCGGGACGTCACAAGGCAACGAAACCAACACGCGCCGCTCGACGATGTTCCCGAACCGCCTCCTCGAACTGCCGTTCGACGATGAGCCGCAGGTGAACACCGCGTTCCACGTCCTGGCGCGGAGTGCAGCCAAGTTTCCTTCCAACCGCTACCTCGGGCATCGCGAGTACCTTGCCGGTGGCCAGCGCGGCGACTACAAGTGGGAGACCTACAGCGAGGTGTACGGCGACGTCATCGACCTCGGCCTGGGCCTCTCCTGCTTCTGCGGCCTCACGTCGGGTCCGAGTGGTGAGGGGCAGGCGCGCCTCGGCATGTACGGGATCAACCGCCCGGAGTGGACCAAGCTCATGATGGCCGCGTGGTCGCAGCGCCTGTGCATCGTCCCTCTCTACGACACCCTCGGCCCGGACGCCGCGCGCTACATCATCGACCATGCGGAGCTCCAGGTGCATGCGCGTCCCTCCCGCTGAACCTCCACCCCCTCCACCCCCTCCACCCCCTCCACCCCCTCCCGTCGGCCAACGGCGAAATGGCCGCCTGTTTCGGCGCGTGGCGCTGAGGGAGCGTGCGCGGGCGGCAGGTGGTGTGCTGCGAGAACAGCAAGGTGGACTCGGTGCTCAAGGCCAACACCGCGCGACACGTGCGGATGATCGTGACCTTCGACGCACTGACGCGAGAGGAGATGCACAAGTGCCTCTCGGCCGGCGTGCAGGCGGTTTCGGTGGCCGACCTCATAGCGCGCGGGCGCACGCTGCGCCAGAGCGTCCCACCGTGCCCGCCCTTCCCCCAGGACTGGGCGGTGATCATGTACACCTCCGGCACCACGGGCGACCCCAAGGGCGTGCTGCTTACGCACCGCAACAACATGGCGTCGATCTCGGGCCTGCTGCGCGGCACCCAGGGCGGCCTGCCAGCGCCGGGCTTCTTCATCGACTCGAGCGACGTGTACATCTCCTTCCTCCCCCTCGCGCACATCTACGAGGCGACGCTGCAGGTGGCCTTCGCTGTCGTGGGCGCCTCTATCGGCTTCTACGCGGGCGACCCGCTCAAGATGCTCACGGACGACATCCCGCTGCTGAAGCCGACGATCCTCGCGGCGGTCCCGCGCATCTACTCGCGCATCTACGATAAGCTCACGCAGGGGATCGCGGCCAAGGGCGCCATCGCCAGCCTCCTCTTCAAGAAGGGCTTCGCCGCGCAGGCCGCACGCCTCGAGGCGGGGCGCCCGCGCTCCAAGTTCTACGACAAGCTGCTCTTCTCAAAGCTCCAGGGCCGCTTCGGCGGGCGCATCCGCGTGATGGCGTCGGCTGCCGCGCCGCTTCCCGCCGCACTGCACAACTTCCTGCGCGTCGTGTTCAACTGCCCGGTGCTGCAGGCGTACGGCATGACGGAGAACGCGGGCGCGGCGACGGGCATGTCGTGGGACAGCGCCACGTTCGGCACGGTCGGCGGGCCGTACCCCGCGATGGAGCTGAAGCTGCAGGACACGGAGGACTATAAGTGCACGGACGTGTACCCCCGCAGCCAGGCGGAGTTCGACGCGCAGTGGTCCTTCAAGGGCGCGTTCGACCCCGCCAAGGCCGGGCAGCGCGTCGAGCGCGGCGAGGTCTGCCTGCGCGGGCCCAACGTGTCACAGGGCTACTTCAAGAACGCGAAGGACACGGCGGAGACGTTCGACGCGGACGGCTGGCTGCACACCGGCGACGTCGGCATGTGGAACGCGGACGGGTCGCTGCAGATCGTGGACCGCAAGAAGAACATCTTCAAGCTCGCGCAGGGCGAGTACGTCGCGCCAGAGTCGGTGGAGGGCGCCATCGCGCCGTGCAAGTACGTCGGGCAGGTGTTCGTGTACGGCGCCTCGGTAGAGACGTGCTGCGTGGCGGTGGTGGTCCCGGACCGCGACATGGTGATGGGGCTCCCGCAGGCGGCCGGTAAGAGCCTCGCGCAGGTGGTGGCGCTCCCCGAGGTCAAGAAGCTCATCCTCGACGATATGACCGCGACCGCCAAGACCAACGGCATGCGCGGCTTCGAGATCCCCAAGGACGTGCACTTTGAGACTGAGGTCAACAAGCTCGGCCAGGGCTTCACGGTCGACAACGAGTGCCTGACGCCGACCTTCAAGCCGCGCCGCCCGCAGCTTACCAAGCGCTACCAGAAGGCGCTCGACGATATGTACGCCAAGATGAAGAAGTAGACACTCCACCCCCGCGCGTGTGCTCGCAGGTAGCCTCCCGCGCGCCGCGCGCCGCACGCCTTTCATTCAGTAAAATCCGCGAACGAAAGTCTCTCCCTCGAGAAGAGTGATATTCGAGAGGGTCAGGGTCGAGAGGGGTGAGCGATTCCGCCTCACGCCGTACGGTGGGCCCTTTTCTGGTGGGGGGCAGCAGCGGCTCTGACGCCTCCACAGGGCGCGCAGTCCCGCGCCGTTCGCAATGTGCAGCCACCCGGTGCAGCAGTGAGGAGCAGCGCTGCTGTCGAATTCCACAGCGCGTGCGCGCTGCACGGTGCGCTCACCAGTACCTGCGGCCCAGATCTGCTGTCCCCCAGGGTTGAAGGTGCTAGCTGCTCGATGCTTGGTGAGGTCCAGGGCTGCTCTGGCGACGAGCCACTACCCGCGGGGGATAGACCATGGCGGGAGGGCAGCTTCCTGTCCGCAGACGTGGGAGCGCTGCTGCACGGGGCGCCCGGAGAGGGGCCAATCCAGCGATGCGTGCTGCTCGAAGATGGCCTCTTAGACTGGGCGGTACCGCCCTGTTCCGCAGTGCGCCTGCCATGTGCGCTGGCCAAACGGGGCGGGGCGATGCAGGTCTTCGGCGAGAATGTGCCAGAGGAGGACGAACGGGGCCTCTTCCTCGAAGCGGGACGGTATCTCCGCCAGGTCTGTGTCCGCCTGCGCTGCGCTGCGGAAAGTTGTTCTCAGTTGGACCGCCGTCTGCCGCGGGATGGGTCATCTCACGGCCTCTCGCGCGCGGACGTACGCATAAACCAGGTCGGCCGGGCGGTGGAAGCCGAGATACGCGCAGGGCGCGGCCCGACGCGTGGGCGGCTCGCTGAGGCGTGCCGCGGCCGCTCGCATGCAGAAGTGATGGAGGAAGCGCTTGAGCACTGCATGCACGGTGAGGCGAGCGCGGGCCTTGAGAATGGCGGGGGCAGACGGGCTGGCGCAGAGCCGCTGGCGAGCCGCGAGGGAACGCTCCTCCTCCTGTGCAGGTGCGCCATCGCCGCAGCTGCTCAGCGCTGCTGCGCCTGATCGCATGCCCCCCAAGCGCTGTAGCGTCGAGTGCGCAAGGCCTCATCGGAGGTCGGTACACGTGCGCCCCCCTGCTCCTGAAGAGCTTCGTGCGGTTCCGCTGGCAGCGTGTTGGAGCGGCAGGCGGTGGACATCTTCCACGCCCAGAGCGCCGCCGCTGCGGCGAGCGCCACCGGCGCGGGCGGTGGGCGGCATGCACCGCCGCTGCTGCGCCAGCTGCTGGAGTCGG
>ENA-UOXV01003217-UOXV01003217.1-marine-metagenome-genome-assembly--contig:-NODE-3217-length-20149-cov-15.975017_pt1 | contig 20149 bp, 17 predicted proteins | sample MGYA00238165_ERZ766961 | MGnify/ENA primary metagenome ERZ766961 (study PRJEB28924, sample SAMN03173240) | marine metagenome | biome: Marine; feature: Water; material: Subsurface seawater | place: North...
AAACGCCCGTGAAAGTAGGCGTGAGAGGACTCGGAGGACTTGGACAAATGGGTATCAAGATTTTATCGACGATGAACGTCGAGGTGTTCGCCATCTCGCACAGTCCAAACAAAGAAGAGGAAGCGAAAAGAATCGGCGCGAACCATTTCGTCTTGTCCTCTTCCGTCACCGCCATGAACAAATTAAAACGAGATCACGCGCTCGACATAATTCTGGATACCGTAGGCGCTCTTCCTTCGGAGGAAGACGCGTCCCCGTCTACTCCGGAAGGAGGCAGCCCGACTTCCAGAGAGGATAAACGCGATAAAACTCCTTCGCCGCAAGAGTTTTACGACGTCGCCGCAGACGCGCTCGCAACGCACGGACATTACGTCTTGATCGGTTTAAACACGAAACCAGTTGCAATCACCGGAACTAAATTCATCTGGAACGACATCTCTTTACACGGTTCCTTAATCGGCGGCGTGAAACAAACCAAAGAAACGGTTGATTTCTGTTGGAAACATAAAATCTTCCCGGACGTGAATATCATCTCCGTCCGCGATATTCCAAACGTCTTGCAATTGTTAGAGAAAGGGAACGACTCCACGAAGCGATACGTCATCGACGCGTCCACGTTTGAATAATTTTTTTCTTCTATAGAGTCTTTTCAGTTAAAAGTGCACACCTTCAACTTCTTCACATCTCCGATGTCGTCCTCATCTTTCCTCCTGAAAAAAGTCGACGTGTCGTACGCGAGAGTCGCGGCGGCTTTGGTCGTCCTTCTCCCTTCGTCGGCGTTTTGTCTTCGGTTGTATAAAGATAGCGTCGCCGAGTAAGTCGTTGTTCGGAGTCGTTCGTCATCGTCTCGTTTTACTCCGCTTTGTTCTTCTTTCTTTCATCATTCTTGTGCGTCATCATCATCATCAACGCTTATTATTCTCATCATTACCACGACATTCGAAAAACAGAGACCCGATGGAGGAAGCCTTTCGACGACGAGCAGCTGCTTCTTCTCCTCCTCCTGTTGCAAAGTAAAGAGAGAGAGAGAGAGAGAGATGTGTAATACTATAACTACTATTACTTTTCATAGTAAACAACTTGAGAATTCTTCCTTTTTCCCCATTAATATAAGAGCAGAGTACTCTCTCTTTCTCTCTTTCTCTCTTTACACGCGAAACGCCGAGGAGGAGAAGGAGACCGAAATCTAGTACAGAAGAATGAGTTACGCGTACTTGTTTAAATACATAATCATCGGCGATACGGGTACGCGCGAGACATTCTATTCTTTACCGTTACTTATACCAAGAGCGGGTTCCTCGAAATCATAAAAAACGCTCGTCTGACTCTTTCTCTCTCTCTCTCTCTCTCTCGTCCTGCTTAAACGAAACTTCAGGCGTGGGAAAATCGTGCCTGTTGTTACAGTTCACCGATAAAAGGTTCCAACGCGTGCACGATTTAACCATCGGCGTAGAGTTCGGGTCGAGAATGGTAACCATCAATAATCAACAGGTCAAGTTGCAAATCTGGGACACGGTACGTTTTTACGTAATACTAATACTAATCTAAACTTTTCATCGCATGAAACAGGCTGGGCAAGAATCGTTTCGGTCGATAACGCGATCGTATTACCGAGGCGCCGCGGGCGCGTTGCTCGTGTACGACGTTTCGCGCAGGGAAACGTTTGAAAACTTAAACGCTTGGCTGGAGGATTGTCGGCGCCACGCGAACGAGTACGTGACGATTACTCTGGTAGGAAACAAAGCCGACGGCGCTTCGGCGCAAAGACAAGTCAGCGAAGAGGAAGGGTTACGGTTTGCAAGAGAAAACGGTCTCTTATTCGTGGAAACGAGCGCGATGACTTCTGCCAACGTCGACGGCGCGTTCATCGAAACCGCGCGCGTAATCTGTAACAAAATCGAAGAAGGGTACTTAGACCCGACGAATGAAACCAACGGGGTGAAAATAGGGTACATGCCTGGTGGAAGACACCATCACCACCACGACCAATCGCGAGAGAACGAATCTCGGAGCGGGTCGGTCACCATAGAGGAGATGGAAAAAGAACGAGCCGCCGGGACTTTTGGTCCTGTTGCGAAATGTTGTTAATAGAGAGAGCGCGCCGCGAAGAAAACAAATCATCATCAATACTACTCTATATATAGGAAGGAGGAGATTTAAAAAAGATAGCAAGCAGAAGAAAACATAGTATAAAAACGAGTAAAACAAAAGCAAAGCAGTGCGTTTGTTGTGATTGCATGTATACATAGAATATAACGCAAAAGAAATCTTTACTAATGCCTTTAAAAGTCTTGTCAAAAGCTCAACATCCTGCACAAAAACAGTTGGTTATATTGGAATATTCGCCCGACGAAGACAAAGACAAAGAAGAAGTAGACGAGCGTGAAAGAGAAAGCGCGCTAAAGATTACCTTTTTTGCATCATCCGACGAATACACGTTCGCTTTTATCGATCGATCGATTAATAAATGGCTTCTCCTTTCACGGACGAGAAACTCTACCGCCAGTGGTTTCCGTTGTGCGACACGGACAACGACGGACGAATCACCGGGAACGATGCGGTTGTTTTTTTCTCCAAGTCGTCTCTCAATCAGCAAGCGTTGGCGAAAGTTTGGGGGTGCGCGGATTTGAACCGACAAGGGTATCTCGATAAAGATGGATTCATACGCGCGATGCGAGTGATCGCGTTGGCGCAAATTGGCGTGTCGCCGTCGGTGGCGAATTTGCAAACGGAGTTGGAGAGAAGGCAAGGCGAGATGCCGTTAGCGAAGATGGAAGGTTTGGACGAAACGAGCGGACGGAAAGAAGACGACGATGATTTCACGTCCAATCCGTTCATGGCATCGCCGGGGGAAAAGATCAAAGATGGGAGGAATAAAGCGTCGAACATGTTGGGAGGCGGCGCGCAGACGAAGAAAGAGAAGAAGCGGCAGGCGAAGGTGGACGCGAAGACGGTGACCGGCATCGTCGACGGGTTGAAGTTGTTGTACAAGACGAAGATTAAACCTTTAGAAGAGGCGTATAAGTTTGGTTCGTTTTATGGACCGCTGTTAACGGATGGTGATTTCGACGGGAAACCGAACGTTTTGTTGTTGGGGCAGTATTCGACCGGGAAGACGACGTTTATTCAGCACTTGTTGAAGAGACCGTATCCGGGCGCGCACATCGGGCCGGAACCAACCACGGATAGGTTCGTGGTTTTGACGCACGGGTTGGACGATCGAACGACGCCGGGGAATACAATGGCGGTCAATTCTGCCTTACCATACACTGGTTTACAGTCCTTTGGGACTGGATTTTTATCCAAGTTTGAGGGTTCTCAGTGCGACGCCGAGTTGTTGAATTCGGTTTCCCTCATCGACACGCCCGGGGTACTTTCCGGCGAGAAGCAAAGGATCGATCGCGGGTACTCGTTTCCGCAAATTTGCAACTGGTTTGCCGCGAGAAGCGATATTATTTTGTTACTCTTTGATCCGTACAAGTTGGATATTTCCGATGAATTCAAATCGGTCATCAACGCGTTGAGAGGCCACGATGATAAAGTGCGAGTCGTGTTGAACAAAGCCGATCAAGTGAGCGAACAGCAATTGTTGAGAGTGTACGGCGCTCTGATGTGGAGTTTAGGTAAAGTGTTTATGACGCCGGAAGTGTGCAAAGTGTACGTTGGGTCTTTCAATACGGAACCGATTAAAACGGACGTGAATAAAATGCACGACATTTTTCAAATGGAACACGAGGCGTTGATGGCGGATTTGATGAACATTCCGGCAAAGTCGTGCGATAGAAAAGTGAACGAGTTCGTGAAACGAACGAGAGCGCTGAGAACGCACATGATGATTATAGGAGACTTGTGGAAACAAATGCCCACGGCGTTTGGTCACGAAAAGAAACAGAAGAAATTATTGGCCAACATCCACGACGAATTCCGGAAGACGACGATGGAAAACAATTTGCCGCCCGGGGATTTACCAAACCCGGAACGATTCGCGGCAATTTTGGAGCCGATGCAACTTCACAAGTTCCCTCGAGTGGACAAGAAGGCGTTGTCGTCCATAGAGGAGGTTTTGACCCAGGATATTCCGAGCTTAATGCAGCGCTTCGGCAATCCGTTTTGATTATAACTCATAAAAATTGTGTTGTTTGTTGTCCGCGTAATCTAGTACCTTGTATTCAAAACTCTACTACTACAGTACTGCGTTAAAAAAATGACTACACGTGTATTTAATGAATTATAACCTTGATAGGATTTGACCGGCGTTGTGTTCGGCGTCTGATTGCTCGTTCCAATCATCCACGATGGCTCTCGCCGCAATCTCGGCTAAATCGTACGCTTCTCTCCATCTGCGTCTCCACGCTTTTTGAATCGTCATGCCTTGCGTTTGATCCGCGCGCAAACCTTCCACGAGTTTTTCTCTCGCCACGCGTTCGGACTCGCGTTCGTTGACGTTCGGCGTTTTCACTCTGTCTCTGGCTAGCTTCAACTCTAATATTCTCGAATCGCCTTCGGCGAATTTACAACAAATGAGGAAATCGGAGTGTTCAAATCCAGTGTGCGCCATTAACGCGTAGGAGCCGGTTTCCTGTCTCAATCTGTGCGTCAAATCGATGGCATCCTCCACCGCTAAGATTTTTGCTGCAGCAATCGCTTCTACGAGCGCTTTCGATGCTCGTTCTTTTTTCCTCAACGAAGCGCACAGTTTCCTCTCCACGTTTACCAGAAACGCATCCATCTTCATTTCCTGTTCCTTGGCGACGATAAACAGCTGACGAAGCTGCGGGACTTGCGATAACGGTGGTCCTCTTTCGTGCATCGCCGTCACTGCTGCGATAGGATCGTATTTACTCCTTCTCCGTGCGCCGAAACGTTTGTTCGTTGCACTCGCCGCCGCCGACGCCGACGACGACGCTATATCCGCGGCGTTCTCTCTCGCCCCGTTGTTCTTTTCGGAAAATCCCCACGTCTCTTTCTGATCGGCAAACGCTTTCGTCTTATGAAACAAACGCTTCCGGAACTCGTGCGCGCCTTGCGCCACGGCGACTCTCCCGGTGTATAATCTCTGTCCAATCCTATCCATGTTCGTCAAATGTCTTTCGTTGTTCGTTCCCGCGCTCTTCTGTACGTAGGCGCCGGTTCTCACGTCGATCCCGTCGTGTCTATCTAACAAAGCTGAATATGGGAGTTTGACTGAATTAAACTCAATCCATGCGTTATCTAAATCATTCCCGGTTGTTTTATCTCCCATGTCGCCTACTTTAATGTTCGGATTCAACGGTCCCAACCTTTGTTTCCTCATGTTCACCAAAAACGCGTGCGGACCGTGGTTCCTCCCTCTTACGATCAACTCCGCAATCACCACCGCTCGGGTTGCCACCAACCCTTGCGAAATCCATATCTTTCTCGCGCTTTCCGACGGCGTTTGCAACGTGAACCGTTTCTCCCGTTGCGACCACGTGCACGTCGTTTGTACGATTAACCCGCTATTCACCCCCGCTAACTTTTCGGTTAACGCGAAACACCCGAGTTCACCTCGTTCTCTCATCGCTTGTAAACTCATCCTCTGCCGGTCGTTCCCGAGTTCCAAAACTGTCCCACCGAATAAGTTATACTCCACGGTGAACCGTATGCTAAAACCAGGACCTTGCTCGAACCCTTTGCGCACGAGTAATCGATGGGCGAGGAAAAACCGCTCGGGATTTCTCGTCAAATCGGTAAACTCGAGTAAACCGCTTTTGACTAAAATCGAAAGTTTCTCCGCGGAATGTCGGTAATCCACCGACGGTTCTTTCAACAACGTTTCCAATTTGTGCTCGTATAAACGCTGCCATCGCGAGTTTTGATTGTTGTGGTTGCTGTTGAAAGTATCGTCGTCGTCCTCAAACAGTGGAGAGGACATTATACGTCTTGCCTTTGTTGCGTGTGTTGGTACTATTGAAGAGGTCAAAAGAAGGAGGTCAGAAAACACAGTTAGAAAGTTTAGGGGTTTAGAAAAAAAAAGAGGGGAACAAGAAAAAAGAGAGACAAAACACCAACACATTACTACTCAAATTTTAGATATCACATCTCTCATCATGGGAAAGACGACGCGCTCGCCGCGTAAACTTCTCAAAAAGAAACACATCGTCTGCTCGTACCAAACGCCGAAATCGAAACTGAAATCTGCTCTGAAAAAATCCGGAAACAGTAGGTACGCGTCGCATCATCGCGTGAAAGAAGAGGAGGAGGAGAATAGAAATCGATTGATTTTTTCCCCTGCGGGTCATCCCGATGATGAGAACAAGCAGATACAGAAAACGCCGCTCGGAAACCACGTAAACTTTGCCGACGAAAAGGAGGAAAAAGAAGAAGAGGAAGAAAGGTTGAGCGAGGAAGAAGACGCGTGGAATTTTGACTTGACCACCACCACGGAGAAGAAGAATTCAAAGAAGAAGAATTTAGTCGCAAGACCACCACCCACGCCGTCCACGCCGTTTCACTTTGCGAGAGATTTTTTCGAGCGCGGGTGCGAAAGCGACGCGGAGGAACAATCGACCACCGCGAGCAGCGAATGCGGCAAGTTTCGGTTCGATTTTTTGGACGACGAAAAAGAAGAGGAGAAAAATGTTAAGGTAGAAAGAGTTGGAATGGCGATGACGCCGCGCTGCGATGACGCCAAGAGACAGACGTCAAAGTCGTATCTCGCCGGGCAACGAGACGCGTTTAAAGACGTTTTGTTGCAAGAGTCGTTGCCGTTGCAAAAGTTAGTGGAGAGACAGAAGCAGAAAGTAGAGGTGTTGACGAAGAAACAGGAGAAAATGGAAGATGAGGTGAGGGAGCAATCGATCGTGAGCGCGGTGTTGATTGAGCGCACGAACGTGGAGAAAGAGCACGTGGTCAGGATGGAAGAGATGGGCGCGAAGCTTTGCGCTTCGGTGGAAAAATTGGAGAAGGAGGTGATTGTGTTGAAATCCGCGGAAAAGGAGAGAAAGGCGGCACCGAAAATGCAGAAGTTTCTGGAGAAGTGCGTCGGTTTCGGTGCCTTCTTTCTCGGCAAAGAGACGCGATCGATGTTGTTGGAAAGTCCAGTCAGCAAAAAGTTGTTCGAAGAAGAAGAAGAAGAGGAAGGCGCCGAAACGCCTACGCCGTCGACGCCGCCGAAAAGAGAGCGAACTAGCGAAGAACTCGCGACGTGCCTCGCGATGTGCGTCGCCTTAGAAGCCATCGCAAAAATTGAAGCGAGCAATATGATGCCAATCCGAGCGCCGCTTCCGATTCGACTCGGCGTGTACCTCTCGCGCGTGTACTTTTGGTCAGAATTTCTCGGCGTCGGCCATCGAGAACTCGCAAAAAGCGCTCGAAATACCGCGCAATTAATTGTCCTCGCGTCGCGTTTACCACCATTACCATCACCACCATTACCACCACCACCACCATTACCACCCGCGAATGACCTCGCGACGATACGGGTGGTTTTAGAAAAAATGGCGTTTGTTCGAGGAAAAATTTTGCGCTGCCGCTCTTAGAGTTTTTAAACAAAAAAAGTTTGAAATCACATGCTCCTCACTTTTCGAATACGAGAAACCTGCGCAGATTGAGTAACATATATAATGCATCCAAACACTCCGTTCCTCCCGCACGCCGTATCTTTACCGCATCCATTCCGTTCCTCCTCCATCGATATGGGTGGTGTTGGCGGTGTTCAACGACGCGAAGAAGAAGAGAACGCGAACAACGCCTTTTTTCTCTTTTCGCCTCCTCCTCCTCCTCCTAAGAGAAGAAGAAGAAGTTCGATGTCGTCGTCGTTTGGATCGAACTTCGCGACGACGAGTTCTTCCTCGAACCTATCGCTGATGAAGCTGACGCCTCGGACCGGGATTTGTGCGACTGCGCTCGCGAGGATGAGGTATCTCTCTTCTCTCTTTGTTTTTTTTTTCTCCGCGATTTATGCCTCAAACGAGGAGACGTTTTATTGAAAAATTCCTCCTCTACAAAAACAGGACATCCGATCCGACGCCGAACACGCGACGCGCGGTCGCGAAGATTCACGCTTTGCAGAAAGCGAAAGGAAAGGAGGAGAAGAAGACAAAGATGAAGACTACGAGTACTACCGCTGCTACGACGACAAATACGAAAAATACCAACAAGAAGAAGAAGGACGAAAGCGCTTTAGCGAAAGTTATCGCGAACAAGGAGGACTCCCCTTCGAACGAGGTGATTGTGGAAACCATCGAAAGTGCGACGTTTGGAGAGTTAAGAACGTGTTTCCCGCTCGTGTTTGATGGTAAGCTAACGAGTTCGAATAATAAGGAGTGGTTGAAAGCAGTGTTTAAGAGAAAGATGGTGACAGATAAAACGTATGAATTCGTACCGAGAACGAGATATTCGAGTAAGAACCGTTTGAATAAGAAGAAAAAGACAGAAGGAGAAGGAGAAGAACAAGAACAAGAAGCGACGAACGCGAGTACCGAGAACACGTTTTCTCGGTACCCGAAAGAGTGTGCCCAGAAGACGCCGTTAACGCCACTCGAAGACGAGAATCGAGAAGAAGAAGAATTGAAGAAAGAAGTCGTCTTTTCCATCGAAGTCGCTCGACTCGAAGAACAACCACGAGGAAACGAAAATGTAAACGAAACAATCGCAACGGACGCGAACACAACCGCAAACGACAAACATAAGATGCGAGAATTATCGTCGTTTTTCACCAAGACGTTCTCCGCTGTTTCGCCGCTATTGGGAACCCGATTATAGTACAAGCGTACCCGCGCGCAACACTTTAAATGAAAAGAGAGACGCAGAAATAAACATACACAAGTACAAAAAGAGAGAGATAAACACACACATAAAAAACGCATGTAATAACAGCTAATAGATAGACAAACACTACGTTCAAACGCAATCAAGATTACAACTTTCGAATGCACATTTTCCTCTCGTTCGTCGACGCCTTCAAACTTTATGTTTTAAAATTACCTAATGTGTTGCTCGCAATCGCAACTCTCTCTTTTTTATATTCCTCCCTCTCACGCCGTCGTCCACAAAACTATTTATTTATATATATATGAAACTCTCACTTTTCGTTGATATTTAGCAGCAAGAGCTCTTCGCATTCACCGGTCTCCCCTCCCCCGGCCTAATCGTCGCTCCTCGACTCGCGCCGCTCGCCGCTTGCGGTTGACTCGCCATCCTCGTTTTAATCTCATTCGCCATTGTCACAAACGCCTGTTCAACATTTGTCGCGTTCTTCGCCGACGTCTCCATGAAGGGAATCCCAATCTCATCCGCGAACGCCTTCGCGGTCGCGTAATCCACCACTTTCTTACTCGTCAAATCTGATTTGTTCCCGACCAAAAGTTTGTTCACGTTTTCATTCGCGTACCTATCGATTTCGCTCAACCACGTCTTCACGTTGTTAAAACTTTCCTGATCCGTCACATCGTACACCACGATAATCCCGTGCGCGCCGCGATAATACGAGCTCGTAATCGTTCGAAACCGTTCTTGCCCGGCGGTATCCCAGATTTGTAATTTTATCGTTTTCCCTTCGAGTTCAACCGTCCTGATTTTAAAGTCCACGCCGATGGTGCTGATGTACGACTCTTGGTACGTGTCGTCCGCGAAACGGAAGAGGAGGCAGGATTTACCGACGCCGGAATCGCCAATCAGCTATTCGTGCACACAAATTTCAAAAGAGTGAGAGTGAGAGGGAACATCGTTTCGTCAGTTTCTTCGTCTAAAAAAACATTAGAGAGAGAGAGAGAGAAAGAGAGATTTTAAGAGCGGATCTCATTAAAGAAAAACTCTTCTCTCTTTAAAAGAAGTTAATAAAGAAGAAGAAGAAGAGAAGAAACAAAAAAGCTTTGTTAAAGCTTTAGACGCACCAAGAGCTTGAACAAGTAATCGCTGTTGTTGTTGTTGAGAGAGAGAGAGAGAGAGAGATTTGTCAGTGCATTCGTTTCGTGTCTCGGGGGGAGAAGAGAGACACCAATTCTTTCTCAGTGAGAAGATCGCCGCGCGACTCGAAGAAGAACACCAACGAGAGACACCAACGAAAACACCAAAACCAACGAAAAGAAGCCACCAAAGAAAAGACTTCGACAACACCACCGACGCCGCGCTTCTTTCGCTTCTTTCGCTCGAGAGAGATCTAAAAACGTACTATTCTGGATTCATATTTATACGCGTGTGTCTTGTGTCTGTTTTTATTCTTTTACGAGTAAAGTGAAGAGACAGAGGCACCTTTTCCCCTCTTTTTTCACGAGTTGAATCACGACAAAGAGACAAAGGGGTCAACCTTTTTCGCACAATTAATTTCCGTCTCTCTTTTTTGCAATGGCTTTTTTTTGTGAAAAACGCAAAGAAACGCAAGGAGAGTAACCACCATCATCATAATCATAATCATCATCATCTTCATCAACGAGAACGCGCGATGACGACGACGACGAAAAAAGAAGAAGAGTTCGAGGAGAAGAAAGGAGAAGAAGAAGAGGAGGAGGGCAGAAAGGAGAGAAGTGTATCGAAGGTGAAAAAAACGGAGCTGTACTCGTCTTTAGACGCGACGACGATTGAGATTTTTTTTACCGAGGAGGACGTCGCGATGGAAAAGGAGGAGGTGTCGCACAGGTTCATCTTCGATTCCGAAGGATCGCGCGATCCAGTCGGAATTGAAATTAAAGCAGGGCGCGAAGAAGAGAAGTTTGCGTTTGATTTGCGAAAGCACCACCCGGTTCGAACGGATCCGGAATTCGTCCGCGTGAGATGTGGGAAGAAGAAGATTGAAGTCAAACTGATGAAAAAGAAGAATCAGAAGAGAGAAGAAGAAGAAAAGGAGCGGCGGTTGTCGTCGAGCGTTTCGGAAGAGAAGCACAAAATTGGGAACGAAACGCGGAACACGACGAGTTCAACCACTCCAACGACGAGTTTAGACGGAGTTGGTGATGAGGGAAAAACGACGTCGCTTGATAAACCGCCGGCGGATAAATGGACGCGGTTGGAATTTTTAGGGGAGATAGAAGAGGAGTTGGAAACGTTGGACGGCGAGGACGGGTTGAACAAAATGTTTCAGGATTTGTATAAGGACGCGGACGACGATCAGAGGCGTGCGATGATGAAGAGTTTCGTAGAATCGAACGGGACCGTGTTGAGCACGGATTGGACGGACGTTGGGAAGAAGTTTGTCGAGCCGCAAGCTCCGTAAAAAAAAGAAAGTTTTGTAAGCAATAAGAACTTAGACGTAGCGCGACATAGGATAGCAGCGGCAAAATTGTAATGCGCACAGAAAAAGAAGTATACCATAATGCACCGCAAAAGGGTGTAAAAAGAAACTCTACGATTAAAAGCACACGGTATCTAACATCGCCCCGAGCTGCTGCGTGATGTTCTTCGCCATCAAATCGCTCGCGTTTTCCGACAACCTCTTCTTCGCGTCCGTTCTCCCCGCAGCTTTAACGACCAACTCCCTCTTCGTCAACTCCGATTCTTCTTGCACCGCTTTCTGATACTTATCCGCTAAATCTCGCATCTCTCCAACCACCTTCTCGTTCCCTTTCCTATTCTCGGTAAAATTCCTAACTTTCAAACCGTCGCTCCATCTCGGCTTGTCCAAATTCAACAACATCTTCTCCTCTAATTCATTCTTTCTATAGCCAATATTGATGGAATAGTAGTGCCTATTCAACCCGTGAATCAACGCCGCGATTGAAGGTTTATTTAAATGTCCTAAATTCGACGTCGTTTGCCTCGGCTCTTGCCCTAACATGATCGTCTGCGGATTAATCAATCGAAACGCGTCGATGACCACCTTCCCTTTCACCGACTGAATCGGATCGATAACGACAGCCACTAACCTCGGATTTAACTGCTCAAAACTTTGCTGCGTGTTGATATCGACGCCAGAAAGCCAACACCCGAATCCAGGGTGCGAGTGGTACCAACCAACGACCATTTCTTCCCTGCCCGTTTGTTTCAACATGTCCAACATTTTCGTCTGAAACACCGGGTCCACGGCTTCAACGGAAACGCCGGTACCAGATTGCGGCATCGCGAACACGTCGACGACTTTAACCGTGTAATCGTCCACGAATTGTCCAAGCATGAGACCCATGACTTCCATTGGAACTCCCGCGCGACCTGTTTTGTGAATGGTTGTGTGTTGTTTGCGAGAAAGAGAGAAAACATTAAAGTCAGAAAGCGCAATCATCGTCACGGAAACGACGCGACGGAAACGAATCTTTGAAATAGTAAACGCACCGTGTTTCAACATCTTCAACAAAGCGAGCGAACTGATTTGCACTTGCTCCGCGGTGTCCACCTGCGGCGTGTCCGGTGGGGGGCCGGTTTGCGGCGCTTGGCCCATTCCCATCCGCATCAAGTTATTCATTGTGTTGTGTGATCTGATGTCGTTTCAACTCCACAAAAACGAGCTTTTGAGAAAAATTTTGTGACGAATCGAAAAGAAAAAGGAGAAAGAAGTGTGATTTTCGCATTGTTTTTCGTATGACAAAACCTCTCTCTCTCTCTCTCTCTCTCGCTTAGTTCCCTCATTCCTAAGAACAAGACTCTTATTCTGTTCGTATGTATTATTAAAAAGCCGGGAGTTTTCTGTTTCGATAAATCGAGTGGAGCTCGCACGGCTCGACTCTCCAAAACACGCGCTCGCGAGCCGGGAGCGCGACGAGCTCGAGAACGCAACCCGGGGTGAGCTCGAATAGAGGTTTCCCGGTAGTATCGTCAATGATGAAAACGTGGTGCACGTCTGAAAGACGATCTGTGGTAGACGGAGCGCGTTTGAGAAGAGCGTTAGCTGGACGCATGAGCTCCATGGCTTCTCGCAAGGAGGAGTTCAGGAAGGCGGCGCGGAGATTCGGTTTGCCGAGGTTGTTTGACACGATGAATTTTTTGAGCTTTTGTTCTTTCTCTTCGTCCGTCAAGGTCGTGGTGGTCGTCGTGTCTGATTCGTATTGAGGAGCGCCAATGGCAGACGGTACCGCGCTTTGTTGCTGGATGTGCACGGTTCTGATTTTGCGCATGAAATCGACGATTGTGAGATCGAGGTTCTCGTCAAACTCCTCCATGAAATACGCGAAATCGTTCGCCGCGACTGAGTCGACCAGCATACCAGTTTTATCGTCAACAATTGCGACACAGTTTGCATTTTGTCTCGTCAAACCTGCAAAAACATCGATAGCTTTTGTAAAACTCGGTAAAGCGAGAAGGTCCTCTTTCTTTCTTTCGATATAGTCCGCAAACGCTTCTGAGACGGTTATTTTCTTGAACGGATCCTCGTCTTCGTCCTTTTCCAAATAACAATCGAGCAGAAACTCTATGACATCCGTTTGCGATATGACAGCGTCGATTGTCATCGCTTCATCTTTAGTGAGAGTGTCATAGTGTAACGAATATACCGCGACGCGATGGACTCTTTGAAATCGTTTTCCATGCGTCGTCGGTTTGATCCCACAAATCTCCTCGCCGTGGGTGCGTACATCGATGCGCTGCAAAAATCCACCTCGAACGATTTCAAGAAGCGTCGTCTTTCTCGAACCACGATATACGAATCTCGCATCGTCGTCGGGATGGGAATCTCTCCGACACTCTCGCACTGTTTCGTTCAACAACTCAATCATCCTTTGCAAAACTTCCCGGCGAGTCAAATGCGAAACGAGCGCTTTCTCGAAAAACAACACCATGAAGTCTCGAACGTCTTGAAACCCGATAAACAACGCGCTGCTACTGTTCACCACAGGCGCGGATGATATCCCATATCTTCTCAACACGGACAACGCTTGCTTCACCGTCATCGTTTCTTCCAACGTCACCACGTTTTCAATCTTCTTAATCGAATCTGGATGCAAAACAGTCACACCTTCCCCCCTATTGCGCGGTGGCGAACCCGGTGGATGCGGTGGATTCAACTCGAAATACTTCTCTATGTCTATCGACAACAAATGCTTTCTCGCGCTCGCAAAGTGTTCGACCAGCTTCGGCGCTTTCGACTCTTGTTCTTCATCTCTGATATTTTTTTCCTTCTTCTTCGTCTGTGTATCTTCCTCCTCTTCTTCGCCTTCGCGAATTTGGGAGTCAACTGATGATTTGCCCATGATGATGTTCGAGATGATCAGACGGAAACCTTGCGCTCGCTCTCAAAGAAGAAAGTATGATGCGTTTGTTTCCGTTGTTTCGATGAGCGCGCGCGCACGAATAATGAAGGAGAAGAGGAACAAATACTTTTTTTAGAGATCAAAAAAGACATGTGACATGCGATACAACACAAATACTCTCGTTTACAACAACACTTATATCTTATTAAAATATAGCCGCACTTTGCGCGCACAACCCTTGCGCTAATTTCGCCGCCTCTTTCGCCTCGTCTCGCTCTCGTTTCAAAAGCGCGATCAGTTCGTTCTTCAACTCTAACTGACGTTGTAAACCGTCGATGGTGCTGTCTTGTTGTTGGATTTCCCTGTTTTGCTCCTGAATCGCTTCCTCTCTTTCCAACTGTTGCTCTTCGAGTCGTTCGAGCTCTTCGATCCGTTCCCGAGTGGTCTTCTTCTTTATCTTTACTGGCTTCTCCGGCGGCGGTGGTGGTGGCACTCTCTCCTCCTCCTCCGCGACGACCATCGCGGTTGATGATTCTCCTCTGTCACCTCCTCCGTCCGAAGGTGGTCGTTCAGCGTCAAAGTCTTCGGCAAACGCTATCTTGTTCTTTGTTGCATTCATCCCCAACAACATCGTCGTTACGCTGCTCAGCATCACGCTCCGTCTTCTTCTGCTTCGATGCTCGTAATGAGTAGTACGCGTACCGAGTATTTCATCATCATCATCATCATCATCATCCTCGCGTCGTCTTTCTCGCCCGCTCGTCCCCGCGATTGCATCTCTCTCTAGGTCGTTGTTTTCTTTGCAACGACGAATAACATTACTACCACCGCGCAATTCTGCTCCTCCTCCTCCTCCTCCTCCTCGCGATAGAATTTCTCCTCCCACGTGCTGTTGGTAAAAACACCGCTTACGTCGTGATACTGGTGTCAGTCTCGCGCTGGTGACGAACGAGAACGAAGTTACACTGCTCATCGGGTGTTTGTCTCTTTGTGCGGGAAAAAAAGAGAAAGATCTCACTTCTTCATATTTTGTACGCTCGCGTATAAATAGACACACAATAGACGAACAATAGACACACGCAAAACCCGTCCGGATATAATTCTCAAAGCAACGAGAAGGGTACAATGCAAAGACGTCCGATCGACCCGAACCGGGAGTCTTTCGCGCACCACCAACAACACCAACATCAAGGAGGAGGAGGAAGTCCTCCTTCAGCGCATCCAATCTCTCCCCCGAATACGAATAACGATGCGTATTATCACAACAACCACCACAACCAAGCATCGGCGTACCTCTCCCCGCAACACAACTATAACTTACTCGACGACGACGAGAACGAGAAGAAGAAACGATCTAGGGGATTTATTAAAGGAACGATGATGGGAGGAAATTTCATCAGAAACGCTGGGACGGTTTTGTCGAGGCACTTTAAATCGACATCGACGCAATCGATGAAAACACCACAACATGAAGGACAACAACAACGAGTGAACCCGTTCGCGGTGATTTTCTTCCTATTATTTGCGTTTTCGTATTTTCGATGGTCGCAGGTTTCGAAAAAGTTCGACCTGTTTAAATCGAACGCGGACGGGAGCATGAGGCGGTTCAAAGAACTCTCCGGGAGTCGAGAGAGACGGTGTTTGGAAACGTTAGAAGATCGCGAGAGGGAAATGGGAGAGTTGCGCGCGACGGTGCATAGCAAAGAGAAGGACGCCGAGGACGCCACGCATAAGTTCAACGCGTGCGAGTTGAAGTTGTCGGGACATCACGAGGAGAAGAAGTTGAGCGGGAACGAAAAGTCACAGTTGAAGGAACAGTTGGAGAGTTTGAGGCACGAAAAAGAAAATTTGGTCATCGAGATGAACAAGTGGAAAGACGAGGCTGAGAGCGCGAAGGATGAACTCGCGACGTTGAAGAAACATCACGAGTTGGAGAAGCACGACGCGAGCGTGAAGCACGAGGCGGATTTGGGCGTCATGGACGAAGGGTATAACGCGGTTATCGATAGCGACGGGGTGTTGCACGAACACACGGACGAGGAATACGAGGAGCTAAAGAGAGCGTTCGAAGCGGTTTCGAAGAAGCATAACTTGGAGCACAAGGAATTCTATTACGAAAGCTCGGACCCGAACAGTCATCATCACGAAGAACCTGTTGTAGGAGGTGATCCGGAACACCGCGAACCACTCGAACCACATCCGGGAGTAGACGGACACAACAACGTTCACCACGTTGAACACGTGTCATCGACGGAAGAAATCCCGAATCACAGAAAGAGTGGTAGCCATAGCAATAGTCACGAAGGCGGAGGAGAGGACGATGAAGATATTCGACCTCTGTGGGAACGTTACGCCGACGTCGCGGAGGAAACACTCAAGACGTCGTGATATTAAAAATTACAATACAATTAGCAATACGCACGCGATTAATACAATACACAAACTGAAAAGCTTCTAAGTTAAATCAATAATTCCATCGCGTCCGTTATCGTCGTCGTCGTCGTCAAACAAGCTCTTCTTTTTCAAAATTAACAGCAGCCCGTAATGGTCGCTCGGTAATACATCGACTTTGATTTTCTTTTGTTCACCTTTTTCTATGTACGGCTTCTCATACGTTTGTCCGTTCACCTCTGGATTTGTACCCACCATTTGAATCGATTGCAATTCGAAGTTTTTCAACTTTGCGAACGCTCGATCGAACCGCGCGTACAAGTTTCCACGCAACATCGTGTTCCTTTTTGCGTCGTAGCTGTACCCGTCTGACTCCGGTCGAAGTTTCAACCACGCGTCTTCCCACGGCTGTTCAATCGGACACAATCCATCCTTTGAGTCGTTCCAATTCATATCACCTATAAAAATAACATCCTCAAACCTGCCTCCTAAATGTTCTAAACTTTGTTTCAACTGTTGCTTCCGTTTTTCCGCCATTAACTGAGGGTTTTCCATGATCCAAGATTCCAGATGCGACGTTGCCACGCATAACCGAGGAAAACCCAAATCGTACGCGTATTGTAAGTTCCTCCCCATAATTGACGACGCGAACGTCGATTTATGCGCTTTCCACGAGCCTTGTGCGAAGCCTCCCAGTTCTGTGCTCGTTTCGCACTTCTCGTCGTCTCTCGCGATGTTCCCGTCCTTCTCGATTCTCGTCTTCCTCACCGTCTCTTTCTTCTTCACCATCACGACGCAAAAATACCCGCACTGCAACTCCATCTCGCTCGGTTGCGCGCATAAACTGTACTTCTCAAACCACGCTTGCCCTTGCAAAACAAAAAGAATCGGCAGCGTCACCTCTTGCAAACATAACACGTCCGGATCGCAACTTTCTATCACTCGTCCTAAATACTCCGTCCTCGCCATCTGCGCCGCTTGGTTATCGAACCAAATGTTATACGAGAGAATCCTTACTTCCTCCTCGTCGTTCGCCGTGCGATCGGGAATGGCAGGTTCTTCCGTCCACTTCCGTCCTCGCGTTGGCATCTCGACCGTTTTCGTCTCGATTTTCGGTAGTAGTCTCGTCGTCGTCACAGAAGCTTTCGTCGTCTTCTGTTTCCTTTCCAACTGTTTCGCTCGTTCTAAAACTCTCTCCACCTCGTCGCTGTGACTGTTGTTCACCGCCTGCTTTTTATTGTTTCGATCACTCTTCGCGATCGAGCTCAACCGACCGACGTTTGCCCACGCGCTTGTGTTTCTCGTCGTCGTCGTCGTCGTCGCTTTGGCGACGAGCGACGACGCCACTTTCGCGTTTTTAGACATCATCGTCGTCGAACTCGAACTCGTCAAAGTCGCTCGTTCAATCGGCGGCCGACGCTGGTTTCGTTCCCTGTGTAACTGCGCGAGCAAAGAGTTGTTGGTGTTGTTTTCCTCCACCACTCTTCCCCGCTCTTCCTTCTCTTCTTTCTCTTCTTTCTCGTCGTCGTCGTGATCTCTTTTCCGTTTGTGCTGATGGTGTTCAGGAGTTGACATGTTCAGTTGTGACGATTTTAGGGGAATCTGGCATTTTTACGTATCGCTGTGTACAATCTAATCTAATCGGAATCATTCGCGAACGCCTCAGTCTTCCTCCTCCTCCTCTTCAGACGAAGACTCGTCTTCGCTTTCGCTTTCGCTTTCGCTTTCTTCTTCTTCTTCTCCTTCTGAAGTGCTGCTACCGTCTAACAATCGCCTCTCTCCTCTTTCCTCCTCGTCGTAAAACGCGTCTAAACACCTTTCGTCTTCCTCGGTCCAAAACCGAGGCCACCACCAGAAAAACAGTAATCCGCACGAATTTCTTCCCTTACCGTCTCTGATGCACGCTTCTGTGAATCCAGACCAGCGGCCTCGGGTGATTGCTAAGGCGAGCGCGTACCCGATGGAGCAATACACGGCGACGAGAACGAGAAACATTTGAAAAAATTTTCGACCTTGCCCGCCGGGCGCGAACGCAGCTGGTGGCATCGGCGGTGCAAACGGTGCAGGCGGCGACGGTGGACTGTTCGGCAAACCTGGTGGTACCGGTGGTCTCGGCGGAGCCGCTATTTCGGCTTCAAAATCTACGCTCACTAAAACAGAGCTCCCCGAACACGGCTTCACGTTGTTCTGACACTTCAACGTCGCCGTCGCTTCGCTAAACACCTCTCGGTCGTTTCTATTCGAAGGCGCGTCAAACGGGCCGCATTTTTTCGCCGTCTCTTCCACGAGACAATCTTTGCTCGTAAAACTATCGCTCGCGTCTGGCGTTTGTAACGTTATCGAAGTCTTCGTCACGTCGCATCCGACTCGCGAACACGAAGGTTGAATCGTCATCGAATAGTGCACCACAGAGTGCCCTTTCACGTTTGTCATGTTAAACGCACTTCTTTGAAGCGCTTCTGAATCGTTGTTGTTCTCGTTCAAAATATCCGCGAGACCGCGGAGTAAAGAAAATCGTTTCGGACCGTTCGTTTTCGGTGCGATCGCGGACCACGTGCACTGCCATTCCGCGCGACACGTTCTGATAGTGGTGGTGGTTACGACATCTTCCCCGTTCGGGCAACGAATCGTCGGCACGCACGAGGACACGAAGAACGACTTTAACGACGACGCTTGTAGGACGAACAACAACAAAAACAAGAGAGGAGGAGGACAAAAAGGAGCTCCTTCGCGTCGTCTTTGGTCGCGATGGTGTCGACGGAGTCTTAAACTCGATTCTCTTCGTCTTTTCATCTCTCGGGAAGAATGCGTCATTTGTATGAAGGGAATTGAATGCGCAGTCGTTCGATGTCCGTCTCTGTATCTCTTCGACCGTCGACGACGACGACGAGAGCGACGACGACGACGAGGAGAAGAATTCGTCGCGGCAGCTTTAACAGCGCGCCTTCGTCTTTCTCGCGAGGAGGAGGGAAGAAAAGGTGTTTGCGGAGGAGGACTGTTGTTGCGAGTGTAGAGGATGATACGAATAACGGTGATGAATCATCACTCGTCAACACCGCGCATGCAATCACCTCGAGCACTCCGTACGCGTTACTCGAAGGTGTGGTCGTGCTCGCGATACTCGCGTTACTCGATTGCGGATGGTCCGGCGACTGGTCCAGAATAGGCGCGGTGACGCAGGAAAACGAAGCGCAAGCGAGATGGCTTTGTGTAAACGTCGTTTTCCCCGCGCACTGTGTGACCGCTTTGGTCACGTATTCGGTCGAGGATTCGGAGGAAGACAAAGTGAAAAACGGATTCAAATCGTTTCTCGTCGGCGGGTTGACGATGATTAAAGCTCTCGCGGAACGCGAGAAAAGAAAAGCGTCGGAGCGATGAAAATGTAGTTACTAGAGTAGGCGGTCAAACGAGACGCATGTGAAATGTTTTGTTTTCTCTCTCTCTCTCTCTCTCTCCGCGTCTGTTCTCTGAGTAGTCTCGTTTTGTCATCAGCGATCGGCGATTAAAACAAGCCTCTCACATACAGAGTCGCCGAGAAGTGTTTGTTGCTTTCTCGAAGCTTTGATGCGCTCTCGGAGCTAGGAGGAGGATGTATTCGCGCGGTTCCGTGTAAAGGTACGCGAGAAAAGCCGTCGCGGCGTAACGGTAGTATGAAGGAATAAAAAGAGCCGACGATGCTTTTCTCC
>ENA-UOXV01003218-UOXV01003218.1-marine-metagenome-genome-assembly--contig:-NODE-3218-length-20146-cov-9.074959_pt1 | contig 20146 bp, 15 predicted proteins | sample MGYA00238165_ERZ766961 | MGnify/ENA primary metagenome ERZ766961 (study PRJEB28924, sample SAMN03173240) | marine metagenome | biome: Marine; feature: Water; material: Subsurface seawater | place: North...
ATATGTTAACTTCAACTAGATTCATACCTAAAGAGCTCTTATTTCGATAACTATGAAAATAAATTCGCCTGATTTTCTATAATTAAAAAAATAAACTATCCAAAAAATCGAAATTATTCTGGTCTACTTGTTTTTGCCTAAGCTTTCTTTGTATAAAGCTAACATTTTTTTTGAATTGAGCCTGATATCAAATTTAGTCTGAGCTAATTTATACGCATTAACACCCATTCTTTTAATCTCTTGTGGATGCATATAGAAATAATTTATCGCACGGAATAAACTTTCAGCACTTTTTTCTTGAATACGTAGTCCTGTTTTTTGATGAAAAATCATATCATCCTCTTCATCATCGATAGCAACTATGCTGGGTAATTTATGCAACGCTGCCTCTATGACGGGTCTCCCGACAGCGTTTAAGTGTGAGGGAAAACAAACCACATCAGCATTATTAAATACGTCTTCTATTTCGAGCGTAAAACCATAAAAGTCGATAAAGTTTTCTAAACTATTTTTCGCAATGAAGTCTTCGCAAAAGTCGCTGACGTTTGAAGTATAGTTTAGTTTATTAAAAATATATGTCTTAGCTCCCAAAGCCTTTTTGGGTTTTTCGCCAACTATTAAAACTTTCACATTTACTTTTCGCTCGGCACAAAGTTTTGCTGCCTCTAAAAGCTCATAAATGCCTTTCATTTTTGATAAACTTCCGATGAAAGCAATTGTCATTACTTCTTTTTTAAAATTACCCTTTTGAAAATATTTAGCTATTTTATTGTTATTTGTTTTATTAAGTCCATTACGAATAATATCAACCTCTTGTTCTATTGGCAGACTATTTTTAACTCTTAAATCAATTGCAATGATTTTTTTTGCTAAACCTAATGTCCAAATTACTAACTTTTTTCTATAAAAACAGTCTTCATTTTGCTGCACAGATCGAACATGTATGAAGATGGGACATTTAAAAAATAATTTTACTAAAATAATAGAAGGAATATTGGTAACTTCGTTGATGTGAATAATTTCAATATTTTTCCATTTAAGTCTTGCTTTAATTATAGCTAATACTGTAAATGGAAAATAAAATATTTCTCTCAATAAAATCAACCATCTAAAAGAGCGGTAGTGGCCATATCGCGTGTGATCAAACTGAGAGATCCCAACTGTTTTAATTACATCGATACCTCGCTCGCGAAATATCGCTCCAACTTGACCAGTTTGTGTTAACAAAAAGGGTTCAACCTCTTTATCAGGAAAAGCTTCAATCATCTCCAATAAACTTCGAGAGGCGCCACCAAAATAACCGCTATGATGGATATATAAAACTGATATAGGTTTATTAACTTTCAAGTTTCCCCCCCTTACAGTGAAAAATATATTAGGAAAACTCTATTTCAAATAGCTTCACCCACCGAATAAAATTTAGCCAACGCCAGACTTGCCAATTGAACTCTTTTTTTCCAAGCTTAATTTCATCCCATGTTTGTCGCAACTTTTCTTGATTAAAAACTGGAATATCTGATGCCTCAGCTAATGTTTCCTCAACCCATGGACTTAGTTGCTGTAGCCATTCTCTCTCGGGTGACTCAAATCCAACTTTATCCTTTCTATCTAGAATTTGATGTGGAACTATTCCTCGCATCGCTTCTTTAAAAACAGCTTTTGTTGTTCCATCATCCGCTATTAAATATTCCTCTGGTATATTTAATACAAATTCAGCCATATCTTTAGTCAGAAACGGTACTCTACTTTCCACTGAAAAATGCATTGAATTTCTATCACCGTGTCGTAATAAAGCAGGTAAACCTTTTTGAGTTAGCTGGTTCGCTAATGCTCTATGAACATATCTTGAGCCTGTATAAATATCTTCCGGCATCGGTACATCAAATTTAATACCTTGCCCTTCAAACCATTCTGAACTAAGCCAATTAGGCATTCTCGAGCCTTGGCCTATTGACCAAAAAAGTGGGTATAACTGTTTTGGGGTTAACGCACTAACTAAGCGTTTAAATACCATCATTTTATTTCGATCTGGCCATTTACTGGTTGCATTAAAAAAAGACCATGCTTGAAGTACTTTACCTTGAACAAGGAGACTCTTTAAACGCTCACCTGGAAAACCACAATAACCAGCGAGCAACTCATCGCCACCCTGTCCATCCAAAGTTACGGTTACCCCAGCCTCCTTGATCAACTTAGATACTCGATATTGAGCATAGATCGAGGTGCCTCCAAAAGGTTCACCCTGCAATTTTATAAGGTTATCTAAATCAGACACCATTTCATCAGCATTTATTGAGGCTTTGTATGACTTAGCCCCAGTATCCTTAATTACACTATTGGCCCATACTTCCTCATTTGTTGCATCTCCAGAAGCAACATAGGTGAATGTTTTTAAGTTAAAATCTGGCTCTAAATGACGAACCGCAGCTGTAATCGATGATGAATCAATACCGCCAGAGAGTGTAACTCCAAGAGACACGTCACTACGAAGGTGTAAACGAACACTATTAAGGAATTGTGTTCTTAATTTCTCAGCAGAATCTGTAAAGCTGAGCTGTTCAATTACGCCCAGTTCAGGCTTCCAATAGCGCGTTTCTTCTATAATGTTGGCCGTTATAGAATCTATCACCATATAATGTCCTGGAAGAACGTGTTTTACACCTTCAATCATTGTTTCTGATGATGAATCATAGTCTCCAAATAATAAATAATCATACAATCTTTGTGGATTAACTTTCTTTTTCACCTCTGGCAAATTGATAATGGCGGGTAATTCCGAAGCGAAACCAAACATCCCAGATTCATTTTTCACGTAAAATAAGGGCTTTATCCCGAAGAAATCACGAATAAGGTAAACCTTTTTTTCTAAATCATCGTGTAATACGATAGCAAACATTCCCACAAAGCGAGTTAAGGCACTCAGACCCCAATGAGTGAGTGCTTTCAAAACAACTTCTGTATCAGTGTCTGATTTAAAAACGTGTCCCTCAAGTTCAAGCTCTACTTTTAATTCCTTAAAATTATAGACCTCTCCGTTATAGACAATTCTATAGCGACCATCAGCTGAGCTCATCGGTTGATGACCTCTTGGTGATAAATCAAGAATTGAAAGGCGTAAGTGGCCTAAAACGGTATCAGCTCCCTTTAAATTATCAACTGTACTCCAACCTCTAGCCCTGCTATGAATCAATAACCCTTTATCATCGGGGCCTCTCCCATGCATGACTTTGAAGCATGCGTCTATACTCTGTCTGCTCTGATTTTCATTTAGTGCTTCGGGTGTAACCCAGCCAAATAGTCCGCACATTACATAATTCTCATTAAATTTAATCTATTATTATTATTTTTTATACGTAAAATATTATAGTCACTAGATGATTATATTTGCTGTTGTTTAAAAATTGTATACCGGAAAATTTCATCTACAATTATTTCTGCAGCATTACCTTTCCCGTAAATACTCTGATCTGTTTTAATTTCGTCATGCTCAATAAAAATCATGTTCAATAAATTATCTTCTGAAAACTGACACAGTCTATTGCTACCATTGTTTATTAACTCAATCCATTCAGTTTCATTTCGCAAAGTAATACAAGGCACATTATGAAAATAAGCTTCTTTTTGAACACCGCCAGAGTCAGTCACAATGATTCGGGCATACTTTTCTAACAAAACCATTTCCAAGTATCCAACAGGGGCGATAACTAATGCTGACTCTTCAACGGATTCTAACAGTCCATGATTAGCAAGCATTTTTCTAGTTCGGGGATGTAACGGCAAAACGAGTTGTATTTTTTTACTTACTTTGATTATTTGTTCCACTATCCATTTTAATCGATACTCATCATCAGTATTTTCAGCTCGATGTATAGTTACTAGAACATAGGATTTTGACTTAACTCCTATTTCGTCTAATAACGCTTTTTTATCCTCTGCTTTTTTTGCGTAAAAAAGAGCAGCATCAAGCATAACGTCGCCAGACATCGTAACTTTCGCCCCTTGAAGCCCTTCATCAGTAAGGTTATCTACAGCAGTCTGTGTGGGAGCAAATAATAATTCAGCCATATGATCCGTTAATACTCTATTTAACTCTTCAGGCATTTTTTTATTAAATGACCGTAACCCTGCTTCAACATGAACGACGGGGATTTTTAATTTGACGGCAGCTAATGCTCCCGCCAAAGTTGAGTTAGTATCTCCATAAACTAATACCAAGTCTGCTTTTTCATCTATTAAAACTTTTTCAATAGCTTCAAGTTGGCGTCCTGTCATCTGTCCGTGTAACTGACCACCTATACCTAAGTTATAGTGAGGCTCAGGAATTTCTAATTCTGTAAAAAAAATCTCCGACATATTGGCGTCATAATGCTGTCCTGTATGGATAATTATTTCCTCAATACCGGCCCTTGCGCTAATAATTCTAGATATGGTTGCAGCTTTAATAAATTGCGGCCGGGCACCTATGATAGTGATTATTTTCATTGGCAAAGTCTTGATAAAATTAATTTTAGTTGTTCGGCATTATTTTCAGCGTTATATATCTTTGCCGCCTTGTGGCTATTTTTTTTAAATTTATTTAAATCTTCTACCGTTAAATTATTAAGCTTATCCGCCATAGCATCAATTGTAAAATCATCAGCAACAAGACCTAGCTGATGCTCATCCACAACTCGTTTCATCTCTATTGATGGCCAAATAGCAATTGCCAGCCGTCCCTGAATAAACTCAAATATTTTATTTGGTAACGAAAAAAAATTGTTAAAAGATCCTGGTGGCAGTAAATACAAGCCAATATCGTATTGATTTATTACTTCGGATATTTCCCGCATTGGAACTGGAGCAATAATACGAACATTGGGATATTTATCTACCCAAGCTTGTAGTGAATTCATAGAATCAGAAGCATTATTGACGAGCATTAAATCCAGTTGAAACTTCTTATCTAATTTCTCACCTACTAATTGAATCATATTTTCAATTTTTCGAGAGGTATTTATGCCACCATGATGTATTATTTTAATGTGCTCGCCATTAGTTTCTTGTGGAGTTAAGTCGGCATATTCTGGCGTATTAGTTAAAACACTACAGTTCACGCTATATACTTTTTTATATTCATCCGCTATTCCTTGGCAAACTGTCGTCATAGCATCTACATAAGGCAAATATGTTTTACACAAGTAGTGATAGTAAGCAGCAAGAAAATAATCAAACATAAAATTACCATCGAATTCTTTCGGCGAATATTCATGTGCGTCAAAATATATCTTTATCTTTTTATCCTGTGCTAATTTATGCGCCAATGGTAATGTTTCTAAGTCATTAGCAACTATGGCATCCACTTCAACGGTGTCCAACTTCTCTAAGGCAATTTTTATTGCCTGCTGTCCCCAATATGCACTCTCATAAAAGCAGGCTTTTAATTTGATCGCAATTAACATTTTTTCAACAAAAGTATGCCTATTTTTTGTTAACTGAAAGTGCTCCGTTTCTCGGTGTGTACCTTCAGATGTTCCTGCCGTAATTAGATGAAAGTCATTATGCAAAGCTTCAATTTGACGAGATACTCTAGGATCTGTGCAGTGATCTGTAAACGATAGAATTAATACTCTCTTTTTTGAAGTTGGCATTACTTGGAATTTCCACTTGCAGACTTAAGCTGTTGATAAGAATTAAAGGCCTACTTGATATGATTTATAAATGATAAAAATATATTGCAACTATCAGTTAAATTACCTCGTAACATTGTATAACCTATTACCAAAAATAACATGAATTTAAGCACTATCTCACTTTTTCTTACGTTGTGACATACTTATTTCATAATCATTTTTAATTTCAAATGCGATCTTTACAGGATCATGCCATTTTTCAACATATGCTCTGCTTTGTTGAGCCAACACAAATAACTTTTGGCGAGGCATTTCAAGTACATCTTTAACCACTTTTTCAATGTTAAAAGAAGTGGCCCTTATAAATGGAAGCTCTTCTTTCATTTTGACGGGAATAAATTTAAGGTCTTCATCTCGTAAATACACAATGGTCGGCTTTCCTAAAGCCATAAGTTCTACTGCTAAGCCTCCATACCAACCAGCAAATAACTGGTCTACCAAAACATCAGCTTTTTCGTACATTTTACGTGCTTCTTTATTGCTTACCCCTTCGACTAGGAGTAATTCAAATTCGAAACCTTGTAGCTTAAGTTTGTCGAGTACATCAAGTAAGATGTCAGTACCTTTCGCTTTACGATGACTTGGTGCATGTAAAATTCTCAATGGCCGATTCTCTAATTGAGTATATATCGGCAACCAATCATCAAGAAAAACGTGTGCATAAGGAGTAAATTTAGCATTTGATGGGAGCACATGAAGTAAATCAGGATTCAAAGAATAAATTTGATCAGCAAACTTATCTAACCTGGTAATGTTGCGCTTTTTGAAGTTATCAGTTTTAACATTGTAGTAGTCAGAGTCAACCTGTGTGGCAATGCTAATTTTAAAGTGTTCTAGACAATAATTTCCTTGTCTTGCGTCATCACCTTGATAGGTAACAAATACGGGTTTGTTCATCAACTTTAATAAATAAAGTTCTATTAATTGTAAAAAATTTGTGTATGCAGCTCTCAAGAATTTTTTTAAGAATATTTTTAACCCAATTGAAAACTCGTTCAATCTAGGGTATGCGCTTGGCATTGCCATTGTCGTGCCGAAATTAAAATGAATTAAATCAAAATTTTTCAATTCATAGTAAATTGTTTTAATTCTTTTGACTTCTCGTACAATAACCCCATCACTATTTGAACAAATTATAATATCAACAGGATATTGGTAATAATTTTGTATAAATGCTAGAGATTTAGATTCAAGCCCTAAAGAATTTAAGGCAATACTAAGATTATGAGGGTTACCCCCAACGGTGGTTGGAGCATGGAGCACTTTAATTTTATCTTTAATCATCAGGTTGTCATATCTTTACTGATCTTATGTGCTGTCGAGTAAACAATAAATACTAGATTAGGTCTTTAATCCCATTTTTAAATAAAATTTGGGGCGTATGAAGCAGCCTCTTCATGGCCGTCGTATCCCCTATTAAGTCCATTGGTTCACCACCAATGTAATCAAATACTGGTTTTCGTCCTATAACATCACCTATAGTTTCTGCTATTTTTTTTAATGGTAATGTGGATGGGCCTGCAATATTTATGGTGTGACTACCTGCCATCTTTAACAACTTTTTGATCGCCAGAACTGCATCAGATACATGAATGGGATTAATTCGCAAGCCATCATTACCTTGTAAGCTAATCGGTGTATAGTCGCTCACACTGTCAATTATTCTCGGAATTAACATAGTCCTACGCTGTCCTGCTCCATATATAAAAAAGAACCTTAACGTGGTCACATCCATTAGTTGACTATAATTTTGAACCAAAACTTCTCCACATAACTTACTACCCAAGTAAAACCCTAATTGACTATGCGCTACTATCGATGAGTCTTCATCAAGAGCAGTTTCGCTTGAGTCATATATCCCCCCAGAAGATGCATAAACAAATTTTTTCACGTTAGTGCGCCATGCAAAATCTAATAATCGCGCCGTAGAACTTATATTAACGTTAAATATATCAGGCGATTGTTCAGGAAACTCTCTAAACCTTGAAGACTGGGCCAAATGGATAATGACATCTAAATTACTCGGTAATTCCTCAACGGACCATTGCTCGGACAAATCCAACATTATATATTTTACGTGATCAACAGGCTCTCTCGGCATTATATGTACCGCCGCATAAACCTCATATTCATCACAAAGTAATTGTATGGAATTCCGGCCTAAAAGCCCGTTGGCACCAGTCACCAATACCTTAGGTTTACTTAACAATTAAATACTCCTCTTGGCTAAAACTGTCTTTTAATAAGTAAGGCCTCGTCAAGCAATTCATATATCTCTATGAGAAATGTTTAGGAGGTACTCATTATTACCTAATAGTTCTTATTTTCGATAAAACCGTTCAAAAAAGTCCTCCGGTTGAAGAGCAACTAATTTCGTAGAATGACTATCAACGGCAAGCTTGCACTCCTCATTCCATGCACAAGCGTAGGCAGAGCCGCCCTCATAAAAAATTGGCATTTGACATATCCTCTCTAAACTTGATTCCCTGCCGTTCTGTGTAGCATGAATAGCGTACTCTATGAAGCTGTAATCATATCGTGTAGCGCGCTCATTATAGCCAAGCCAGTCTATCATTATAGCTGATGTTGCCCATTGATAGATCACTTCTTTTTGAGTTCGTAACGCATTGCTATATTCATATAACGAGAGAGGTATCCCCTGTCTTTGAAAAATACATTTCTTATCAAGATCCACTACAACATATTTACTCAACACTTCACTCCAGACCTCAAGCATCGTATGTCCATTATCATATGTATTGAGTGACTCAATGGTATGTGCATGGACTATACGGCTTTGAATGCCATATTGAGAAAGTAAATTATGTGCAAAGGCAACTAAGGGTCCACATGTCATGACCAAGAATCGAGTTTGTGCAATACATTCCAAAGTCGAATGATTCAAATTATCATCCCGATTACCACGCATACAGGTCAAAGCGACAAACATTACACTAGCAATAGGATCTTTCACGTCTAGAATAAGATGTTGCCTGTTTTCGTATTGAGGATTAGCAAAGCGGTATATGCCTGGTTCATGACAATTAAAGCAAATACTTTTGAATTGGTACTTATTTGGCTGAATAACTAAGCTACATGGCAGTGTGAGGCATCTTTCTTCACCACAATTTTCAAGGGCAGTAACCTCTGTCATATCCTGATGAAAAACAAGTGCGGGATCATTTGTACGACTCAAAATACGTTTTTTCTTCAGAGCGTTCAGAAGAGAACGATAAAATACGTACGGACGAGAACCAACAGCTACCATGTATTTCAAGAAGCCTTTACATTTCATTACAGTAAACCAACTTTGTCTCACGTAAAGCCTTGCCTCAAATAAATTTCAGTATTTTTGAACACCGAATAAAAACTCAGCAACAAATATAGTTTTGGTCAAAAACGTTCCACATATTATCAAAGCTCGTGATAATGCTTAGAATACCTGTTACGCAGATATTTAAAGGCAAATTTTCGTTCATCTCTGGTTGTAATAATATACAGTGATATTATACACATAAGTATGAAGGTACAAAGTCCAAAGAGGACTGATGTGAAGAAACTCATCGAATCCACATAAAAAGAATGGAACCAACCCACACATATCGTCACCGCTACAAATATCATAACTCTCCAAAACTTATACGGAATATTGATAAGTCTTTGAGCAAACCAGTAGTAAGCTAGCGATTGTGCAAATGAACCGAGTAAAAAAGAAAAGGCCGCCCCAAACGCAAAATAATCTGGGACCAATATTCTGTTAGCAATGACTACTACTACAAGAGTGATAATTTGGGCATAGGAAGTAAATACAGTTCGGCGACTTAACCAAATACCCGTAGCTAGGATATTATTAAGCCCCATCAAAAAACCTGCTGCAGCTAATAGAAAAACCATTTTATGCGCTGCATGATATTCACTTGGTGTTAGCACTACCAACATCGGTTTCGCAAAAGCAACAACGAAACCGAGGAAGCACCCAAAAATCAAAGCATAAACTGAAAATGTTTTCGCATAAATATTCTTAGCATCTGGGCTTTTCATAATGGATACTGCGTAAGGGTCGTACGCAAGGCGAAAAGCAGTCGTAACTAAAACTAATAAACTAGCTATAGTCAACGCAATAGAATAAAGCCCTTGCTCTGTTAATGTACTATAGTAATTAATGAAAAAACGTCCTGTTTGGCTTTGTAGCCAGTTCACTAAAACACCCGGCATTTGAGGAAGCGAATAAGTCAGAATAGGAAGAACGATTAGAATAGAAAGTGAACTGGCGAACCTATCATAAACGAATAATATTCCTATTAATAACCCTGCAATGGAACTTATGACACCCGCATAAAAGACCCCTTCTATTCCAACTCGCAACCACACAACCAATACTAAAACACACACTAAATTGACTAAAAGTGATGTCAACTCAACCAAAAAATATTTCTTTGCTTTACCTAGGATTCTAAGTATTGTCTGAGCGACACTCATTGCTAGCCCAAAAAATAAACCTACCGCACTGATTTTAAGGTAAAGGACTAAATCTAAATGTTTACTATCCTCTCCAGAACCGGAGTGGAGAAGTTGCTCAATTTGTGGCGCAAGCGCATACATTGCAAACGCAATTAAAAATGACAGTGCCAAAACTACAGCATAGCCAGAAGTCAGTAATTTAGCTCGCTCCTTCTCATCCTCATTTTTGAAATAATAATATGTTATGCCTGAGCCCAAATTCATTCCAGCACATACAACGACTAAGCCAACTGCCAGCTGGACAAGTGCTATTACGCCATAATCACTCGGTGCAAAAATACGAGTTAGTATCGGTGCCATAATCAGGCTAATCATCCTACCAATGGCAGTACTCAAACCATATGTTGCCGCGTCAGTTCCTAGCTTTTTAAAGCTCTCTATGAACTGCATTAAATTTCACTCCCCTTTATACCTTACCTTAAAGACAAAAAAAGAATCACTAGAATATACTAGTTCGAAATTACTAAAATCGTAATATGTACCAACTTGCGAATGAAGATTATTGACTGAACCGCGAGCAACAAAGATAAGATCGATCTTATACTTCTTGATAATTGGCGCTAGGTCGTTACTGATAAATGGGAAGAAATCTTTTAATATATTCTTGTATTCAACTCCTCGCTCGCCTTTGCCAATATTACTAAAAAACGTCAGAAATTTATTTTTGTTATTCTGATAACCAAGAAAGAAAGCTAGTCTAAAATCAATAGCCACACATCTTTTACCTTCAATAGCATCAAACCATATTCCTAATGAGGACAGATCTTTCTGATACTTAGACGTCGACTGTGGCACCTTCCAATGAGTATATATTTTTGTTAATAAAGGCAAAAGGGAAGCCAGGCATACAATTATAATAATCAGTATATTCAGAGAGCTTACCGAAATGAATGAAATCAGCAAAAAAGCAGGAATAATTCCAAACTCAAGATATCTTTCAGGTTCCCCCAGAAATTTCAGTGCCTCTGTAGCAGTTAGAAAAACGAGAAATACTGAAGCTACCAGCCAAAACATTCCCAAAGGATATGCCTCTATAGTCGAAGGACTAATAAGCATAACCAAAAGGAAAGGAATCCCATATAAAACTTTCAATATAGAATTATTAGACAACATGTATATGTAACTTGACCAGTTGTTAAACTTCAACAAATCACCATAACTACTCTTCAGGGATAAATAGCGTTGCGACAAATAGGATTGGTAGAAATAACTATGTCGGATAAGGCCTTTCAGAACCTTTAGTGAATAGCCTTGAGTTATGAATATACTTGCTAAGAAACATCCTAGGTAGATCACCACAAAGTCTATAGTAAAATTAAATGCCGATATAAGTAACGAGATAAATAACGTTGCCTGCCATGCAAACTTCGATGAGATACTAAAAACAGTAAATGAAACAACCGCCATCAAAACAAAATAAAGCTCAGTAGTTGTAACGTAGGCCACGGCAGAAAAAAGGTAGATATTGCCCCATAAAACGCCAAAGGCTCGTTCACTAAAATGTGCTGCTCTGCCATTATTATCCCAAAGGAGAGAAATAAAAGGGAATAACAATAACCATTCGTAATGCCCCCCTCCGAAAATGTTCATCGCAAAGTATGTTAGTAGCAACAATAGTGCATCAGATATTATGGGTAAATATCCACCATTTCTCTCAAGCCATGAAACAGGTATTCCCAATAAATAAAATAACTTATGAAATCCATACGGATAATCAGACTCAGACTCATCCAAAATATAGAGACATGACATATCAATCGGCTTCCCGCCAGTACGGTAAAACTCCTTAACAAATGTCAGGTGAAATATAGCATCACCTGTTGTCATAGCCGTTTCTCTACTCAATAAGTATGAAAGATAATATCTTGGTATAATTAAAACTATAAGTGCAATAAATAGGTAAACCATTCGAGCTTCCAGTTAATATGAACTAATTAATAGATTGCCATAGCAATTCAATAGTTTACGCAATCAGCACTTGCACATTGTGCGACGAAGAACGTGCATAAATCATACACGTTCTTCTGTTCGTTTGTTCACTTGTTCTTCAGTGTCACTCGTCTGCCAAACTGCGCTTGCTGCTCAAAAGGTTTGCGGTGCAGTGACCACACCAACAATGTTTACTTCAGGCATCACTTTACATGCCTAAAGGCAACGAAGGCCAAACTTGCTGGCACCAATAAAAACCAAATTCAACAAAACTTTACTTTGATGCAATTACTGTTACTCCAGACTCTTCCACATGTAAGCGATCTATTGTTAGACCCGCCTTGAAACAAAAAGTCCTCACCTCCTCAGGTGTATGGCGAAAACAGTTATGAGGACGAAACCAATCAAAGTTGATGTGGTTCATCTCATCCAGACTATAATCAGGCCTGAAATATGCCTTGCAAATTTTGTAATAAAATAGTCGTTGCAGGTTGTAAGTTCCTTTTTCTATGCCAAGAAATGGAATTGCCTCATCAATCTCAATCTCAATATTCAGATCACCCAAAGTTTTACCTAGCTTCGTCAATGGCTCTAAAGCTTTCCAAGCCTCCTCGTTATCAAGAGGAGTCAAAGCATTACGAATCAAATCATCTGTAAATTCGCGAATAGGTGCTTTTTTCACATAGACATAAAATAAGAATTTTCCTCCTTTTTTCAGGCGTTTTGACAAATGAAAAATTGAATTTTCAACACTATCAGTGTGGTGCAAGACCCCCTCAGAGAAAATTACGTCGAATAAGCCATAATACTCAGGTATCGAATTCAGGTCACACTGCTCGAATACCGCTGGAATACCTTTTTCGGTAAATCGCTTCTCGGCAACTTTAGCTGCTTCTGAAATATCTACACCAAGATAATGGTGATTTTTCAAATGTTCACCAAAGAGTAGTTCACCTGATATGCCACTCCCACAACCAGCATCCAAAATTTTCTTTTTCTCTCCTCGCTCAGATGAGAGTAGTTGGTTTAGGCTTGAGGGGTCACCATCGAAATATTTTTCGAACAGCCAACGCTTCCATTCTTGCTGCACAGCTGGCGATTCATAAGTATCACGTTTTTTCCATTTGAATCCAAAAGTCTCCTCAGTTTGTTGTTGTGCTTGTGATATCTCATTTCTCATAGATGTCCTCTAAAGTTATTCAATACGTCGGTTGCAGGTCATTCATCCAAGCTTCCACATTCAGCAGTGACCAGATCAACAAACGCCGATTCTGCTCACCATTCATGTGTTGATTTACTAACGGCATGACAATATGTGGATCCAACACATCATAAATGCGGGCATTGCGGTTAAGTAGGGTGCGCTGTACAAAATCCATACTTTCCCCTTTAAACCAACTTGCATCTGGAGCTGAAAATCCTTTTTTTTCAGCTTTTGCAATATCCTCTGGAACATACTTGCCCAATATATCGCGAAGTATCTGTTTACCGTCTTTAGTTTTTTGAAAATATTTATTTATTTTTCTGCCAGCGTCGTTTTCATTAATACGCACAACGTCAGCTAAATTATTTAATTTTAAATGCACGGGGCATTGCATAGCAAAATCAACCAAGTCGTTGTCAAGGAAGGGTACTCTTGTTTCAAGTCCATGCGCCATACTGAGTTTATCTTCTACCACCAATAAACCATGCAAAAATGTTTTAGCCTCAAAATACAGCGAATGATTAACATAGTCTTCATTTGTGTAGAGTTTATCGGCATGATGCTTAAAAACATCACGAAATATATCTCGTGTCCAAACGTGTTCCACATCCTTCCAAATTGGCGCAAATACTTGCTTTATCTGATTGTTTGGAATCAATCGCTGCCAGAAGTCATAATATTTATCAATATAATGCTCAAAGTCACCATTCGCAACGCCTCTATAATAGCGCCAAGGGTAGCCGCCAAAAAGCTCATCACCCCCCGTTCCAGACATCACCACTTTTACAAATTTAGAGGCCAATTTAGCTGCGTAGTAATTTGGGTAACTTTGTCCTACTCTTGGCTCTTCAAGATGCCAAGCTAGTTTTGGCATAATACGTTCCATATCACCTGCTTTTAACACCATTTCATAATGCTCAGTGCTAAAACGATAAGACATGTACTCGGCCTTACTGCGTTCATCAAAGCCTAGCTCTATACCCGACGCCGAATTAAGATCAAACCCACAGGTAAATGTTTTTATGTAAGGATAAGATTGCGCTGCAATTGCGGTAATTGAACCCGAATCTATACCGCCACTGAGATAACTACCGAGTTCTACGTCGGTTACTAGCTGCCTATTAACTGCTTGTTTGAATAGTCGGTCCAACTCCTCTCTATACTCATCATCACTTGCTTTAACTTTAGGCTCACTAAAGTTAAAATCCCAATATTGGGTTAATTGTAATTCCTTTTGCTGTTTTCCTACATTTAACGTTGCATAACAGCCTGCAGGTAATAGCTTTATATCATTGAGCAATGTTTTATTTGTGAAAATATTTTGAAAGGTGAAATATTCTAACAATGCCTCTTTATCTAAGCTGCGACGAAATTCAGGAATGGCTAAAATTGCTTTTTGCTCAGAACCAAAAGCAATCAATGATCCCTGTAGTCCGTAATATAAAGGCTTAATGCCGTAACGATCTCTGGCCAGCAGTAGTGTTTTTTCTTTACGATCCCAAAAGGCTAAGGCAAACATACCATTAAATCGATCAAGTGCTTTTACGCCCCATTTAGCTAGTGCATTTAGCACCACTTCACTATCTGTGTGAGATCTAAATTGATAACCTGATGCCTCAAGCTCTGTGCGTAATTCTCTGAAATTATAAATTTCACCATTGTATGAGAGTACATAACGGTTATCAGGTGTAATCATTGGCTGATGACCTGCAGGTGACAAATCAATAATTGCTAGGCGCCGATGTCCTAAACCTACATTCTCTTCAATCCACTGACCTTCACTATCCGGGCCACGGTGTGCGATGGCATTGGTCATTTTTTGAAGCATGACTGGTGATACGGATTCACGGTTAAGGTTAATAAGGCCTGCGACTCCACACATAACTAAAAACTCTTTAATGCATTAACAACATATTCGTAATCTTCTTTTGTCATTCTATTATGCAAGGGAATCGCCATGGTATTTACATCACAATCTCTTGCGCCTGGAAAGTCATCGGGCTTTAATCCACAACTTTCTTGATATAAACCCAACATGTGTACAGCGTGTGTTCCTGGACGTGTGGATACACCATGCTGTTGAAGCTTATTCATTAGCTCGTTTCTAGCCACTGGTGCTTTATCTGGATCAACATATGTCACAAAAGATTGCCAACCATGCCGCCCATTTACTGGTTCTTTAGGTAAAATTAACCATTCTATGGTGCGTAGTTCATCCAAATACCACTTTGCCCATTTGGCGCGTTCGTCAATAAAACTATCCATTTTTTTCAACTGAACAAGACCAATTGCACCTTGTAAATCTGTCATGCGATAATTAAAACCAAGAAGGTTAAAATCAGGAAGTATGTAAGGTCGAGGTCCATGATGGCGTTGCTCTTCCGAGAGTGTCGCACCATGATTACGCATTTGATTCATTCGGTCAGCAAGCATCGAATCATTTGTAGTGACCATGCCGCCTTCACCAGTGGTTATAGATTTACGTGGATGAAATGAAAACGATGCTGCTGTACCCAATGTACCAGCAGATCGGCCTTTATACAAAGCACCAGCGCCACAAGCCGCGTCTTCTATAATAGCAACATCACTAGGTATAATCGCTTTAATTGCATCAATGTCAGCACATAAACCAAATAGATGTACCGCCATAACTGCTTTTGTGTGTTTTGTGATTTTATCTGCTATTTGAGCGACATCGATATTAAATGTTTCACGGGACACATCAACAAAGATAGGAGTCGCTCCACAATATAGAACAACATTCGCTGTTGAGACCCAAGTAAATGCTGGCACAATCACTTCATCACCAGGGCCTATCCCCAACCCAGCTAAAACCAAATGCATCCCGGTAGTGCAAGATGTCACAGCAAGCGCATGGGTAGTCTCATGCCTATTGGCAAACATTTTTTCAAACTCAGCTACTTTAGGGCCTTGAGTAATCCAACCTGACATTAAGGGTTCACGAACCGCTTGCCACTCTTCTTCACCTGTAACTGGAAGAGCTATCGGTATATTTCTCTTTTCCATTATTCTAAGATCCCTGCATCACATCGTCGACGAGCGACCTCTACTTTATGGCTATTTCTCCACTCAATCAAGGCTATTAAGCCTTCACGTAACTCAATTGAATATTTATAGTCGATTTCCTGCTCAGCTTTTTTTGGACAACCAATACGGTTTTTCACAAAGGTTTGCCCGGCTGGTTCATATTGAATTTGCAAGTCTGATCCTGTTATATCGAGGATCAACTCAGCCAGTTCTTTTATGCTGGTTCTAATTCCAGTACCAACATTGTAAAACTCATCCGTACTATCGGATTTCATTGCGCATACATTAGCACGAGCACAGTCAACAACGTTGACAAAGTCATAGGCTTGCGAACCATCACCATAAACCACTGGAGCAATGCCTTTATCCAAGTTATCCAAAATCTTCATAATCACAGCAATATAGGCACCATGGTAATCCTGTCTAGAGCCATATACATTCATATAACGCAACCCGACATAGTCAAAGGCTTTATCAGATCCTTTATGTCGATGATAAAAAGCACGGCACATTTGCTCGCCAGCAACTTTGGTGGCGCCATAAAAATTTGTATTGTTAAGCGGATGATTTTCTGTCATAGGTTCTTCTACCGCATTTCCATATACAGAAGCCGATGAAGACCAAACAAATCTCTGCACCTTTGGGTTATTAGTTATCGTTTCAATTGTATTAAAAAGCCCTCCCATATTCACATCGAATGCTGATCTTGGATAATCCCAGCAATGCAATAACCACAGCGCAGCAAAATTAAATACCCCATCAATGTCTTGCATAGCAGCATTTACGATTTCGAGATGCATTAATTCACCACCGTGGGTGAAAATATTTACTCTGGGGTCTTTTAATGCTTCATCTAGGTTATCTTGCGAACCTCTAGAAAAATTATCAAATATACGAATTTCTTTCACATCTTCTTTTAATAATTCATCGACTGTATGCGAGCCAATCAGTCCTGCCCCACCAATTAATAATAAACGCTTATTTTTTAAATCCATGATCAAGATTCCTCTTCTATATTTTGTATCACATGATCTGCAAAACTAAATGAACTGGTAAACGCTGGTGATACCGCATTTAACACATGAGTTGAATTTTTTCTTTTTTCTACCAGAAAATCCATAACTAGTTGATGTGTCTCTGTATTCAGAAGTTGTGCCCTGATACCTACTTTATTTGATGGAAGCAGATGCTCAGCTTTAACCGCCGGCACCAACTTCTGTGCCGCCTGCACAAATCTCGATTTTATAAAACGCCCGGCTTCTTCATGCAAAAATTGTCTGAAACCCTGATTATTTCTGATGTATTGCTCACACAATCTTAAACTAATAGACAATGCGTCTTTGATATTAATACCTTTTAAACCTTTATAATGTTCACGTCCCATCGCAGGTACAGCTGTTGGACCAAAATAACTGACTCCATCAATACTGTTCACGGAATGTACGCCTAAGAATGGCACATTTAGATCGGGCACAGGATATACTAATCTTTGTAAATTTATACCTGAGTCCTCTGAAAGTTTATAGTAGATCCCCTTGAATGGTAGCAAAACATATTCTCTGCCTACATCAAAGATATGAGCAAGTTGATCGGCAAATTGTCCCGTTGCATTAATTAAATGCCCATATGAATATCGAGCATCCTTAGTCTGTATTTCTGATTTTTCATGATCAGCATTGATACATGCACTTTGAAATTCAATTTGTACACCTTGCTCAATTAAGTCCTGAAATAACTGCTTTAAAATTAATTTTGGTTCAACAATGGCAGTCTCTGGGGAGAATATCGCCCGGCCACTTGCCGTTCGGGCAAAAGGCTCAATATCTTTCAACTCTTGTTCATCAATAATATGAGCTTTCGATCCGTTACTAAGAGCTCGAGCATAAAGTAAATCAATTTGTTGATCATGATCTGAATTTGTAGGAACTATCACTTTACCTAGCCTATTAAACGGCAACTCACGTTCTAAGCAATATTCTATCATCGCCCTAGAACCATTTAAACAAGCTTTCGCCTTTAAGGAGTTCGCAGGATAATAAATACCTGAATGCAATACACCGCTGTTGCGTCCACTTCCGTGTACACCCAATGACGCTTCTTTTTCCAATAATAAAATCGATGCTAATGGATTATTTTGTTTTAGTCTCCTAGCAATCGTTAGTCCACTGATCCCCGCCCCTAGGACGATATAGTCAAATGACTGTGGCATTAGCGACCAAACTTTTTTTTAATTTCCTGACAAGAACTGCTATATCCAAATCTTTAAGATAGGGATGCATAGGCAAACTCACTACTTTATTGGCAAGTGACTCTGAAACAGGTAAATTGAATTCACTTGTCTTTGTAGCAGGTTGTTTGTTTAAACAAATTGGATAATGAACAGCTGTCGGAATACCTTCGGTTTTTAAAAGTCTCTGGAGTTCATCTCGATTTTTTACCTGTATCGTGTACTGAGCGTATACGCTAGTGTTATTTTTTTCTATAAAAGGCGTAATTATTTCTGGACAATTTTCTCTTAATAGCTGTGAGTACTTGGCTCCAACTACTTGTCTTACTTCTACTTCTTTTTTAAAAAGATCGAATTTAACAAGCAAAATTGCAGCTTGTATCGTATCCATTCGGCCATTGATGCCTATTCTCAGATGATGATAACGCCTATCTTGCCCGTGTGATCTGACTTGCCGCATAACATTGGCTAATTCATCATTGTCAGTAAAGCAGGCGCCACTATCTCCATAACCACCCAAGGGTTTGGATGGAAAAAAACTAGTACAACCTATAGTAGACAAGCCACAAGATTTTTTTCCTTTGTAAGTCGCCCCAAAACTCTGGGCACCATCTTCAATGACTGGAAGACTATACTTACTAGCAATATCGTTAATTCTATCGAAATCAGCACATTGACCATATAAACTAACGGGCACAATAGCTTTAGTTTTAGTAGAAATAGCCTGCTCAATCTTGTATGGATTAATATTATAAGTTTGTTCATCAATATCTACAAAGACAGGTTTGGCTCCTAATAAGGTGATCATTTCACCTGTGGCGAAATAGGTGAAAGGAGTGGTTATTACCTCATCTCCCGGACCAATTTCTAATGCCATCATTGCTATAAGCAATGCATCTGTACCTGAAGACACTCCTATACAGTGTTTCACACCGACATATTCAGCAAGTTTTTCCTCTAACCTAAGCACCTCTGGACCCATAATGTACTGCCCATGATCTAGTACTTTTCTTATATTGTCCTCAATATCATCTCTAATTTTTGCCTGCTGGGCTTTAAGATCTATAAATTCCATGTATTTAATCCTAAAAAAGAAAACAATTTCGTATTTATAAGTTAAGTAAATAAAAATTATGAGAGTGTATCATTATATAAGTAATAAACTCGGCTGGTGTGATTACATCTAGCTTCACCCTGTCCGGAAAGTGGTAAATCAAGCTGCTCTCCATATTCACTCATCCACCCAATTTGCCTGGCTGGAACGCCAACCATCAGGGAATATGCCGGTACATCTCTATTGATCACTGCACCAGCACCGATAAATGCGTATTTGCCGATCGTTACCCCGCAGACAATAGTACAGTTTGCTCCCAAGGTTGCCCCTTTTTTTACCAATGTGCTTCGGTATTCATTCTTTCGAGTTACTTCGGAACGAGGATTATAGACATTAGTAAAGACCATACTAGGGCCACAGAAAACATCGTCTTCTAGGATCACACCATCATAGATCGACACATTATTTTGAATCTTAACGTTATTGCCAATCAC
>ENA-UOXV01003222-UOXV01003222.1-marine-metagenome-genome-assembly--contig:-NODE-3222-length-20129-cov-5.303826_pt1 | contig 20129 bp, 17 predicted proteins | sample MGYA00238165_ERZ766961 | MGnify/ENA primary metagenome ERZ766961 (study PRJEB28924, sample SAMN03173240) | marine metagenome | biome: Marine; feature: Water; material: Subsurface seawater | place: North...
TACTGAGCGCGATATACGCGCCGCTGTGCGTGAGCCAGGCGATCAAGGCGGAGAAGCGGAAGGCGGGTTTGGGCAAAAACGGTAAACGGTCCTTAGCGCTGGTGGACTCTGGTAAGCGACGTTGGTGGTGCTGCGGGCCGAAGATGATGCGACGCGAAGTGTCGTGGTCCACCACCGCGCTGGGACCCGACGGGCACAAGCGCGCGATATACAGGGTGTACTACGTGTGCGCCATCGAGTGCCCGAGCCGATGGGGTCTCAACGACGCCGTGTTAAGAGCGGTGTACCACCCGACGGTGAACCTGGACGTCCTGGACGTGTCGTTGGAGAGCAGGGGACACGACGTCATGGCGTGCGAGCTCTTCCTCCGGGACCCCACGCTGCGTGCACCGCTCGACGCCGGGCTGGATTGCGAGGAGAACGACGCCGTCAACGCCAAAATAGGCGCCATCAAGTCGGCGCTGGAGAAGCTGGTGCTGCACAGGGCTTCATCCGGGCCGGGTCCGGGCGTAAACAAGGTTGACGCACCGAGTTACGAGGGCGAGGTTCTTCTCGCGCGATGGGTTCCCGACATCGAGCCGGACCACGGAAGTGAGGCGTCCAGCACGGTGGGAGGTGACACGTGGCGCAACGGCGACGACGCGGATGAGTCCTTCGTGCTCAAGCAGGCGCAGGTGAGTTTATTTTCATTCTCGTATATGCGATTAGACTGACGGTGTGTTTTGTTCGCAGGAGCTGCTTCGACACGGCGAGGAGGAGGTTGACGTGGAGGCGGGAGCGCTCGACACGGGGCACCATGCCGGGAACGACGACCACGCGGGAACTGACTCCGGTCCGAACTCCGCGGCGCCGTCCCCGCGGACCAGCGTGACGATCCGCCGACGCCGGCCTGGACGCAGGGCCATCGACGCGTTGCGAGCGCACAAGAACAGACCGTTTTATCGAACCGCCTCGCTCGTCAACCTCCTCAACGCCGGGGATGTCAACGCCGGGACGTTACAGGACGACCGCGACGAGGAGCTGCACGCCCGGATCGTGGAGGCGAGGTTGGAGACTGGGGAGGCGCGTGCGCTGGCGGCGGCGAGGTCCGGCGGGCACGGCATGGGAGCCGTCAAGCGAACAGCTTCGGTGAACCGTGAGTCAGCCGCGGTCGACGCCAGGCGGGTCAGCGCCGGCGAGTGGTCCTTGCTGGAGCGCATCAACGAAGACATTCACCCCACCGACCGTCACGCCGCCGACGACTCGTGTATACTCGGAAGCGACGGGTACCCATCCGCGAACACGACGATGACGGGCGAGGTGGCGCGCGGTCTCGCCGCGGAAATCGCGCTCCAGGACGTGATGCTCTCGTCGCAGACGCTCAGCGGCGCGGGCGGGCGCGCGCTGGCCACCGAGCTCAGGCACGCCATCTCCGCGCGGTCACCCACGCGATCGCCCGAGCGGAGGATGTCCACGGGTGACGCCATCGAAGGTGGTGGACGAGCGGCTTTTACTCGGTCGCCGGCGAGGTCAATCGGGAGCGGCGACAGCGACCACGAAGTAACTCCGGTGACGTCGCTCACGGGCGCGCACGCGAGACAGCTGGCGGCGGAGTTGAAGGAGAAGCTGAAGGAGGCGGAGGCGGGCGGGCCCGTGGAGCGCGCGGCGGCGCTGGCGAGGGGCCAATAGGGAGTGCACGGCGAGCGATAGCCAGCCGGAAATATCACATCTCAACTGCTCAATCAGTCGCCGACGAAATGACACTCTCGCACTTCGAATGAGCGCACCGGTGACGGCGTCGCTCGGCAGTCGTCACCTCCTTCATCGTCCGAAGTTCGTATCGACGCGCGCGCATCGTCGTAAAGCCATGGCGCCCATCGAAGCCGCGTTCCGCGTCGCGTCCACCGACGCCGCGTACACACAGGCCGAGGCCCCCATCGACCTCGACGCGCTCAACCTCTTTCTGAAAGATTCGCGAGCCGCCGCGCTGGACTCGAACTCCGCGCCGGTGACGCTGGTGATGGGGAACGAGGCTGCGGACCTGGACTCCATCGTCAGCGCCATCACGTACGCGCTGCACGTCACGCGCAGGAGCTGCATCGACTACGAGTGGATGGATCGGGACCCGCCGGACCCGGTCACGGGCGCGCCGAATGGATGGAACAACGAGAAAGAATCGCAGTGCGAGTTGCGTTTCGCTGTCCCGTACGTCGCGGTGCCCCGCGCGGACTTGCCGCTGCGTGGCGATGCCGCGTGGCTGCTGGACGACATCGGCGTGGACGTGGACTCCATCGTGTTCGCGGATGACCTCGACCCGCTCGCGCTCGATGCATCTGGGAGGCTCCGCGACGTCGTCCTCGTCGACCACAACGTGCCCCCGGCGAAGCACATTTCGTTGCTGGAGAAGACGACGCGCGTCATCGACCACCACGTCGACGAGGAGCGGTACCCTCTCGACGGCACGTGTACCGTCATGATCGGTCCCGTCGGCTCGTGCGCCACGCTCATCGCGGAGCAGACCTGCGAAGAGGCGGAGATCGGCATCGACGGCATGCTCGGCGAGGGATACGTCGGCAACGCCCGAGGCTTGTACCACGGCCCACTCGCGAAGATGGTGTGCTCCGCAATCCTCCTCGACACGCAAAACCTCGACGTGAACAACGAACGCACGCGGCTGGAAGATTACATCTGGTGCCACAAGCTCGCCGCCTTCGCCGGGTACACGAACGAGGAAGCCATGACGACGCTGTACACGCAGCTGAAACAGAAGCGGTTCGACCAGACGGGCCTGGATACGAAGGACCTATTGAGGCGTGATTACAAACAATGGACGCTTTGCGAGATGCACGTGGGAATCGCGTCGTTCGGGGTTCCTCTTACGTCGATGGGGGACGTGAAGGACGTGCGGGCGGCGTGCGATGCGTTCATCGCGGATAGGAAGATCGACGTGTTGGTGCTCATGGCGGCGTTCGAGGGAAGTGACGGGACGTTCGAGCGGCAACTCGCGTTCGCGGGCAGCGACGCGGCGACGACACAGCTGTGCGAGAAGATTGTCGGCGGGATCGGGAGCGGGCTCGGGGGTTTGGTTCCGTTGGAGGGGCCCGATGCGCACGCGTTCGGGGGTTTGGCGTTCGGTCAAGGGGATGGGAAGGCGTCGAGAAAGAAGGTGCAGCCGCTCATAGCGGAGTTCTTGCAGGCGGTGGTGAAGAGCGCAGACGGCGTCGGCTGACGTTAGATTATTTATTTGATGTTGAACGCCATCCGTGCACATCCCGACCGAGTCCCCATTTTTCCGCCGCACCAACCCTAGCCATGGGTGGCCTCATCGCCGATGAACGTCGCGCCGCGAACAAGAAGCGCATACTTCACATCTCGCTCGGGTTCATCATCGGGCTACTCGTGGGCGGCATCGGCGTCGGGTGGCTCGCCCAGTGGGCCAACGGCACCGATTGGAGGGACGTCGGCGGAAGCCTGATAAGGGGTCCACGATGCCCTAGGTGCCCGAAGGGTGGGGAAGTACGATACGTGGAGAAGCAGTGTCCGGTGTGTCCGAAGACACCGCAAACCGAGGTACGCACCGTCGTTGAAAAGGAGAACAGCGATTGTCCCCCGGTGGTGGCGTGCAAGTGCGACGCGGCGGCGACGGGCGCCTCCCCTAAACCCACCGTCGACTGCCCCGTCTGCGACCCATGTCCACACGAGGCTGGGAAGGCGGCACCGTCGTCGCGCGACGCGCTCGAGACCGAGCCCGCCTCAAGGCCCGGGAAGGAGGCCAAGGTGCAGATGGAAGCCCGCCTCAAGGCTGTCGAGACCGACGCGACTGACGATGCCCCACCCGCATCCGCCGTCAACAGATCTAACGACGCAGCAAACACCTCCGACGAAAACGACGAATCGCTCCCGGAGATCTTCGACTGGAGCCCGTTCGTGTACCGCTCGCTGTTCCCGTACAACAAAATATCCAAAGCCGACGTGGACACCGCCGAGGTCGTCGCGGGTATCAGCGTCAACGCCTTCAGGGCGCAGATCATCAAAGGCAGGCTGTACGTCAAGGACATCCGAGCGCTTCAGTTTGCGAGAGACTTCGCGCCCAGTTGGAAAGTCACGTTGCTGGAGACGATGCGGCGCCATGAGGACTTGCCGGACGTCGACGCCGTCTTCAACGAGGGCGATTACCCAATCTCTCAGCTGCCCAACGACGGCGCGCACGCGCAGAGGCTCTACGGCCGCGAGGGCATGGAGAATGGGCAGAAACCTCCGCCGATATTCTCCCCCACGGTTAACGCGGCGACGACGCGGGACATTCCGTTTCCAGACTTTTCCTTTTCGCCCCCCGGGCACCGGGGCGCGGATAAGCTCACGACCAGCCGCTGGTCCGTGGCGCACACGCGCGTGATGGCCGCGGGTGCCGCTATCCCGTTCGAGAAGAAGCTCCCGTTCGCGGCGTTCACCGGGAATACCCAGGCGGAGCCGCGTCAACGCCTGGCGCTGGTGGCGAAGTCCAATCCGGATGTTCTCTTTGTCAACCAGGTTTACAAAAAGTCGGACACGGGCGGTAAGAGCTGCGTGGACCTCGGTTTGGCGGACAAAGGTGGGTTACAGGAGGACAAGTGCGCGCTGAGCTTCGAGGAGATGTGCAGGTACCGCTACCTCGTCAACGTGGGATCCAACGGGTACGCCAACAAGCTCAAATCGTTGTTTTTGTGCGGGAGCGTCTTGATCAACGTCGAGTCGTCGGCGCCGAATAAGGAATTTTTCGAGCATCAGCTCCTCCCCGGCGTGCACTACGTGTCCGTGCGGGACGCCGCCGACGTCCCAGACGCGGTGCGCGCGATGGAGTTAGATAAGCCACGCGCGGCGGCGATCGCACGCGCGGGGACCAAACGCATGGCTGCCTTCACCGACGAAGCCGTGTACGAATACGTGGCTTCAGTGTTGACCGAATACGCGAGCCGGCTGACTTTTAAGCCCGCGCGGGCCCCTGGGTCGTTCGAGGTCAGATGCGAGGATGACCTGTACAGGCACTACGATCACGACGGCGGGATGCTCCGGTTCCTGACGGAGGATAACTCCACGTGCATCGGGGGTGGCGTGAGTGAACCGGTGAGTGGGCCCGGGTGGGGCGGGACGTACGACCCAGCGGAGGGGGCGATACCGTGCGAGGCGGCGAATGACATCAAGGAGGTGCCGGACGCGTGCCCTGACGTGAAGTGGGGCGGGTGGGGGAAGCGGTGCGCGAGGGTGGAGTGCGCGGAGTGGATGCCGGAGGATGACGCCAAATCTTAGCGGCGATAGTTAAAGTGTTATGCGTGGACTTTCAATAGACTTTCAGTTACAAGCGGTACTACGTTGTAGAACTCACTTCTTGACAAACTTGGCGATGCAGCCCGCGACGGCGAGCGCGCCCATCATAACCTCCGGGACGTAGTGGTTGGGGAACCCGTCGTACTTGAGGGGAAGACCCTTGGAGAGGATGCCGAACTTTGCGTTGTAGGGGTAGAGCAGCGCGGTGGCGACGGTGGTGGCCAGGGAGATGTCCACCGCGTCCTCGAGTGGAAGCTTGTGGATGGCGTAGATGAGGCCGAAGAACCCGACGGAGGATCCACGGATCCAGAACTCGGTCATCTGACGGCGGGTGGGGCGGGAAACGGATGACGGTGGTCAGGGAAAGATATCCGGTGTCGGCGTCGAGCTCATCAATCGGGAATGTGTGGGCGATCTCTGAATGTACAAAGGAACGTACCGGATCGCACTCCGCCTTGAAGTGGTCGGTGACCATCTTCTTGGGCATCAGCAGCATCATGGCGCTGTAGCCGCCGAACATGCCCTTGGCGAGGTTGACGAAGAGTTCGGGAGTGATCATTTTTATGAACGTGCGTGCGTGCGTGTTGTGGTTGTGGTTGTGTGCAGATGTGTCTGGAACGATCAAAAGACATAACGTTATGCGCGATTTTTTTAGACAGGTTCTCACATGCGTCACGAAAAAGCTAACAATGCAAGGACCGGGCCGTGAGCGCTCGACTGTGAGCGCGAGACGCGTTTCCGCGGGGTCGCGACGGCCGTCACGGTGATTCACGTCGCGGTCATTCGATTCAGGCGTACTTGACGTAAAGGCCCGCGGCGATGACTGCGTTTGGGATCGGAAGAGAAGGAGTTGTCAGCGAAGAGGTCGGTGACTCAGCCAAGTCAGCAGGACACGAAAAAGAGCCAATGCGCGTCGGGGTCAATTGGAAGACTCACAGACAGTCATGAGAACCTCGGGAACGTAGTGGTTGGGGAAGCCGGTGTACTTGACGGGCATCTTCTTCGAGATGAGCCCGAATTTGGCGTTGTACGGGTAGAGCAGCGCGGTGGCGATGATCGCGAGGAGGCCAAAATCGACGGCGTCGGCGGTGTCAATCTTCTGGAGGAGGTAGGATGTGGAGGCCCAGGCGACGGACTGGCCGCGGATCCAGAAGGCGGTCATCGGCGTGCACTTGGCATTGAAGTGATCGGACACCATCTTCTCGGGAGCGAGGAGCATCAGCAGCGCGTAGACGCCGAACACGGCGCCCCAGGCTTGGACGTACTGTTCACCGGTGATGAGGGACATTTGGCGTGAGATTCGGTTCGGTGCTGCTGCTGCTGCGCGTTTGGAAATGCGAAATGCGGGCGGGAAATGGAAAGTCCCCTTCGCGAGATTCGGTTCGGGAGTTTTGCTCGTTTGATGAGCTTCTTGAGTTATTCTTGAGTTAATTGTCCCCCCCCGCTCGATGTTGACCGTTAATTTTGCGAGGGTGCTCCCGAGATGCTGACACGGCAAGTTCTGTCTCGCACGTTTTGACCGCGGGCTTTTTTTCGACGCGTCTCAAACGTCGCGCGTGGAGATCTGAAAGCCTCAAAGCGGACCGCGGACTTCCCGCGTTCAAGGCGACTTGACCGCGTTCGAAGGAACGATCCACCGAGGCGGGTCCGGACCATCCCCGCGCGCGTGTCCTCGGACGCGAACCCTACGCACGTCCCTCGCGGCCTCTTTGCCCGCACCGAACAAAAAAAGGACAACTTGTACGTTTTGCGCGAGATGTCGACGGCACCCGCGGCCGCCCGAGGTGTCATCGCACCCCGCCGCATGCGGGGTTTCGCCGCGAGCGGATGCGCCGTGCCGTCGTGCCGTGCGCATACGACCGCGTCGCTCTCGCCTCGCGCCTCGTTTCGTGGCGTTCCGGTGCGCGTGGTGCGGCACCCGGGAACCTCCTCCGTTACAGTGCCGTTGAGAAAGGTGAGAGGACGACACCACGGTACCTCCCTCGTCGTCGCCATGGCGAACCCCGTGTCGCTCGTCGCCGAGGCCATCGCGGGTGGCGCGGGGGCGAAAGCCGCGGGCGTCGCCACCGCCGCCGCGGGAGCCGCGGCGTCCACCGTCACCAACGCCGCCACCTCCGCGGCGGCCGCAGGGGGCGGGGGCTTCATGGGGTACGTCTTCTCATTCCTCTTCGGAGGCGTCTTCTTCAGCACGCTGCTCGGCGTCGCCGCGCTGTTCATCTCCGTCGGAGGCGAGAACGTCCGACGGGCGTGGAGGGTGTTCAACTTTCTGGGCGGGCGCGTCTGGGCCCTCGTCGTCAAAACTGCCGCTGCGGTGAAAGAGTCGCTCCAAGCGGAAAACACGACGCTGGAGGATACCAAGAAAGTCCTCTCCGAAGGATGGCTCGCGACGAAACGCGAAGTCGACGACGCCCTCACCGCGTTCAACCAGGAGAGGGACTTCTACGCCGCCGCCGTCGGTATCCCAGGTCTGCGCACCGCACAGTACGTCATCGACCACATGATGCCCGGGCTCATCGCGCAAAAACTGGAAAACTCAATGGCGAATTCCATCGCCAACGTTAAACACCCCAACGTCAAGAAGATGATACTGAAAGGGGTCAAGGCGGGCACCGCGGCGCCGCTGCTCACGGGCGCGCGGTTCTACGACGTCGGCGACAACGACATGGCCTTCGACGTGGACGTCAAGTGGACGTCTGAGGTGACGGCGACGATGGACGTGGTACCGGCCATGGGCATCATGAGCGACCTCGGCGGCGACTTGGGGGGACTGGCGAGGGTACCCGTGATGGTCCACAACGTCAACTTCGACGGGACGATTCGAGTTTTAATGGCTGAACTGACGCGCGAGGACCCAGGGTACGGCGCCGTGGTCCTGTCCTTTCCGGATCCACCGCAGCTGTCGCTGGACGTTCGCGTGTTGGGCGGGTTGGAGGTGCGTTTCTTTTTATTTTCATCACATGGGCAATTAGAATAATGTCGTGTTTTGTTCACAGGTGAACCGAGTGCCGTGGCTGCGCCGGGTCGTCGTCGACGCGACCAAGACCTGGATAAAGGAAGAGATGCTCTGGCCGCAGCGTATGCTCATACCCGCGGAGAAGAACGTGGCGAAAGGGGAAAAGCCCGGGTTCGTACTAAATGAAACGCAGTTGAAGAAGGTGCTGGCCGAGGACCCGCTTCTACTCGCCGAGCAGAGGCTCAAGTCGCTGCAGCAGATCGCGACTGGGGAGATTGGACAGAAGCGCGAGCCAGGCGAGGGCCTGGCGTCCGGCGACGAGGACGACCCGACGGGCCCGGACATCGACGTGGAACTCACGGACCCGTCCAACCCGCGCGTCGTACCCCCGAAACCAACCGCTCAGGCGCAGGCTTGGGCGTGGCTCAGCGGTAAGTTTGTTTTTTTATCATCGTATGGGCGATTAGACTGATGTCATGTTTTGTGTACAGGCACCGCGAAGGTCACCGCCGACAAAACCGTCGAGGTTAGCAAGTACACGATCGAGACCACCAAGCAGGTGGCGACGAGCGAGGAGACGAAGACGGTGGTGAAGAACGTCGGGACGTGGTTCCAGCGGGACCTCGGCGGGTGGGTCAACAACGTCGCGGCGAGGGCGCAAGGGAAAGTGCAGACGGATAAAAAAGGGTACCCAAAGGCCGACGCGTGGACCGAACAGCCAAAGGCGAAGGAGACAAAGGCGGAATCTTCCGAGGGTGACTCGACAAATAAGAACGGTGACTTGACACAGAACGGCGCGAAGAAGAACGGCGTGCGTAAGAATGGCGGCGCGAAGACTAACCCGTCCCCAGCGCCGGGAAGCGCGTGAGAACACCATCGTGTAATCATAGTCTATACTTTCGTGCGCTCAATCCGCCATCACATGCCATCACGGCTACGACATCCTGCCCTTCTTCGTGCGCTCAATCTGCTCCACGCGCTCCTCGTACGTCGGCTCCGTCGCGCGTCTCGACAGAGGCACGTGCGCCGCCCTGGCGTTACCCCCAGCCGCGACGCCATCCCCCGCGGAGGCCAACGCCGTCACTCGGCTCAAAGCCTCCGCCGTCGCCGCGCCGTTGTCTAAATGCCCGTGCGTGATCTCCGATGTTTCCGCCACCCCCCCGCCGCCGCCGCCGATGTACTCCCCACACCGCACGTGCGCCAAGGTCTCCGCCCACACCCCCGCGCGGACCATGTGTCTGTGCGTGCACTGCGCCGCGTGCAACTCCAGCTGCGCGCGAGCCGTCTTGGACGTTCGAAACCGAACCCCGCCGAATGCGCACCTGTAAACAAAACACGACACGTCAGTCATTCTAATTGCCAGTACGGGAATTAAAATAAACGCACCTCCACAGAGTCAGCGGCTCCTCGGGAGCCATCTCGTACTGCGGCTTCCGCGGGAACTTGGTGAGATCCAGCATGTCGCTCACGATCGACGGTGGTTCGCGCCCGAGTCCCACTAAGAAGAGAACCGCGGCGATGCATCGAACCTGGTGCCATAGGAACGCCGTGCCGATCACCTCGATGTGCGCCACGCCCGGGGTGTTTATATTGTTTCCATTTCCATTTCCATTTCCATTTCCATTTCCAGCTGTTGCGTGTCCCCCGAGCCCCATCGCGCCCCCGCGGTCGGTATCAGCATCAGCAGTCACCACCCTGCACGAGTTGATCCGTCGCCGGTAGTTGTGCACGTTCTTCGCGTCCATCTTGCAAAAGTTACGGTAGTCGTGCTCGCCCACTAAACGGCCCGCCGCGTCGTCCATGGCTTTAAAGTCCAACCCGCCGGCACCCCAGTCGGCGAAGAAGTACTTGTAGTGCCTAAAGTCGCATGCGAACCGTGCGCTGAACCGTGGTGAGACGTACGCCCAGCCGATGACACGTATGTCCTGGGGTAACGCGCGGTTGAGCGTGGCGGGGTAGTCGATCTCGTCTTCGTCTGCGATTGATTCATTGAAAGTCGTCGAATCGAATTCGGATTCGCCGTCGTCGTTGAAGGGCACGCGGCATCGTAGTTTAGCGGAGACCACCTGGCCCACGGCGCTCACCCCCGCGTCGGTCCGCCCGCACCTGGTGTAGTCGCAGTTCTTCCACGTGGCGTCCGGCGCGATGAGGCGGACGCGCTTGAGCGCGCGGAACAGGCACTCCTCGACGGTCGCGACTCCGCTTTGTTCGGCACCTTGCGACGCGAACCCTTTGTATTCCCACCCGGCGTACATGACGTGCAGCGCGACGTGCCTGCTGGGGTATTTGGTAAAGTCGAAGTTGTCGTCGTTCCGCGCCCGCCCGTCCGGACGTTTTTTGTTATTCGAGGTGGAGCCGACGGATGGGGTGTGCCGAGTCGGCGCGTCGAGCGCATCCGCGGCGGCGCGCAGCGTTCGTGCGAATCGCTGACGCCCCTCCACGCCAATCGCCGACAGTTCGTCGATCCAATCCTCTTGGTTATCTACACCGACGGTGGTGTGGTTCCAGATTTCGGCCAGGAATTCATCGCTCCCTGTGTATGGTTCAGGGTATGGTTCGGACATCTTCGAACCCTCCTACCCGAGCCTGGACCGCCGCGCGCTGGACTGGCTGGCTCTACGCTTCGTCCAAGAAATAAAAAGTTAACTCATCGCGTGTTGAACGAACCTCGCCACTCCACGTGGACACCCGCGCGATGCCGACGTTCGTCACACCGCCGTCCATGGCGACGAAGACGACGATGGGAACACGCGGCGCGCATGTCGCCCGCGCGCTCGATGTCCGGCGAACCGCGCGTGGCATCGCGCATCGCCGCGTTACCCGGAACATCGTCGGAGGACCCGGAACTTCGCCCCAACAACATCATTCCCATCGCCCACCTCGAAGCCGGACAGCCGTGTGCACGAGGGGCGCGCACCATCCCCGGGTCCACGCCGCATCCATCTCGATGCCAGCGGATGATGCCAGTGGTGATTCCCGCATCCCGACGCATCCCAGGGCGCATCGCTACGAGCACCCGCCCGAGACGTACCGATCCTCCCCCGGCGAAAAGTTCCTCATGCAGTTCGGTGAATCCATGCGCATCGAAGAACTGCCCGCGGGGACACGAGTCGTCTACCCCGGGGTTCGTAAAAACGCGCCGAGCTCACCGAAGGAGATGCGCGCCATGGTGGAACGCGCGCTGGACGATCCAGTGGGCCAACCCCCGCTCCGAGACAAGATCCGCGACCTCGTCAAGGCCAAGGGATCGAAAGGGTGCAAGTAAGTTTGTATTTTTTAACTCGCATATGGGCAATTAAACTGACGTCGTGTTTAACTCTTACAGGATTCTCTTCGCCTTCGACGACGTCTCGCTTCCGTTACCACCGATGCGATCACCGGACATCAGGCGTGTCATCATGGAACAAGCCGAGCGGCGGTGCATCGAAGAGGGCGTGGACCCTTCGTGCATCAAGTTCCTGTGCTCCATCGCGCTGCACAGGTTCATCCGCGAGGACGAGTTTCGACACATCTGCGGCGATTACTTATACGAAAAGTACTCGGCGTTGGGCGCGATGGGCAACTACAACGCCGTGGACGAGGAGCACAGCGTGGTGATCGGGGTGACGGAGTTTGACGAGGAGGTCAAGGTGTGCCGCGACTTTGCGGATGCGGATATGTTGATTTACGCCAACTGTAACTACGTAGCCATGGACGGGGGTTACAAGGTGAGTTTCTTTGTATTTACGTATGGGCAATGTGACTGACGGCGTGTTTTGTTTCCATTACAGAGTTATGCCACCGGTTTGGTGCACTACACCACCCTTCGATACAACCACGACTCGGAGACGCTTAAGAAGACGCAGTCGCTGATGGACCCCGGTCGAAGCTCACTGCACGCGTCCATCAACCGCATAGGCAAGGTGATGCAGGCGCACACGGACGTGTTCCACGTGGAGACGGTGTTGGACGACAACAGGTTTCCGTTTTACCTCCGGTGGGTCCAAATACTCTTCCGACGAATGCACTGGATACAAAAGGCGATGGCGCGGATATCATGCTTCTTCCTCAAGTTCCTACCCAACTGGCTCAGGCTGTGGATCTTCTGGGGACCGTTGGTCCGAGGGCAGTTCGGGCTGGTGCAGTGCGTCGCGGGTGAAACTGAGGCGGTGCACAAACAAACGCTAGAGGTGAGTTCACTTTATGTATTCTTTGTATGGGCAATTAGTGTGACATCGTGTTTTGTTCACAGGCCAACTATGAAGACGCGGTTGTCGACGTGGACGGACAGGCGGATGTCCTGATCCTCGCGCCCACCTGCATCGGCCCTTACACCAAGGACACCTACCTGAACCCACTTCTCGTGAACACGTACGCGTTAGGGTATTACTACAACATGTACGTCGAGGGTGTCCCTTTGCTCAGGCAAGGCGGCGCGATGATCGTGGTTAACCCGATGCCTTATAAATGGACCGAACCGACGCACACCGCGTACAAGGCTATATTCGAAGAAGCTGTCGCGCCCTACGGCCCGTCTCGGTTCGAGGAGCAACAGGAACGTTTCGCGAACGATGAGACACTGAACGACATATACAGGGCCGGTAAAGGTCCCGCGGCGGTGCACGGTTTTTACATGTACACGTGGGCCGCGCACGGGATGGAAAAAGTGGGCAAAGTTTTCCTCGTCGGCGCCGAAGACGCGCGGGGGCCGGACGTGCTCGGATGGGAGCGGCACGACACCGTCGTCTCCGCGGTGGCCGCCGCGAAGGAGTGGCTTAAAGGGAGGGGAACGAAGGAACCGGACGCGACGTTCTGGCAGTGCCCGCCCGTTGGATACGCTCGAGTCGCCGTCGGAAGCGAAGAGGAGCGAGCGGCCATCGTCGCGGGCAACGTGTGCAAAAAAACCGGCCGGGTTCGCGGCAACTGACGAAAGAGTCTTAGTTCTCACCGCGTAGTTTAAGTGTTTAGGTTTAATTACATCTTTGGCGTCGTCCGCGGAGCGTACCCTGCTCGACGCGGCGCGTGTTTGTATGTTTATGTCTGTGACCCCAGCTGTCTGTGACCACAGTTTCCCATTCCCGATTAGTTTTATGTTTTTGTTCCCCCCCCCCGCAACAAAGGTGACCGCTCACGACTTGACAATCTCCTCCAGCGCGCGAAGGTCCGCCCGTACCTTCGCCAGCATCTGCTTCGACGACTTACCACTCGGCGACGCCGCCACCTTCGCCGCGGTCTGCGCCGCACGAGCCGCCGCCGCCACCTGCTCGCGAAGTTCATCCGCCGACATGTTACCCACGCGGCCCTCCAACGAGTTGAGCGCCCTGGTGAGCTGACCCACCAACGCCTTCTCGTCAGTGCCGTCGAGGTCCTTGAGGTTGGACCGGTCGCGGAGGGTGGAGGCCGGGCGCTTGGCCCACGGCGACATCTTGGTCTGGCGGCCCCCGATCGGTCTGGCGGACGCGGGCCGCGCGGCGGCGGGACCTTCACGCGTGGGAGACGCGGGGATGTCAAGTTTAGCCGTCGCGGCGTGGTCGCCTATTTGCTCCCACTTCGCCGCACCGACGCCGGACGCCGGGGACCAGCCCCGGCGTCCCTCGTACCACCCCGCGCTGCCGACGGCGGTCGCGGAGACCTTCGCGCTCTGCGGCCGTGACGCGCGCTTCGCCGCCTTGGCCGCGGCGACTTCCGCGTCGCGTCTCGCCTTTGATCTCGGCGTCGTCGGCGGGCAGTCCATGTCCATGAAGACATCCTTCTTGACAATCTGCTTATCGAGCTCCTCGGGGTGGTCCATGGTGACCTCGGACCCGACGACGACGCGGAGGATGCCGAGGTCGCAATCCGCGGCGCGTGTGCCTTGCAGCTCGATGGCGGCGAGCCGCGGGTGTTCTCGCATCGCGGATCCGAATCGCGCCGCGCCGTCTTCGTCGACCTTGTTCGACTTGAGCGAGATTGTGCGCAGCCTGGTGTCGGACTTGAGCGCCGCGCACATGGCTTTGGCGGATGTCGTGCTCAGGGAGTTGTACGACAGGTTCAGGGTGAGTAAACCGCCTACTGGGCCGACGGTTCCCTCCGTCTGCGCCCGAGCCAAATCTTTGGAAGCCGCCGATCCCGGGTAGCAACGCAGGTTGGATTCCCAGTCGCTGACCGCGCGCCTGGACGCGTGCGCGCGCATGATGGAGCCGATCGCCTCGCCGCTCGCGTCGGTCAGATGGCATCCGCTCAGGTCGAGCTCCTTGACGTTGACGTTGGCGCGCAAGCCGTCGACTATACACGCGAAGGACGAGTCGCCCATTGCGGAATCGGCGAATGAAAGCCTCAGGAGGCTCTGGTTGGCGGCGATAGCCTTGCCGATGGGTTCCATGCCCGCCGGTCCGAGGTCGGCTCCGATCTCGAGCTCGAGCAAGGTCTTGGAGGTCTTGACCTGCGCGGCGATGGCCAGGCCGAGCTTCTTGCACACGCGCTCGTCGCCGAGCGCGGCGGGTTTGGGAGCCGTCTTGGGATTGAGCGTGCGCGTGGATGGGCGCGCGGGCGGTCCCCCCGCGCGTGCTTCGCACTTGAGTCGGATCACGGACATCTTCTTAGCCTTGCGGAGGCCGTCGCCCAGGACCGTGGTCTCGTCCGCGGAGAGCGGGACGAGGTTGACGGAGATGGCGGACGCCTTGGTCATGTTCTCGGCGAGGGCGAGGGCGCCGTCGGCGATGCCGGGGCGGAGCAGGCGCTTCACCTCGGTGTCGCGGAAGGAGTTCCATTGAACCGCGCTGACGGTCTGGAGCTTTTCGAAATCGCCCGATGACGCCTTGGCCTGCGGGTGGTCGAGCGCGTGGGGGTGAGTAGGACGGCGCGTGGTGAGCGCGCGAAGAGAGGGGGAGCAAAATGCGTGAATAACTTTTCGGGACGGGAAAAACGGGCGCGGTGCCGTGGACGGGCGGGTCATCACGCGCGTATCGGCGCTCACCTCAGCCTTAGCCTTGACCTCGGGCTCGGGATACAGCTTCAGCTGGCGCGTCGCGCCCTTGGCTCCCCAGCTCATGTCGATACGAGTACTCTGCGATGCTGCGTTGTGGGAGATGCGTTTCTGTCACGAAACCAGCATCGTCTCGGAGCGTTATTTTCGGTAGTTTGTCCAAACTATTTGCCCATACGATGTCAAAATAAATAGACCCGTCATAACTGTTTGCTTGTGTTTTGTCGCGAGTTTGCCATTGATTACGACTTTTTTTTCGTTTGCAGGTCGACTTCCAAATCCAGTAGCAACGGGAGTCATCAGACTTCCCCGGCGCCGAGGAGGAGAAGGCCCCATGGCGGAGGAGGGAGAGGACCCGTATCCGGTCCCGCCGGGGGCCTCCTACATAGAACGCAAGTTCCCCGCGTGGAACGAGGAGCGCGTCGTGGAGGAGCTCGCCTCACTCACGCTCGACGGCGAAGCCGCGTCACGTGCGTCCCCCGAACCTGCTCCTCATCCGGAATGATATATTTTTTGACCGTGGGCACTCGCCCGGTCATCCGGCGCGTTCGAACCGCGCCGCCCCGCCCGTGGAACCCGATCGACACACACCGCTGACCCACGTATCCGCCCGTACACATCATCACAGATGAGGACGGTAAGTTCTGGGATGAGAAGGACGGCGAGGCGTGCCCCGAGGATCTCGCGATGTTCGTGGAGACTTGGAAGCGCCCCGAGGCGTTCATCCCAGGAGAGATGCCCCCCATGCTGCTCGTCAAGGACCCGCCGCCGCCGCCCGAGGACGGCGAGGAACCCGTGGTGGACGAGAACGCGGACCCGGACGACCCATCGCCCCCGCGGCAGATGCGCGAGCTCATCTCCGAGAACGTCCTCTTCTCCGCTAATCCCGCGACGGAGTGGATGTGGAACGCGCTGAGGCTAGTCAACCAACGCGCGGATTCCATCGACGCCGACCACTTCCTCTGGGAGAACATCTGGCCCAAAGACAACGACGGCACGGATCCGGAGAACCCGCCGAAGCCCACGGCGAGTGCCAACGGCAAGTACGCGGTGCGCATGTGGGTGGTGGATCAATGGCGATGCGTCTGGGTAGACGATAGGATGCCCTGCGACGTCTTCGGCCGCGCCGCGCTGCCCGGCTCGCGGCCCATCCAGCTGTGGCCGCTGCTCCTGTGCAAGGCGACGCTCAAGCTGATGAAGCACTACGGCGTCTTGGATCGAATCGGGTCCCATACCGTCCCCATGGTCCCGTGGCTCACGGGATGGCCGAGGGAAAATCTCGGGCTGGACAACGCGCACGGCGCGCTTCACGATCGACTGTTGCACGCGCTCACGGATGCCAAAGCCCCGGCGCGTGTGCCGCACAAGGCTAAGAACGCGCTGCCCACCGTGTTCTTGCGCGACCGGTGGATGCCGGAGCACCCGCCGCCGCGGATCATCGCGCTCTGCGGCCCGGCTGGCATCGGTAAACAAGCGTTGGTGGACAAGTTGGTGGAGGAGTACCCGACTCGGTTCGGGTACGGGCTCGCGGCGACTTCCAGGCCGCCACACGCGCACGAGGTGGACGGCGAGCACTTCCACTTCATCCCGCGTCTCGCGGGTCGGCCGAGGCCCGCGGATGATGCGTTACCGGCGTGGCACCCGAAGGTGTTCTGGGAGGATCTGGAAGATCCGGAGACGAAAGCCCGCGGGGGTCTGTTGGAACACGGGATCAACACAGAGACCACCCTCCCGCTGGTGCCGCTGGCGGGTGATAAGACGTCGAGGGTACACAGGGTCCTGGCCAACGGGTCCGACGACTGCGCAGTTAAGCGGTACAGATACGGGAGTAGCATCGACGCCGTCTCGAAAGTCGCCGCCGGGGGTAAGCTCCTGTTCCTGACCATCGACGCCGACGGCTGCGAACAACTCAAGGCTAACCCTGCGGTGGACGCCTACATCGTCCACGTCGACACGTCCACGCCGGACGTGCTCAAGGCGCGAATGGCTGAACGCCTGAAGGTTGACGAGTCCATCGTTCAGCAGATGTGCGAATCGAACATGAAGCAGTTTGAAGCCGCGGCGCCCGGCTTGAGCGCGAAGGCCGACGCGGGTGCCGAGGAGGGTGCCGAGGAGGGTGCCGAGGAGGGTGCCGAGCCGAAGGAGAAGCCGCCGATGACCAAGCGCCTCGTCTTCCCGCCCGATTGCGCCGAGTCGTTTTACAAGCTCGTGCTGGTCGACGACCCGGACGACCTGTACTACGAACTCAAGGTTTGCTGCGCCACTCTGTCGCCGATCGTGCGCAACAGGCTGTACGGCCTACCCCCGCACATCCTCGACTACTCCGACGTCATCCCGGCGAACAAGACGGAGAAGGTGATCGTCAAGCCCGTCATCTTGGTGGGTCCCAATTTCCGGGAAAAGGCTGAGCTTCGGCGCCTGATTTTCGACGAGTTTCCGGAAGTTTTCCACCGGCCGCAGATCGTCACGACGGCGCCGCTCAGACCCGAATACCCCGCCGAGGACGACCCGGTGGAGTTCCCCGACGACGGCATGATCCACGTGGACGATACAAAGTGGAACACGATGGAAGGAGCTGGCGAGTTCTTGACCACGTGGAAGGACCAATTCGCGCACGAGAATGTCACGTACAGGTACGCAGTCACGAAGGCTTCGCTGGAGGAGGCTAAGGAAAAAGAGCTCCTCTGCGTGTGCGACGTCCCGCGCGTGGGAAACTCGGACGAGATCACAGAGAAGTACGGAGACGAGACGATGGCGATCTTCGTCGGGCCCGCGACGACGGCGGAGTACGAGCGCCGGCTCCGCGAGTACCTCAAAGAGACGGATCGCGACCTGGAACAGCGGTTACTCGCCGCGGAGGCTGAGAAGAAGCGCGGGCTCGATTCCGGGCTGTGGCAGAGTTCGATATGCCTGGACGACCCATCGGTGGCGTACGAGCAGCTCAAGGACATCGTCATCCAGGAGAGGCCCGACATTTTACCCCCGCGGGATCCAAACGAGGGCAAACCGATTGTGCCAATCGTCATCTGCGGCCCCACCGGCGTCGGCCGCAAGACGATCTATCGCATGCTAAACGAGGAGTTCCCCGACAGGTTCGGGTACGTCTGCAGCAAAACCACGCGCGCCGCCAAGGAGGGCGAAGAGGCGGGCGTCCACTACGAGTACATCGACAAGGCGACGTTTGAATCGGAGGTTGCGAATGGAAAATTCGTGGAGCACGCCGAGATTGACGGGGAGCTCTTCGGGACCTCGTTCGAGGCTGTCCAGGCGGTGCACGACGCGAACAAGGTACCGATCATCGTCGCTGACGTTCAGGGCGTCAAGTCCTTGCGCGAGGTGTACCCACGAGGCGCATTTTGCCTCGTCACGCCGTCCAGCGTCGACGGGCTCGAGGTGAGTTTCTTTTTATTTGTGTAATTTGGGCGATTAGACTGACGGCGTGTTTTGTTTAACAGGCTCGCATCCGGAAGATAAAGGAGACGCCGCCGCCGCCCGCCGAGGGTGAAGAACCGGCGGAAGGTGAAGGTGAACCTGTGGACGAGGATGCGGTGACGCTCCCGGAGGAGCCACCCGAACTCACCGACGAGCAAAAGGAGGAAATCGCCGAGCGACTGGACAAGATTTCCCGAGCGATGACCGGCTGCGACGAAGACGGACTCTTCACCGACGTCATCGTCTCCCTGGACGACGCCCCGGAACTCGCGTACGGCGACCTGAAGAGCGCGATCGCGCGAATCCATCCCAAGCTCGTGGTTCCGCCGCCCAAGCCGCTCGTCATATCCGGCCCGTTGGGTTCGAGGAAGGAGGACGTGTTCGAGGCTTTGCTTCAAGAATTTCCAGAATCGTTTGGATTTCCCCTGGCCACAACCACGCGAACGCCGGAACCCGGCGAGATCGACGGCGTTCACTACAGGTTCGTGGACAAAGAGACGTTCGAGTCCGAGGCTGAGGACGGCAAGTTCCTGGAGTGCACCGAGGTCATCGTTGGGTACGGCGAGTGGGTCGACGAAGACGTCGGCAACCCGCCGATCACGGTTATGTACGGGACGCCGTTCTCCGAGGTTAAGAAGCTGAGCGTGTCAGGTAAGATGCCGGGGCTGGAGACGGACGCCGCGGGCGCCGCCGCGATGCGCGCCGCGGGTCTCGACGCCCTCTTCGTGTTCTTCGCGCACCCGGCGCACGACACTCGTGAGCACGAGCGCAATCTCGCGGACGCCGGCGAGTCTCCGGAGGCTTTCCGCGATCGAACCCTCGAAGCGCAAGCCGAGCTCAAAGCGGCGAATGAAATGATCGAGTGCTCCAAGGACGGAACGTCGGACACCGTCACCGAGCGCGTGTACGACTGCGTGTTCGAGTACGAGCCGCACCGCGCGAGGTACGCGCGGTTCAAGGAGGCCATCTCGGACGCCGCGCCAACCGCCGTGCCGCCGAGGTCGGTGTGGGGCTTCGGCCGCGCTCGATGGGACCCGAGCGTCCGCGTCTACGGGAACAAACCCACCCGCGTCGCCGTCGTCGGAGCCGCGGCGTCCGGCAAGAGCACCGTCGCGCAGAGGCTCGCGAAGGCGTTGGACGTCCCTTACGTCTATCCCGGCGCGCTCCTGCGCGACGCCGCGTACGATAACCCGACGGAGCTGGGCATCGAGGCGAAGCGGTACCTCGATTCCACGAAAACGGTTCCAGACGATTTCATGATGACGCTCGTGGCGGACCGATTGAGCCGCGACGACTGCGTGGTTCGCGGGTGGATCCTCGACGGCTTCCCGCATAACCACTACCAGGCCACGGCGCTGCTGGACGCCGGGTTCGAGCCGGATAAGCTCGTCGTGGTTGAGGTTGACCACGAGACCGTTTTTTCGCGAACCCGAGGTCGGTTGATCGACCCTCTCACGGGGAAAGTCTACCACAAGGAGTTCGCACCCGTCGACGAGCACGAGGAGGGCAAGGAGGTGG
>ENA-UOXV01003223-UOXV01003223.1-marine-metagenome-genome-assembly--contig:-NODE-3223-length-20126-cov-5.627124_pt1 | contig 20126 bp, 13 predicted proteins | sample MGYA00238165_ERZ766961 | MGnify/ENA primary metagenome ERZ766961 (study PRJEB28924, sample SAMN03173240) | marine metagenome | biome: Marine; feature: Water; material: Subsurface seawater | place: North...
GAGGGCGAGGACGAGCCCGAGCGAGGGGGAGCGAGGTAGCCGTGGATGTAGTATCCGCCAATAGAGACGGTTGAGTTAAATTATTTTCTTGGATACCCAGCTGACAGCGGTGTGGCTGACCGACAGCAAAAACGAGTGCTTTAAAACACGTTCAACACCCCGGGGTCGCCGCCCCCCCGGCGCACAACACGCGACGTGCGTAGGGTCGACGGCTTCGAACACAGCCCGGACGTCATGCCGTCAAAGTACAGCGCCCCCAAGGCCCAGGCCATGGAGGCGCCCAAGGTCAAGGACCAGTTCGACAACCTCATCTGCAACTGCTGCGCGGGCGGCACGAGCACGTTCGTCGCCTCGGTGCTGTGCCCGTGCGCGGTCCTCGGCTCGAACGTGGCGATGGTCCAGACGGGCGGGCGGGTCGAGGCGTGCACGCTGCTCGAGAGGCAGTACGTGTGCTGCAACGATGACCACGCGGGCCAGAAGGAGTGCCAGCTGCACGCGTCGCTCATCGGAGGAGGCTGCCTCGCGGCCGCGCTCACGTACGCCCTCGCGCCGTGGCCCTTGAACATGATCGGCAACGGCGTGCTCGTGCTGGGCCAGGTTCCCACCGCCATCCACGGCGCGAGGCACCGAAGGCTCATCCGCAAGGACCTTCACATCACCAGCGCCAACATGTGCATTCCGGGCAACTTCGGGGACGTCGTGTGCCACTCCCTCATGCACCCGCTGGCGCTGGTCCAGGAGCACAGGGAGCTCTGGGATGCCAAGCACAAGTCCAAGCTGGTGAAGAAGGGGTACCTGGACGGACCGGCGGATAAGGCTCCGACGACGCAGGAGTTCGAGGTGAGGTACGACTGCTCTTGCGCGATGTGCGCCGCCAGGTTCGACACCATGGCCGAGCTCATCGCGCACCTGGGGGGCGAGCACGACGTGGGGCAGATCAACAGGGTGCTTTCATCGGGCAAGGGGACGGTGAAGTGCGACAGGTGCAGGGAGACGTTCCCGACCTGCGCGGTGATGAAGGACCACGAGTGCACGGGAGCGAGGCCGATGAGAAAGGAGCCGAAGGAGAAGAAGAGGAGCGCGAGGCTCGCGGATGTAGAGGAGGGATCCGATGACGACGAGTAAGTGACAGGAGTCACTGTTTGTAAATTAAAAAGTCAAGAAAAACTCAGATCTCTCGCCAGTGTCTCACACTTTGCGCCGACACGGGAGGTATCGACGCACCATGGTGGAGCCTCTCATCGAGCCCAGGTTGCTGAAGCGCCTGCGCGTGGCTGAGCTCAAGGAGCTGCTCGAGCAACGGGGGCTGAGCACGGAGGGCATCCAGAAAGAGCTCGTGGCCCGATTGGAGGAATGCCGAGCCGCTGAGGAGGCTGCCGAGGAGGGCGGCGGTGGCGAGCCCGCGGTCGGAACCCCCGCGGCCGAGGGCGAAGACGCACCCGCGGTTGAGCCCCCGATCGATGAGGCACCCGCCGATGAAGAGACGCCCGCGGACGCCCAGGCCGAGGAGGCGCCCGCGGACGATCCAGCCGACGCCGAACCCGAATCCCTCGAAAAAGGGGAACCCGCCCCAACCGACGGGGGCGACCCGGGGGAGGCCGGGGCCGAGCCGGACGCCGCGGATGCGGATGGTACCGCGCCTGAGCCGGCTGATCTCCCCCCCGCGGCGCCCAAAATGCCCGTGGTGAGCTCCCAAAAGCTCGATCGCGCGCGCAATCGGCTGGCTCAGAATCGTCAGGATCTGGACGCGTGGGAGACGATCGTCACCGACGCTCAGACCCGCGGGGTGCCCGAGGGACGATCGTTGTTCGAGGAGGTCCTCGCCGCGCACCCGACCGCGAGCAGGGTGTGGAGGGCCTACGCCGAGGCTGAGATCGCGGGCGACACCGGGGGAAACAGGGACGACGAGGCGGTGAAGGCCATCTTCTCCCGGTGCCTCCTCTCGTGCCCATCCGCGCTCCTCTGGCGCAGCTACACCAGGTACATGGAGAAGACCAACGATGCGGGCACCGAGGAGGGCGTCCAGGCCATCAAGGCTGCCTTCGAGTACACCGTGGACACCGTCGGCGAGGACCTCGAGAGCGGACCGCTCTGGCTCGACTACGTCGTCTTTCTCAAAACGGCTGATCCGTCGCACGCGTGCCCGGATGCCAAGCCCGAGCAGGCGGAGTCCGCGCGCATGCAAGAAGTTCGACGGGCGTACCAGCGCGCCGTGTCCGTCCCGACGAACTCCATCGACGCGCTCTACCGGGAGTACGACGCGTTCGAGCACGGGGTGAGCGCGGCGCTCGCCAAGCCCCTCCTCGCCGAGGTCAAGCCCGGCGTGGACGTCGCGAGAGCCGCGCTGAAGGAACGCAAGCGACTCCACGACCAGTGCATCGTCGGCGGGCTCGCGGGTCCCCCCGGAACCTCCAAGGATGAGAAGAGCCCGGACGGCCAGGCGAGGGCGTGGCGCGCGATGATCAACTGGGAGAGGTCCAACCCGCAGAAACTGACGCCCGACGCCGAGGCGGGAGAGACGGCGCACCCGCAGCTCGTCACTCGGGTAGCGCTCGCGTACGACCAGGCGCTCATGTCCCTGTGGAACTTCCCGGACATCTGGCTGGAATTTGCCGCGTGGCACGAGGGCAACGACCACGAGGAGGCCAAGGCTGTGCTGCAGCGCGCGAGGGAGGCGCTGCCCGGGTGCCCGCTGGTGCACTTCGCCGCCGCCGACCTCGTCGAGGCCCGCGGCGACGCCACCGCGGCGTCGGCGGTGTACGAGTCCGTGCTGGACGAGTACGAAGTTAAGTGCGCGGCGGATGCGGAGGCGGCGAACGTGGACGGCGCGGATGACTTCAAGTTCGACCATCCCCCGATGGACGATGCCACGCTCCTGGTGTCCATCGAGTACATGCGGTGCGCTCGGCGGATGCGGGGCAGGGACGAGGCGAGGAAGTCTTTCATGCGCGTTCGCAAGGCGCCGGGGAAGCGCTGGGAAGCCTTCGCCGCCGCCGCGCTGCTGGAATGGAGGTACGATAAGAACGACAAGGTGGCCAGGAACGTGTTCGAGCTCGGGCTCAAGTCCTTCATCTCCCAGCCGCAGTACGTGGCCCGGTACGCGGAGTTTCTCGTCGGGTGCAACGACGTGGGCAACGCGAGGGTGCTCTTCGAACGAGCGACGGCGGCGGCGGGGGAGGCGACGGCGGCCGCGGCGGGGCTCGGTGGAACGGACAAGGCGGGTAAAGCGTCGGTGGAGAAGGTGTTCTGGGACATGTTCGTCGACTTTGAGCACACGCACGGGACGATGGACACCATGAAGGGGGTGGAGACGCGCCGGCGGGAGGCTGTCGCCGGCCCGGACGCCGTCGACGGTGCGCCGGAGATCATCACCGCGCTCCTGGGCCGACACTCGATCTTCGACCTGAGACCCGTCTCCGAGGAACACATGCGCCACTTCGCGCGCATCGGCGTGGCCGTGCCCGAGCCCGCACCCGCCGGGTCCGCTCGACCGGGGGCGCCCGCTCCGCCGCCGCCGCGCCTACCGCCGCCTCCCGCGGGGAAGCCCAAGGGTCCTAAGGGTCCGAAACTCTCGGGCCCCGCGCCCAACATGGCGCCGCTACCACCCCCTGATCCCATGGTCACCGGGGCGGTGAACCCGCGGTTCGCCCACCTCCCCCGGGAGCTGGGTTCGTTCGCGTCGAGGCTCCCCGCGATGAACGCCGCGGTGAATTTATCCCTCGTCGACTCCGTGATGGACGCGCTGATCAACGCCGACGTCACGCCGGAGGGTGGGACGGCGATCGTGGACGCGTTCAACGCGGGGCTCGGCGGCGGCGGGGGCGGGACGAAGCGCAAGGCTGGCGACGCGGGGGTTGGAGGTAAAGGTCCCGCGCGGGGCGCTCCCCTCACGGCGGCTTCGCAGCGGCCGCCAGAGAGGGACGTGTTCCGCATGAGGCAGGCGATCCGGCCGCGAACCGACCAGGCGGAGTTCAGTTAGTCGCGGGGTTTTAACGAAGATGAACTTATACCCGACACACGCACGGTCACACTTGCACGCGGGTCGAGGCCCTCGGTATCTTTTGCTCAACGTCGTATTGAATGCGTATTACACAAATGCTTTATTCTCACATGGGTCGCACCGTCCCGTCGTCTGTCGGAAACTGTCGGTTTTAGCAGCCGCCAACCTGCTCCATCATCGCGTCGATGGAATCACCGTCCTCCATGTCCAGCTGTTGGGTTGAAGACAGTCGGGGTCGGGCGTCAGGATGTCGTTCGAAGGATGGGAGGCGCGAACGCTGATATGGGCACCCCCCATGGGGTGCATCGTCTTGGTTTAGGAGGGAACTCGTGCGCGACTCACCTCCTGGGGGGTCTGGGTGGGGTTGATGCGCTGTCCATCGAAGAGGAAACGCACGGCACCCGGCTGGAGAGACTTGCGGGAGCAGAAAGCCGTGAAGATCTGCGAGGAAGAGGGAGGACGAGGGGTGAGCGCGCGAAAATACGGCGGGAATGAGAAAAAATAGTCAGGAGGAGGGAGGCGAACCGCGGGGGGGACGGGGGGTGGAACGCCCCCGGGGCCCCGAGGGGCGGATCTGGCGCGTAACGTACCTTCTCAAACTTCGTGGTCTGCCTGACCTTGAAGTGAACCTCCGAGTTGTCCTGCGAAAAGGGGGACGGGAGGACGTCTCAGCGATGTTTTCAAAATGACGTGTGCTTCTCGATCGGGTTTTTTGGACGATCTGCGCGGGTCGCGTCGCGGCTCTCACCTGATCCTTGACCTTCAAGTTGATGTGGTCGCCCTTGTCCTCCTTCTTGTCTTCTTCTTCGGCAGACATGTTTGCTAACGTACTCGTGCGGTCGGCGCGGTGACGTCCAGCAGTAGCGACCCCACACCTTCTTCGCGTGTTTTGAACCTTGGAGCAGTCTCACACTCAAAACTGACGCGTGCGAGACTCGAGTGTGAGCAGTCGTATTTTACCCCAGCGGGGTTCCTTCTGTCGTCAGTTTGGAGAGCGCACGGGAGGATGTCGACCCTCACGCGCGCGCAGAAGGTCGCGCAGGCGGCTTCGCGCATCTTCGGCACGCACATCGGCAACGGGTTGCAGAGCGGGCGCAAGGAGCTGCGCAAGAACCTCGCGGGGCCCAAGATCATGAGTTGGTACCACAGGCCAATCGGCAAGGACCTCGATCCGCTCTTCGTGGACCCCGATGTGGAGAGGAAGAAGCTGAAGATCGAGCGTCTGGCGCGTCGCGGGAAGGTGACGCCCAAGAAGGGCGAGGGGAAGAGGGCGAAGAAGAAGTAGGCCGAACCCTCCGCCTTCGTCTCGATAGGAACACACGTAGGAATTAGGTCTAGCTGCAATTTATGGGCGCGTTTCGCCCTGCTCTACAAACCCTCCTTGCTAAGGGCAATCAGCACGACGGCGAACAGTCGCATGGCCCCGGACACCACTAGGAGCACGTAGTTGTCCTTACCCTTGATCTCCCCGAAAACCAGCACCGCCCACAGCGCCCCGACGACCCCCGGGATGGAGCTTATGATTGGAAACGTCACCGAGAAGCTCAGCTTCGAGTTCGCCACGAACCAGCTGATCTCACCGGCGCCCCACATCAGCCCCGACACCAGCGCGGGGGCCACGCAGTTGGGCATCTGCGGCCTCTGCCCTTTGGCCCGCTTGATGACGCAGTAAATCCCAAAGTACACCAACGTCGCGAGGAAGATGCCGCAAAAGTGCGAGAAGACGTAGTCCAGGCTCTCGCGGCTGTGCACCGGGGCGTCGGACGTCTCCCTCCTCGCCTCGTCGATGATGTGCTGCGGCGGGTTGAAGTTCACGCCGTAGAACACCCCGGCGACGACGGAGAGACCGAACCCGAACGCGAACCTGTTCCTCGCGCTGTCAACGGGCAAGCTCGGCGTCGACAGCCGGGCGATTGACGCGCCCGAGACCCGGCCGCGGCGACTACCGCTCCACTCGTCCTCGATCGAGACGTCCGACCCGTCGTCCGAGTACACCGCGCTTCCCCCGACCAACGGCTCCGACTCCGGGGCCATGGGACCCCCGCGATTGTCCCGGCCAGTCTCTCTTTCGCCGCCGCCTGAACCGTCGCTTCCCTCGGCAACCTCCGACTTGATCTTGGCGTACACCCCCAGGGACGCGGTGGCGAGCGTGACCCCGAGGTAGTTGAGCCAGGGTGCGCCCAAGGGCGGGTCCGGTTCCACGCCGAAGATGCCAAAGTGGCCGCTCGCCCAGCCCACGAGCATGCTGACCAAACCCCAGACCAGGAGGCCTATGCCGAGGCCGATTGTTTTAACGATGGGAACCACCGTGATGTTACCCGTCGCCCAGAGCGCACCCCCGAGCATGGCGACGGGTTCGAATTTGGGATTCCCCTGCCACAGCTGGATGAAGCATCCCTCGTAGAACACCGCCGCGGTCATCATGAGCGTGAAGAACATCCCGTCGCCGGTGTACACCCTCTTGACGGGGACGAAGTTGGATCCGAACATGAAGGACGAGACCAGGCAGGCTGCGTACCCAGTCAGGTCATCGCCACTGAGAGGCATGACGGCCAGCGGTGGCGGTTGCTGATGTCGTCCTAACAAGCCTCCTAAACCCCTAAACCCTCGCTCGAACCCTTCCGGTCCGAGGTGGCCCTGCTGCCCGCGTGTGGGTGTTGACTTGACGAATGTTCCGCCTTTCCAAGTCCCCCGAGAAAAATAATCTGCCTTGCCGTTTCTGTCCGTTGTTTGTGGGTCACACACTCGCACCCGAGCGCTGCAAGCAGCAAGCCATGGGACAGAAAAGAGAACAAACGATCGAGGTCGAGTTCACCGAGGCGGACAAGGAGTGCCTCGTCCGACTGGTGAAGGAGCTCGTGGCCAAAGGAGCCCAGGGCGACAAGGTGAGGCGCGGCATTTCCCCGTCGCAAAAAGATGGTTCCCCTCGACAACAACTGAGACATCCGATCCCCGAACCCCGCAGGGCGACTTCAAGGCATGGCTCAAGGCGACGCAGAAGGGAGCGTTGAAGACCAAGCACGATCCCGCTAAGCACGAGTGGAGCACCTTGTCCGATTTCGTGCTCGACCTCATCGCCGGCAAGGGCGAGAAGAAGTGGGCCCCCGCCGCCCGTCGCCATCTCGGCTGGTCGCGATGGGCAGCGCGCAGGGACGAGTGGACGCGCTGGCAGAACGACCAGAACGAACACGAGCGGCCAAAGTCCGGCCCTTGGTCCCTCGTCGGCCGTACCGCCGCGCACGCCAACTACGAGGAGCAGTACGCCAAGCTCCCATCCTACAACGAGCAGTGGGCGAGGAGCAAGAAGCAGAGGCCCCCGCGGTGGTGCCAGGAGAAGGGCACGCCGCCGGAGATGCTCGGCGTGGACTGCGAGATGTGCGAGACCGACCAGGACCCGCGGGCGCTCGTCGGCGTGTCCGTGGTGAACGAGAAGGGCGACGTGCTCCTCAAGACCCTGGTCAAGCCACCGGGTAAGATCGTCGACTACAAGACGGACATCACCGGCTTGAAGGCGAAAGATTTCAAAGGCGTCACCACCACGCTCGCCGACGCACAGGCCAAGCTGAGGGAGTTCGTGAACCCCCAGACCGTACTGGTGGGCCACGGGCTGGTGCACGATCTCAAGGCGCTCAAGTTCGACCACCTCCCGGTCATCGACACCGCCATGCTGTTCTCCTACAAGAACCTGCCGCGGTCGACGCCGGGACTCGCGGATCTGTGCAAGCGACTGCTGGACGAGTCCATGCGCGCGGAGGGCACGCACGACAGCGTCGAGGACGCGAAGATGGCGCTGGAACTGGCCAAGTGGGAGGCTAAGAACGGCCCCACCGCCGAGCTCGAGCCCCCGGAGCACAAGGTGGACCCACGGGACCTCGTCAAGCTCTTCGTCCACCGCATGCCCCGCGGCACCGACGTCGACGACATCAAGGGCATGTTCTCCAAGACCAACGGGACCATCGGCGTGGACCACGCCGCGTCCATCGTGGCGGTCAACGGCAAGTTCCTCGGCCCTAAGACCAAGAAGGACCCGGCGAGCAAGACGATGACCTCGGCGTACGTGGAGTTTGACTCGGTGGAGAAGTGCAACATGGCGTTCAAGTCGCTGCGAGGCGCAAACGGCACCGACGCGCTGGGCCGACCTCAAAAGTCGGTCAAGATGGTTCTCGGAGGAGAAACGAAGAAGCCGGAGAAGGGAGCGAAGAAGCCGACGGCGAAGGCGGCCGCGTCGAATGACGATTCGGGTCTCCCCGAAGATCTGAGCAAACTGACGGTGGTGAAGTTGAAGGAGGAGCTGAAGAAGCGGGGTCTGGACCTGAAGGGTCTCAAGGCTGACCTCGTGGCTCGGCTCAAGGAGGCTGTCGGCGGCGGCGATGCCGGAGGTTTCTCCTCCCCAGAAGACGACGCGTCCTCCGACTCCGACGCGCCGCTGACCTCCCTCGCTCCCAAGGAGACCATGACCGTGATGGTGAGGAAGATGGCCGCGCACGAGGGCCGCGCCATCGGGACCAAGGACAAAAACGCCAGGAAGTCCGTCGACGGCGAGGAGAAGCCCAAACGTAAGGTCGGTCGACCGTCGCGCCGCGCGCGGTTAGCGGCCAAGGGCATCATCGAGGAGCCTAAGTGATGCGAATGTAGTGATGTATACATTCTCCTACGCGTACTAAGTCCTAAACACAGCCTTCAGCCCCGGCAGCGGGACTTGAAAAACCTCGGCTAAAGCCTCCGACGTCGGGTCATCCGGGTTCCCTTTGCTCCTCGCGCTGTTCAGGGTAACCTTCAGCGCGGCCACCTCCGCGGCGGCGAACACCGCGGATGACGCCGCCGTCTCAGCCACGGACCTCGCCGTCGCCGCCGCCAGACCGACCCGAGCGTCGAGCAGCTCGCGGATCGAGAGCGTCACCTTCTCCCGCACCGCACGTTCCTGCTCCAGCACGGCGCGTTCCGCAGCCTCCGCGCGTTCAGCCGCCGCTCTCGCCGCGTGTACCTTAGCCGCATCCTCGGCGGACCACTTGAGCTCGGGGTCGTGCCTGTTCTCCTTGTCCGCCTCCCACGCGGCGGACGCGCGGGGCTTCTCGGCGGGCTTTTCTTGATCCGTCCCCGCGTCCTCGACGCTCGAGCTCTTCGTCCCGTCCGCCCGGTCGCCCTCGTCGCCGTCCCCGCTCACGCTCTCCGCGCCGGACGCTATGTCATCCAGCATGGACGTGAACTCCCGCGCCATGAAACCCTCACCCTCGGTCCTCTTTGAAGTGCCCTCCTCGACGCCACCCGTCGCTCTTCGCGCGGATGCTAATCGTCTCAACCCATCCTCGACCGCCGCCGCCGCGGCTTCAGACAGCGCCGCGACCCTTCGTCGCGCGTCCGTCGCCGCTTCCGTCGGCGGCGCCGTCGCTGGATCCTCCCTCGGGGGGCCCAGCGGGTGATATCCCAGGGTGCGCCTAGCCTCCGTGGGAGGAGGTGTGTGAGCCATCGCCCACAGATCGGCGCTCATCACCGCGTCCGAGGACCGGCTGGGCGGCGTCGCGGCGACGGACGACGGGGATGCGTTGATCGACCCTCCATTCCTCAAGCCGGACTTTCTCGCCGACGACGTGAGCGCCGCTCGTAGAACGGATGCGGAGACCGCCGGGGGCGCGCGAGGGGTCGAAGAAGACGTGCGATGTCCTCCTCCGAGGGAAGCTAGAACCGCGGCGCGCTCGGCGGCGAGAACCTCACCGGCGATCCCTCTGCTCGCGCTCGGGGTCCTCCGCTGGAGCGCTGGAGATCGCCCAGTAGCCGAGGATGACTCATCCCTGCTGGGAGCCATCTCCCTCCGCGGCGGAGCGCTCAGCTGTGAATGTTGACTTGAAAATGGTATCGTTCGTGGCACAAATGGCGAATTCGGCGAGCCGACGACTGGTCTGCCGGTTGCCGAGGAAGATCAAATAATCTGATGACGAGGCATCTTTTTATGAATGTTCCTTCCAACGCGCTTCGCCTTCGCCACTTCACAGCGCACCGAGCAAGGGCAGACCGTTCGTATCCACGGGTCTTGTCGCGTATCTCGCGTCAAGACACTCCCTCGCAACCTCGCATCGACCTCCGCTCACACGCACGCACTCGCGCATCCCGCGAACACCGCGTCCTCCGACCTCCTCGACAAACGCTTTTTACGGCTTCCTCACACGATGGCCGCGCAACTGCTTCCCTCCCAACTTCTGGAGCTTCAACGCCGACCCCAAGCGGCCAGGCGCCTCGGTCTGACCCAGGCACCCCCGCAGGGCTCCGTTCGCGTCCCCAAAGGTGAGTCGAATCCCCCCGCGCGCGCAACCACCCACCTTTCCGCGCCGCGACCACCTCGGAAATGATCCAACGTGGCACGGCTGTTTTTCCCCCGCGGCCTCCGCCGTCGTCCGGTGTTCGCGCATATCGCCGCGCCCGTCGCGCTCCAAACGTCGAAATCGACGCTGACTTCATGCCATCACGTCGCAGTTAAAGAGTCCGAGCTCTCCGTTCACCAGATTGAGCGCGAACGCCGCCACGCCGCCGCGCTTCGCCTCGGCCTCGTTACTCGCAACGCGGAAAAACAAGGTGAGTCGTAGAATATCGCGCGACTTTTTTCACCCGCCGAACCGGCGTATCGCGACGAGCGCGCGCGTGACGAGCGAAAATCGCCGCACGCGACACGCGGTCATCGAAGTGACGCGCGGTTTTCGCCCATCGCCGCGTCGAACCCGCGCGCGCGTATCCCGAACCTTATCCAAACCCTGGATTAGCCCAGATCCTGGGTGGAGAAATACCGTTATGCACAAAAGCGGTTGATAAAACTCCTCGTTTTTTTTCTGAGTGTCCCCCTCCTCGACTCGACCTCGCGCTGACCGGACCCCTCCCCTCCTTCCCTTCCCAAACAGACGTTCCCGTCCTCGGCATGTCCGACACCGAGTACTACACGATGGAGGCTGACCGCCGCCCCCACGCCGCGCGCCGCTCCACCGTCCTCAACCCCGCGTCCGGCCGCCGCCTCCCCGTCCACGTCGCGTCGGTTCCCGCGACTGAGACGGCTTACTTCGCCATGGAGCGCCGCCGCCGCCCCGCCGCCGCGGTGCGCCAGGGCTTCGTGGTCAAGAAACCCAACCTGCCCGTGCACGTCGCCTTCGAGGCGAACAAGCTCGGCGCCGCCGCGATCGAGACGGCGTACGGCGCGATGGAGGCTTCTAGGCGCCCCGCCGCCGCGCTCCGCGCCGGGCTCCGCGAGCTGGACGCGCCGCGCCACGCCGTGCCCATCGTCAACTACAAGGACACCGCGTGCGCCTTCATGGAGGCGAAGAGGCGCCCGCGCGCGATGGCACGCCTCGCGCAGCACCGCGGCACCGCGGCTCCCGAGCTGTCCCACCCCGAGATGAGGAACGCGACGCCCAACAACCTGCACGAGCAGCTCGACGAGTTCGCCAGGTGGCGCACGGGCGCCGCCGTCGACGAGCTCGCCAGGCTCAAGCTCGAGGCCAGGGCGCCGGACGAGGTTAACCCCTTCGACTCCCTCGAGCGCGCGCTCGCCGTGCAGCTCGACCCGATCAAGAGCCGCGGCAACTCGCTCCGCGGCGCCTCCAACTTTGGCCGCAGCACCTCCAGCTCGAGCCTCAAGCGCCTCGGAAGCTCCGGCAACCTCCAGCGTCGCAACACGCCGGTGAGCCCCAAGTCCAACCTCCTACCCCGTTCTGTCCAGTGCGGCTTCGACCCCTCGATCGGCGAGGTTGTCTGCCGCCGCGAGGACAACGGCGACGTCGTCTTCCACGGCGCGGAGACGGATGTGGACGCCAAGCTCCGCGACCTGCACCTCGCTGCCGAGACGGAAGCCTAAACGGAAGCCGAGACGTATTCGCACCACCACGTACGATGTACCACGAGAAGGCCACTAATACTATTAGGCCACGGCCGCTTATCAGGCCCGCCGCTGTATCCAGCTCGCTCTCGCGTCGCGGTGTATTAACCGCCGACACCCACCGAGCCACCTAATAGGCCGGTGTCACAGTGAATAAGGACTGACTATTACCAGTCTCTTTTTAAATACGAGGGTATAACCGTTTACTCTAACTAAATGCTACGTTTGCGTCTCGAGCTTTTTCTTGTTTGGAAGAACGCACAGAATATTTACCGATCGCCCGTGATGACGTGTCGCGATCAGGGGTACCCTGCGATTGGAAGAGTATGCGCTGGCAGAAATTGCGAATTTGTGGAATTGTATTTCTGACCGTGTTTTGTGTGTGTCACGCCGCAGTTTGCGCAATCATTTCTGATAGACCGTGCTTCTCCATTCCCGGTCCTGAAATTTTCGTGGTCCCCACGAACTCAGGGTCTAAACGACCAATCAACGAGCCAACTCGACAGCACTTTTTTGTTCTCGCCTTCACTCAGCTGAAAAAGCTCCGGGTAAGAGGTTCGAGGGTAAGAGGAATTAGGCGCTGCGGAGCGCGGTCGCGTCCCAGCCGCGGTCCTCCCGGCGGAAACGAATTCGCGTCTGGATCGGCACGCTCCTCCTCGTGTCATTTCCAGCCCCCGGAGCGGGTCGTAGCGCAGGTTCGCATCGGCTCTGAGGGGTTGTGGCGTCGTGAGTTCATCGCCTCGTCCGAGCCAACCGTGAGCAACGTGGCAGCCGCAGCCATGGCAGCCGCGGCGGGCAGGCCGGAGGTGTGCAGGGATTTCCTGAAGGTGAGATCACGACCCGATCGTCCATCGCGTCCCACGCGCAGAGCCGCATCCGCCGTCCCCGATCTCGATCACCGTCGCATCGACGGACCCGGGTCTTGAGGGGCCGTGGGAGTTCGAGGATCCCTTTTTCACCCACACCGCCGTGAGACAACGTTTCTGACGCAAATCGCAACCCCCCCGCTCGCCTCACCCCCTCCAACAGGGCGCGTGCTTTCGCGATAACTGCCGCTACGCGCACAGCAGCCAGGACGGCTCGCAACCCGCGGCGCAGGCGAACCAGCCCATATGTCGCGACTTCCAGAACGGAAGGTGCTTCCGCGCGAGGTGAGCGCCCGCACCGCCCCGATCACCTCCCACCACCTCACCACGCTGAGATTCAACGAACCGCACCGATCCACTTTTTTTTCAACCGCCGGGCCCTCGGCTGACCCTCGCGCGTTCCCCGATCTTCACAGCTGCCGATTCTATCACGGCTCCGCCCAGGAACTCGCCGCGGCTCAGGCTGCAGCCGCCGTCGGCGTGAGCGCCGCCACCTTCGCCGCGCTCGGCGGGCAGCAGCTGCTCATGCCCCAGGTTGACGGCATCAACGCGCTGCAGCGAGCCATGAGTTTGCCGGTCAACGTCCAGCGATCCGGCGGCTTCGGCGGGGACGGTACCAACGGCTACGACGCGCAGCTGCTCGCCAACCTGGACCCCACCACCGCGGCGGCGCTCCTCGCCGCCAACGGCAACGGGTTCCACTTCTCGCCCAACGGGGTCAACGGCGTGTCGTCGCCGCTCGGCGGGAACACGTCGGCGGCGGCTGCGGCGGCGGCGCTGCTGGCCGCGGCGGGGGGTTCCCCCAGCGGCGCCGGTAACATCGCGTCCCTACTCGCCATGCAGGCCGCTCAGCTCCAGCAGCAGCAGAGCAAGGCAAACGGCGCTGACACGACCGGACAGTGGGTGGCTATCCAGCAGCAGCTGCAGCAACTTCAGCAGCAGCAGGGCAACAACGGAGTCCCCGCCCCGGGGCTGCTCAGCCGATCGCTCGGAGATCAATCTAAGCTGAACGGCTACATGAACGGGAACGGGTACATGAACGGCCACGGCAACGACCACACGAACGGGGGTTTCGACGCGGCGAGGCGCGCCAGCATTGACGTGGGCGCGATGGGCACGCTGGCAAACGGCGCCGCCAAGATGGAGGTGTTCAATTCCATCATCAACGGAAGGGCGAGCCTGGATCTCGGCGCGGATCTCAGGCACGGGACGAACGGCGCCGCTCACATCAACGGCGCCGCTCACATCAACGGCAACGGCAACGGACACGTCAACGGCGGCTATCCCGTCAACGGCAACGGCTTAGCCAACGGCGGCGGTAGCTTCAGTTCGACCGGCGGTCTCTGGGGCTTCGACGGTGAAGGCGGCAGCCCGCTCGCCAGCCGCAGGACATCGTTCGACCCGGGCAGCCGCAGGACCTCGATGGACGTCGGCGCCGGCCGATCTCGCCTCAGCCTCGACGGGATTGGCGGCGGATACGGCGGCGGCATGTGGGAGGACAGGTCCGGGGTGCCGAACCGAGATTCGCCGCGCCAGAGCCTCAGCCTCGACGTACTGCCGGAGAACGTCAGCAACAACGACGGTATCCCCTCGAAGCTCACTTCGGGACTCGCAGGTAGCGGCGGCATCTTCGGCTCTTCCTTCGGCGCGAATGGAGAGTCGAAGCTGCCCCAAACCCTGATGGAGCAGCCCGCGAAAGGCAACTACAGCCTTTTCTAGCGCGGCGGCCCGGTCCCTCATTCATCAACACCGTCTGCTCTCTGGTTCGGGAAGGTGTCTGCGGCGTTGAATGCTCAACGCCTCTGTACAAGTAACATATCACCATCCCCCGAACATCCAGAGACGGCGGTGTTATACAACACGCAACAGCCAAATATTATGCATGCATTTTCGCCAACAACGGGGCCCCAACCGCTGGAGCGCCCCTTTGTTCTTAGAGTTGTGTACCTCGCCATCCACCGCTTGGATTGCGACGCGCGCGCACGCTCGCTTAGCAGCTGTATCGACTACTACCATTTAATGAGTACTCATTTATTGAATGAATCATACGAGTCACGCGCTTGGTTTTGTTTCGCTGTTCATTTTTTGTATTCACAAAGAATTTGCCTCTCTAAGAAGCGCGCTACCACACCGTCCGTACCAATCACAACCCAGTATTATTGAAAGAATGTCCGCCGCGATCGAATTATTCCTTCCCCATCGCAGAGTAGTCCACCTGGACGGAGGGGCCCATGGTGGACGCGATGTACATGGATTTCCAGTAGATGCCCTTGGCGCCGGGGGGGCGGTTGGCGTTGATGGCTTCGACGATAGCCTCGAGGTTCTCCGAGAGGTCGGCGTCCTTGAAGTTGGTCTTGCCGAAGGGAACGTGGACGATGCCCTGCTTGTCAGCGCGGAACTCAACCTTGCCACCCTTGAACTCATTCACGGCGGTGACGACGTCGGGGGTGACGGTGCCAGCCTTGGGGTTGGGCATGAGACCCTTGGGACCGAGCGCGCGACCGAGCTTGGCAGCCTTGGGCATCATGTCGGGGGAGGCGATGAGGAGGTCAAAGTCCAACATGCCACCCGCGATCTCCTCCACGAGATCGTCCGCACCCGCGAAGTCGGCACCCGCCGCCTTGGCCGCGGCGATGTTGTCGCCGGAGGTGAGCACGGCGACGCGAACCGTCTTACCGGTGCCCTTGGGGAGGGCGACGGTGGCGCGGAGTTGCTGGTCGTTGTACTTGGGGTCGATGTTGAGGCGGATGTGGCACTCGGCCGTCTCCGGGAACTTGGCGGTGGCGTTGGCGAGCATGAGCTTGACAGCCTCGCCGGCCTCGATGGGGTTCATGCGGCCGGGCACGCCAGCCTGCGCCTTGCGGAAGCGCTTGGACTGCCTCGCCTCCAGGGCGCTCTTGCCATCCTTGCGAGTCGCGCGCTGTGGGTGATGGGGTGGGGGTTGGAAAGAAGGCGTCAGCTCGGGGCTCGAAGGCGTCAGCTCGGGACTCGCGACGTAACTCGGTGCTCCACGCGCGGCGGCGGCGGATACATGGCGCGGCGCATTGAGGGTTCAGGGCTATGGTGGTTTGGGTAAAAGTTTCTTTGTCTGGCGACGTCCGGCTGGAGGTTCACGCACCACGGGGGGGGTCCATTCGTCATCCTCGTCAACACTCGCCGCCTGCTCGAGCTCAGCAAAGTCGAGCCCGGCCGCCGCGAACACACCCATGCTCTGCCTGCCGCCTGTTGGTGGGAAGGAACGGGAGGGTGTCAATTACACGGTAAATCACAAACCCTATCGTAGCGACGGAAAAAAAACGATGCGAAGCGCGTCGGCGAAGCGGCGCGGCGACCACGAGACGCGCGAGACGGGCCGTCTGAGCGACGGTACCGTGTCTCGACAACACGTAGGTTGCATCCCGATTCGCTCCGGGGTCGAGATGAGGTCGGGAGACGCACCCGCGCGGCGCATCTGGACGCTCTTGGAGTTCAGCTGAACGCCACCGAGCTTCGCGGTAATGCGACGAACTCCCCCCACGCGCTGGGCCTTCACGGCCACAGCGGACGCCATGGTCACGGCACTCATCGTGCTCAAAGATACGGAGAACGAGTACCCCGCGTGATGTGACGGAACGCGAGCGCTTCGTCAGTATGACCGCGGTTCCGGGCCCCGGCACGCGTTAAAACCACGTCACGACCTTTTCCACCCAAATGGATAAACATCTCCGTCGCGAAGTTGGGTCCTCAAGTACTTGACGAATCAAGAAGGTTGGTTAAAATCCATCCATACAAGTAACCTAAACACTCGACTGGGTGAAAAAAGTGCCCCGAAAGAAAAGTTTCCCCCGAGACGACCTGACGCACACTGCGAGAGGGCGCCAATAAGAGGCGGGCGCTCGGGGCGTTCGTGCACTTCAGTGTGGGTGTCGCGGCGATCCATCTCTTGGGCTCGGAGACCAGGGTTCGCGTCGAGGTTTGGATGCCAGCTCAAGCGGCTGCGCCGCTCGTTGCTTCCACATCCTTCCGTCCCCGCCCGCAGAGGCGCGCGAGCCCTCGAGCGGGTCGCTCTCGCGTGAGAGACGGGATGGGCGCGTCGTGCAGCACCTCCGGCGCCACCTCAGCGACGTCCCCCGAGGTCATCACCACCGCCGCGGGACAAAAGTTCGAGCGCATCCCACCCGCCGGTGAGTCGCGAATCCGGCTGCCGCCTTTCCTTTCCTTTCCATATCCCCCCGAGAGCGCCTCGGATGATCGATCCAGAGTAGCCCCGTCCCCGAAGGTTCAAGCGCTGACCCACCTCCCTTTTCCCGTATGTGTTCGCTTCCATACAGAGGATGGCGGTAAGATCGTCGTGGCGCTGGGTAAGTTCGACGCCATGCACCGGGGCCACGCCGAGCTGGCGCGGCGGGCGTCGCGGATGGGATCGCCGATCCTCATGAGCTTCGGCGGCATGGCGGAGGTGCTCGGCTGGGAGAGCAAGCTCCCGGTGGTGGCGCCCGGTGACAGGGCGAGGGTACTGGACGCGTGGAAGGAGACGTGCGAGGGTAAGACGGTGCGGGAGCACGTCATCCCATTCGCGGACATCCGGCGGATGAGCCCGGAGGAGTTTGTGTCCACGCTGAAAGACATCGGCGTGGGCGGCGTCGTCGCGGGTGCCAACTACAGGTTCGGGTTCAAGGCGGCGGGCACCGCGGATACCCTGCTGGAGCTCGGCGAGACACTGGGCGTGGACGTCTCCATCGTGGACCTCTTACCCGCGAACGAGCCGGGCGACGAGGGCGTCTCAGCTCCGGCGGGGTACGAGAACACGCCGCAGGTGTCATCCACTCGGGTCCGGTCGTGCCTCGCGCAGGGTGACGTGACGCAGGCGGCGAGGCTGCTCGGTCGCCCCCACTCGCTGGTGCTGCGAATGAACGGGTGTACGGGAGGTGGAAGGTTCCCACTGGGCGCGGCGGTGAACCAGTACCCGGCGGCTGGTAGGTACGACGCGGCGGTTGTAGGGTGCGACGGAGTGAAAACGCCGGTGACGGCGGCGGTGACGACGATGGGTGACTCATCTGATGGGGAGATCGTGCTGGAGGGGTGGGACGTGGCTGACGGGTGGGACGGTGATGACGTGTGCGTGGAGTTTGTCGGTCCCGCGGCGGATGTGTAGCGATGAGGTTGTGACGAGACCTCGAGGTTTATTACGCACGCGCGCCCGCAAACCGCCACCTGTCTCTTTCACCCCTCGCCCGTCACGACTTGACTTCGGCGTTTGCACGTCTTTTGAGCTTTGATTTTTGAATGAGGACCTCCGTTATCCGTTTAAACTCACACGGCGTGTGCTGTAAGGGCAGTTTGGCGGCGCGCCCGCACTGACGCCGACGTTGGACCCGGCTGAAGGGCTCAGGAGGCTCACCTTCCTTCGAGGGATCCGGCGACATGGCGAAGAAAGGCGCCGGAGGGACCGGGGGCCAACGCGAGCCAACGCTCGCGCTCGACTGGTTCGAACCCGGCCCTCGGCTTCGCCAAAGGCCGCCCCGGCCGCCCGCCCCCTCGCCGCCCCGCTCAGCCTTTATCTCCGAGTTTGTCGCGAACACCGCGACGTCGATCCCGCCCGCCCCGCCCGCCGCGAACGCCGGAGGAGCGATGTCCCCCAAACCCCCGAAGCGCAAGGTCAAGTTCTCTCGGCACGTCCACGGTAGGGTCTTCCCGAAGAGTCGCCAAGCTGCGAAAAACGAAGCCTTTCCAAGGTGTGTCTCCTCCTGATTTTATTTGTTCTCTCCGCAGGCTTCCGCTTCACGCAGGCGGAGCGCGAGTTCCTGGTGAGTATTTACGACCGAAACGGAGGCAGTACCCCGGAGCGCACCACGTGCGAGGCGATCGCGAAAGCCTTCACCGCCTCGCCCGTTCGCAACCCGCAGAGTCGCCTCGTTCGGCCGAGGAGACACACGACGGGGTCCATTCAAGCCCCAAAGCCTTGGACCCCGCCCCGAGACAACACGAACTCGACCACCACGGCGCCCGGGGCCGGCGACATGTCGCCCCTGAACGCGCTGCTCCGCATGCGTGCGCAGCAAGAAGCGGCCGCGCGCACCGGGCGGGATGTCATCGTGGACGTCCAGCAGCGCCGGCGGCCGCGACACATCCCGGGCGTCTCCCTCGACGACTTCGCCATGCTCGACAGCGAGAGCCCCATGTTCCCCTCCTGCATGCTCGACGAGGGAGCGAACGCGGACTCCGAGGTCAAGTCCGCGTTCGACGACGAGTGGGAGATCGATAAAGCACCCGAGGACGACGGAACATGTTCACCGGTCACCGACGGACCCGCGGAGTGTACTTTGTGGGTAAAGCCGCCCGCGCAGCCCGCGGCGACGGTTCCGGCTTTCCCGACGCAACTCTCCGACGTGTTCGCCACGGTCGATCGAACGATGACCGATCCGGCCACGGCGATGATCCAGAGTCTTCCGGGGTTTCGGTGCTGGTCCGGAAACTTGGCGGGCGGCGGGCTCGATCCCGGGAGAGCCGACGCCCCGACGGAGCCTTTGGATGCCCCGACAGATTTGGCGCCTGGCTCGGATCGAGAGGAGCCCGTGTGCTCCGACGACGACGTGGAGGTCATCTTCTCCGCCGAAGACGACAATCTGGACGTCGAGCTCTACGCCAACCTCACCCGCGGCAGTCGCACCGGGAGATGGATCCCGCTCGATAACTCGGAATGTCTCGGCCGGGACGTGTGCGTTGAGGTGGACTCCGAGACTGACGTCGATATGGTCGCCTCCGCCACCGCCGAGCTCGGTGACGGCGCGAAGCATCCGGTGCAGTGGAAGCAGATCAAAACCTGGTTCGAGAATAGACGCATGACGCAGAAGAGGATCAGCGAGGGCAGAGATCGGCCTCCCAGGCGCCCAAAGACAAAGACGAAGAGACGCGACTGAAACATGATCGATGAAGAGAAGGACGCAACGCAACGTGAACCACGTTAAAAACGACAACATAGACAACTACGTTGTACAGCTAGAGTGTTATGCATACGACGTCGCACCATTTCATTAAATACCCAATCACACCTCGTCGTTCAGAATCTTCTCCCGCAGGGATTGCATCAACCATCCCATGTAGTGCAAATTGTGTGTGGTTGCCAACGTGACCGCTGTCGGCTCGTTGGCTCTGAATAGATGATGCAAATAAGACACAGTGTGATCTCGACACAGCGAACATGCGCACTGGTGGCACACGGGCTCATGCATCGATGCATTCTCCGCACGTTGAATGTTGAACGTGCCCCGAGTCCGGGTCATGAGCTGACCGTGACGGGCATTCCGTGTGGGAAAAGTTGAGTCGAACGTGTCCACGCCGTGCGGAATGGATCCCAATATAGATCCAACATCGCCGATGCCCAACAGATGGTTCGGCCTATCCTTCGGTATCCGGGGCATCAGGT
>ENA-UOXV01003224-UOXV01003224.1-marine-metagenome-genome-assembly--contig:-NODE-3224-length-20125-cov-12.473692_pt1 | contig 20125 bp, 25 predicted proteins | sample MGYA00238165_ERZ766961 | MGnify/ENA primary metagenome ERZ766961 (study PRJEB28924, sample SAMN03173240) | marine metagenome | biome: Marine; feature: Water; material: Subsurface seawater | place: North...
CGTGTCGCAAGCGATCTTAAGTCGCTCCCCTTTGACCAGACTCGGGAACCCTAGCATATAAACTATTACGAATGATACTTTTTCATCCGAGTTACTTGTGGTAACTAATCAACTCCTCCAGCTGGGCTCGAACCAGCGACCTACCGGTTAACAGCCGGGCGCTCTGCCAACTGAGCTATAGAGGAATGTGTCACGAGTGGGACTTGAACCCACGACCACACGGTTAAAAGCCGTGCGCTCTGCCAACTGAGCTACCGTGACAATTTTCCCACACCGGGACTCGAACCCGGGTCGGCTGGGTGAAAGCCAGCTATCATAACCATCTAGACTATGTGGGATGGTGTTCTATACGGGGCTTGAACCCGTGACCTCTAGCTCATAAAACTAGTGCTCTAACCAACTGAGCTATAGAGGAATGTGTCACGAGTGGGACTTGAACCCACGACCACACGGTTAAAAGCCGTGCGCTCTGCCAACTGAGCTACCGTGACAATTTTCCCACACCGGGACTCGAACCCGGGTCGGCTGGGTGAAAGCCAGCTATCATAACCATCTAGACTATGTGGGATGGTGTTCTATACGGGGCTTGAACCCGTGACCTCTAGCTCATAAGACTAGTGCTCTAACCAACTGAGCTAATAGAACGGGTGATAGTAGTGGGATTCGAACCCACGAAGCATATAGCAAGCGATCTTGAGTCGCTCCCCTTTGACCGCTCGGGAATACTACCATAACAACATACTTTGTTGCTATACAAACTATAAATAAATCAAATTCAAATTTTCAAAAAAATAATACGATTAAGATAAATCTTAAAAAAAACGATTAATTACGATATCGGCAGGATTTGAACCTGCGCGGGCGAAGCCCAATAGATTTCAAGTCTATCTCCTTAACCACTCGGACACGATATCTCTTCTACAATATATACTAATATTTTATTCTTAAGTAATTTAACGCGAGAAAATTTTAGAAATATAAAATTTGATAAGTATAAGAATATTATGGAAACACAAGAGCCATTAATGCCTCCCAAGGAGCTTTGGTTAGTCTTTGATTTTACAAACCTTTCATTATTTGAGATGAAAAAAGTATATCATATGATTAAAAATGATACGGGTGTTGAAGAAGACATACAAAAGTTAGAAAGGTGTTACCTTAAAAAGAAAAGAGAAAAAGCTGAAGAAGAAAAGAGGAAAGGAACTATACCAAAAATGAAAAAACCTTTTAAGAAGGAAAAAATATCCCCCCCTCAAAAAGAACAAACACCCATAGTCTCAGACCCCTCCGCACCCGGAGTAAGGTTGAAACTACCGCCTATTCCCGCTCCAAGACAATGGTGGGCATATAAAAACTAAATTTGATATTTGTAAGGTTTTTTTTATAAAACTAGTTAAAGATGATAAGTATGATTGCGAGACGTGGTTTCTCAATCAAAGACAAAAACATTGTTCCTTGCGATAGGATCGTTTGTTTGTGTGTAGAATATCTTACTTTGTCAAAAAAAAAAGATTACGAAACATACAAACATTGTATGATAACAAATGTAAACAATAAAAAGTATGAAAAGAGATATGGTGTCTCTAATGATGATCATTTGAGGGCCAAAAAAGAAAGAAACGCTGTTGATAAGATATTTCAACCGATGAAAGATTCTGAAAAACTTATTTTAAAATAAAAAAAAAATGATCATTTAGAAATTGCCACCAAGTATTGTATCAATGTTATTATTTTTTTGTAAAATGATACAATCATATAAATCTCCATGTTTAAATTCATTAAAAATGATGATAAAGTAATTGGTACTTTTATATTTTATGATATTATTAATTGTTTTTATTTTTTGTGATAATGAAGGTTCATAGTAAGTGTCATTGTCTTTGATAAGAATGAAATTTTTTAATTTGAGAGATATTAATGATAATTTTCTTACGTATCTATCTAAGCTTGTTATTCTAGTAGCCAGAAATTTGTTTGTTATTATTGGATAGTATATGTTATAATTAAAAAAATTGAAATGATAATTATCATCCAGAGAAAATAATTTAATTGGTTTCCAATAGTGGTGCGATTGTTTTTTAAAAGGATATAAATAGTAAAAATCGTTATCTATTCTTTTAATATATTTTGAGTATAGTAGGTTGTTATGAAAAGATAGACAAATATGAAATGAACGATTATAATTTAGAGTTTTAAAATAATCATTTTTGATGTAATTGTATAAATATTGAACAATATCTATATTTTTACAGAGAATTGAAAGACAGAAAATGAGATGTAATGTTTTTGATTTCTTTTGATACATAAATTATATATTATAAATTTAATATATGTTTAATTTATTTAATTCATTTTTAGGAAATGAAATACCAAGAACAAATAAATCCCCTAATTTATTAGATGAACGAAAAGTTGAAGTAAATGTTGTGGAAGAGGACAAATTAATAAGTGATATAAAACTACAAATTTCAACCGCAAAAAAAAACATTGAAAAAGAGATAAAAAACCCCAATACTGAAGATGCTAAAATACTTTATTTATTGAAAGAAACATTAAATGAAACATTTACAAATAGTTATTATATGATACAAAAAATAAATGGTCATGAATTATTAGAAGAAGATAAAAGTGATATTGAAAAGCAAAAAGATAATTTGGAAGAATTAAATAAATATTGCGAAAATATATATGAAAAATATGAATAGTTTGGCTAGTAGTACAGAAGGAAGCCGAACAAGTAGTAATGATTTAGAAAAACAAAAGCCTAATAAAAAGTTAGATTACAGTCATTTAATGTATAATATAATGAACATAAAAAACGATACAAAAGAGATAAGAGATCGTTTTACACAACGAAATTGTATGTATGAAAAGAAAATGAAAGATAAGATGAAAATGAACATTACATATGAGAAAGAATTTAAAGATCATCTACAAAAAAAGTTAAATAAGTTGGATAACCGATTAAACATTCTACAGATGAAATATAATGGATATAAAATGTGGTATGACAGATTCAATATAATGATCATTATTATTTCATCATTATTATCAATCTTTGAAGCCTTACGTAATGAGATGAGGGAAAAGATAGAAAATAATGAAAATATGATTATCTTTTTTAATATGGTACCAATTGGAATAAGTAGTGGGATAACTTGTTCGGCAGCGATAATAAAATTTAAAAAATATCAGGAAAAAATGGAAAATATGCAGTTTACGAGAGAAAAGGTTATATTGGCAATTTCAAAATTAAAACATGTTCAAGAATCATTATGGTTTAATCATGATGATGAATTTAGTGATATAAAGAAACGATATTTAGAAGATATATATTTAATATACAATGAAAGTAATTCAGAGTTAGAAAGACATATAAAATTCAATGATCATCATAAATTTTACAAAATGTATCAAAAAAGACCACACAAAAAAGAAAATAAAAATATAATTTATAGTTAATTTAACAATTTCAAAATTTTATTATGATAATAATAATGATAAATAATAATATAGATAAAATACTTAAAAATATTATCATAAGATAGATTAATATAAAAAATATGCCACGACATCCATATATTGGAAAGCAATCAAAAGACTATGATAAAAAAGATAATTATTTTGAAACAGTTGTAACATTTGAGGAAATTTGTAATGATAAGAAGATGGAGCAGATCCGAAAGCCAAATTATCAAGGGGCTTTGATCGATGATAAATGTGAGAAGATGGCTGAAGAATATCTTGAAAATCCTTTATTTTTGCGATTTAAGAATCGTATTATTATAGGATGTTTAAAGAAAAATTGGTATATTATTGATGGACAACATCGTTTAGAAATGGCCCGAATGTTGTTTAATAATGATCAAAAAAATGATAAACTTATTTTTTGTTGGTATGATTGTCCAAATGAGGATAATATGAAAAACATATTTGTATCTGTAAATCATGATTCAATTAAAAATCAATTTTATGTAAGTTCTGATGATATTAAGCAGATAATAAAGGAGGAATTTACGGGTAAGTTGAAGGATTTTGGATCTAAATATTTTTCAAAGAAAAAGACAACAACGGGTAAGCTTAAGTCAATTGAAGAATTTGTAAATGATTTGGATGATAAGGAATATTTTAATGATGTAACTACATCTCAAGAAGCATATAATAAATTGGAAAAGGATAATAATGAGTTTTATGAAATTAATCGGTATGATGTAAATTTGTGTAATAATCAGGGGAGTTTTTATGCTGATGAAAAACGATGTTTGGAACAAAAGATAGTTTATACGATGAAGAACAATAATTTTATTGAATGGGTATGTGATAAAGAAAAAGTTAAACCTTATCATTTACATAGGGGAGTAAAATCAACAATATCGGGATATAAGAAACGAAAAGTATGGGAAAATGAATTTGGAATAAGTGATACAGGAGTTTGCCCTATTTCATTTTGTAGTAATATTTTGAAGAGAGGAGTGAAAGGAGGATATCAATGTGGTCATATTATATCTGAATATAATGGGGGAGCAACAGAACCATCAAATATGAGACCAATTTGTGCGGGATGTAATCAATCAATGGGACTAAAAAATTGGAATGAGTGGGATCCTCAAATAATTAAAAAATATTGATAGTTAATAAATGAAGTTGTTAAAGTTGTTTACTTTTTTTCAGTCTGTATTTTCTGTACCTCTTTCTTTAAATAGTTCTATGATGAATAAATACAATGAATATATAGAACAATATGGGAAAGAGTTTTCTTATGATAATTTTGAGATATTCAAAAAAAATTTAATGATCATTGAAAATATCAATTCTAAAAACAATAGCTATAAGGTGGAGGTAAATATGTTTGCTGATGTTAAGTATGAGGGTACAGAAATTTACGTTCCAAAAAATGATCATCAAGAAATTTACAAATTTGGTGAGATGATTATTCCAATGAGTATTGATTGGAGAAAAGAGAATGCTGTTACAGATGTAAAAAATCAGGGTAAATGTGGATCCTGTTGGGCATTTAGTACAACAGGAAGTATTGAAGGATTAATTGCGATAAAAACTGGAAAACTATACAATATCTCTGAACAACAATTAATAGATTGTTCATCAAAGCAGGGAAATAATGGATGTGAAGGAGGAATTATGGAAAATGGATATAAGTATGTGATTGAAAATGATGGAATTTGTTCAGAAGAAGAGTATCCATATGAAGCTGAACAAGAACAATGTCAAGAATGTAAAAATGTTGTAAAGATTGATAATTATACAGATATTACACCAAATGATGAGAAGGTTTTGAAACGTGCTGTCGCACAACAGCCTGTATCAGTCGCAATTCAGGCAAATTTACAATCATTTCAATTGTATTCGGAAGGAGTTTATTCTGATCCAAATTGTGGAGATCAATTAGATCATGGTGTATTAGTTGTAGGATATGGATATGATTTTTTTCATGGTATGGAATATTGGATTGTTAAAAATTCGTGGGGACCTGATTGGGGAGAAAATGGATATATTAGAATACAGAGAGATACAGATACAGATGGAGGATTATGTGGTATCGCTGTTCAGCCCACAATTCCATTATAATAGATAAATAGTTAATTTACTTTTATCTGTTTTAATTATGTTAAACATATTTGATATTTTTGTATGGGGTTCATCATCGTAAATAATAACATTAACTGTATTTTTGTCAATACTTAGAACATAACCCAAAACGTTATTTTTAACTTTTACAAAATCACCAATTGATACATCTTTTTTGATTGTTGTATATTTTTTCTGAATAGGATTATCTGTTATTTTTTCTGAGAAATCAAATAATTTTAAAGAAAGTTTTTGAACATTTTTCGTATTTTTATTTTCATTAATCCATTGAAAAATTTGGAATAAATAATTATCATTTTCAGCGTAAGAAAATTTAGGAACTAATAAAGAATTGTTTGGATTAACCGCAATATGGGATAAATTATCATCAATTAAAATAGTCTTATTCATCTTACAAATATTTTTAAAGTAATTGTGATTAAAAAGTGTATCTAATGGTTTTATAAAATTATCATTTATATTTGGGACAACTATTTTATTTTTAGATAATATATCAATATATTCTATATTGTTATTTTTTATATTATTTTTTGATAGTATAAATTTTGTTTTTTTATATTGATCTTTTGATAATAATTTATTTAATACAGAAGATACATAATTTTTTTTTCCATTTGACCAAAAACCAACATTAAGATATTTAAAGCAATAATCTAATAAAAATCTCGCATATTTGCGAACTAAAAATATGATATAATCTTTGTTATTTTTCGCGATTATAAATTCGGTATTTTTATACGAAGATATGAAATTTGAAAAAAAACTTTTGATTAATGTATCATCAATATCAAAAATGATTAATAATTTATTATTTACAATTCTTTTTGTATTTATTTTCTTTCTATTTTTTGTTTTCTTTGAATTTCTATTTTTTGTTTTCTTTGAATTTCTTTTTTTTGTTCTCATATATATATATATATATTAGATATTATGCCAAGGGTAGATGAGAGTGGATCTGAATGGGGAGATTATGAAAATGAGACATTAATACATAATCATAAATTGGCGAAAGTGTATAAAAAGAGGTATCAGAGAGCCGGTGATTTTCATAATTCATTATATCGTTTTTTGGGATTAATTACAGTTGTATCAACAGCTGTTGCTTCAACAATTACGTGGGGTACAGATGAAATGAATGATGAAAAACAAGTAATATTAAGTTCAATTACCACAGTATCTGCTGTTTCTGCTGCGATACAAAATTTTTATAATTTTCAAGAAAATGCGAATGTTTATGTTACAACCGCAAAAGCATATGCGAAAATACAAAATAAAATAGAAAGTGTTGGAAATATACATCCGGAATATAGAACTGAAAAACCAAGAGATTTTCTTAAAAAAATACAAGATAGATTTGATCAAATATCTGACAGTAGAATGGAAGTATCAAATTGTATGAGTCGTAATTGTTATCAACAACCCGAGGATGATGAATCTTATTTACAAGAAAAACATAAAAAATATAAATTATTAAAAGAAGAAGATAAATTACATTATTCTAGAAACGATTTAAATTCTAGTATTAATATTCAGGTTGAGACAGACAGTGATAATGAAACTTAGTTTTTGCTTCTTAGATTATAGGAATGTGTGTTTACTTGATTAAATACAGTATGTTCTCCGTTCCATTCATTACTTTTGCCTGTATCTGTTGATATCTTGACAAGAGTATTAGCTGCTTTACATTCATCTAGATTTCCATCAAACCATGGAGAATCTGGTGATGATTCTTTCCAACTATCAACAAGTTGAATGATAAGATAATCTAGATATTCTTGATTATCAATAATTAATTTTAGAAACTCGATGTCTGATTGTAGTTCTGAGCGAGAAGAGTAGGTTTTCATTGTATGTTTATTTTTTGTAAAGTTGTTTTAAATATTTATCAAATTTTAGAATAGCCATGGCCATTGATGTTTCATAAAATTATCATTTGTAGTAATTTTGTCATTTAAAACCTTTTCTATTTCTTTTTCTTTTTCTTTATTATCTTTTTCTTTAAAAGATTCAATGTATTTCTTCCTTTTTCTAATTCTATCAAGATCTTTTGAAATGTGGAGTGCTAATAAATAATTCATTATATTTATGATATTGAAAAAAATAAATTCAATTTTTATTTAAAAAGTAAGATAATAATATATATATATATATAAATGCTAATGGGAATCTTTAAATTAATGGGAATCTTTAAATTAATTACACTTATCAATGTTGTTTCAGCTCAATTCAATGTTGGCGTTCCAGGAAGTCAGACAGATGAACATAATTGTGTATTGGATGGAGGATATGAATGGTGTGAAAGCGCACAATCTTGTCAAAGACCTTGGGAAAGACCTTGTATAAAGACAATTACAGAAGTAGATTTTTGTTCAAATTCAAATATTCAAACATGTCGGATGGCTTGTTCAGATCCACAATGTCCAAGTGAACAATGTGCGATGAGGGTTGGTAATTGTTGTGATTATACTTGTATAGTTCAGATGAATACGGACGATGAATGTGAAGAATGTCGTCCAGTCCCTTGTCCGATGCCTGCTATCGCACCAGGGTGTCAAACGATAGATTCTGTTGTAGACCATTGTGGATGTTCATCGGGGTGTCCAACAATAGATTGTTCAGGGCAAAATCTCGCAAATGAAGGTGAAAGTTGTGGAGGTTTTATGCCTTATGGTATGGCAGCTGTATGTGATCACAGATTGGAGTGTGTAAATACGATGGGACCAATGATTGCGGATGCCCCCGGAACTTGTCAACAAATATGTGATACAGTTAGAGATAGTTGGGGAAATTGTGTAATTGACAAATGTAATAGTTGGTATGATGGATGTAATACATGTGATTATGATGGAACTGTTTTAGTATGTAGCGAAAAGGTGTGTTATCAAAAGGGAGATGCTTATTGTAAAGATGATACTAGTGTAAGTGTAAATAGTGATATTCCACAAAATTGTTTGACTTGGTATGATGGATGTAATACTTGTAGTGTAAACAATGGAAATATTGAAGGATGTACATTGATGTATTGTTTTACAATAAATGATCCTTATTGTCAAGCATTTTCTCCTGGAGAGTTAAAGTATGGAGAGATTTGTTATCGTTTTTGTGAAGATGGATCACAAAATACAATTTCACGCGCAGATGATTGTCCAACGGGATCGACTTGTTTGGATACAAATCCATCAATGGTATCATTTGATAATTGTGGAGAGAATGTAAAAAGATGTATTCCATCAAATGGACATTAAAAACGAGGATATTTATTTCCTAAATTTTGTAATTTATTATCATAGCAAGAATCACAGATATGTAAACCATACCATTTACAAAAAATAGTGATTTGTAAACAATCTTTTCTTTTACCGCACCAATTACATTTAGGTTTTCTAAAACACATTTAATAATATATATCATAGATAATACTCAATGATAATACAATTATTGGAATATATAGTAAATTGGAGTTAAATAAATCAAAATTTTTGTATTCAATCTTCTTGATCATATAATTGTTGTATAAATGATAACCATTTTTTTCATAATATTTTCTTACACCAACACCTGAGATGATAGCTATTTTATCTACTCCGTGTTTAAATGATAATTCTTCTGCTTTTTTCAGAAGCTTTTTACCAAACCCCATATGTTGAACTTGATTATCTTTTGAATCATGTTTAACAATTGAACCGTACACATGTAATTCTCTTATAAAGCTTGTATCATGAAAGTCGGGATAAATAAGGTCTGAAATTGTGTGATTAATTCTTAATCTAAGAAATCCATAAAGAATTTCTTGATCTGGACTTTCATAGCTGATAAAATATTCGGTAGAATAAACACCGTTATATTGTCTTATGAAAAGTTCTGCTAGATGTATGTTTTTGGTGTTGTTTTTTACTTCACGAGACCTTATACAGGAAGATTTAACACCAGAGTTGATGATTTGTTGATGTAAATTTACATTTTTGTTACCGGCGATAATATTCATACTGGGAATATCTCTTACAATACGATTAATACGAATCCAAGGAAATACATTTTCTTTTATATATGTGACAACTTTAATTAATTCTTCTTCATTTTCTGAGTATGGTTTGTATGAACCGTCTTCATACCATTGTTTTATTTTGGTCCAAGGGACAATTTCACAAGGATAAATTTTAAGTTGGTCTGGTTGTAGTTCTGGATATTCAAGATCATAAACAAAGTGATTTTTGTTTATTTCTTTGAATGATTTAATAGAGAATATTTTTCGGAACATTTCAAGGTCTTTTTCAACCGAACTACCTGGAAGGTCTGGCATAAGATGCCAGTCTATTTTTCCACCATTATGTTTCCAAAGATGATTTGCTTTGATTGTATCATTGGTGGTAGAACCTCTTTCTATTTTTTTAAGAATATCATTGTCAATATGTTGGACACCAATTTGAAGTCTAGTGATGTTAAAAGTTCTATATTTTCGTATCGTTTTTAGGTTGATACAATCTGGTCGTGTTTCAATTGTTAAACCGATGATTCTTTTTTCTGAAGTTTCAGCTAATTTGATTTCTTTTTCAAGTGATAATTTTTCATTACACCTTGTAGTTAGATTATTAATTCCGTGATAAATATCACGAATAAATTCATTTTGATAATTAAGAGGATAATGATCCCAAGTTCCACCTAAAACAAGGATCTCAATTTTATCAACTTCATTACCACAAGATTCTAGAGCATCAGCTCTATCATAAATTTGTATTTCAGGTATGAAATTATTACGATTGCCTCTCAAAACACCTGGTTCAGAATGAATATAACTTCTTGGTTGAGCTATTTTAACACCTATTATTATATCTTCTATTTTTAGTGAAGATGGAAATGAATCTGAAAGTTCAATTGTAAATCCATTTTCCGAAAGTTTTGATAGGTTTTTGACATCAAATTGTTTTTCATCGTATGAAATATAATTGATATTTCTAATAAGTTTAATATCATCATCTGTAATGATCGTTATAAAATTACCTTGAATATTAGTAACTTCCATGATAATTCTTTCTTCCGGTTCATTTGGACAGTAGGCGCAATCTTCGCCACAACTAAATTTTTGAATAACCTTTTCACCTTTATAGTTTGTGTATGAAGGGAATGGGCTTGTAAGGATTGTAATGACACTAACACCTGATTGAGATCTAGACTTACGTTTGATGGAATATTTGAGAAATGAAATATTTGGTTCTATTTCATTTTCTTGTAGTAGTTCATTGTAGAGTTTTCTAAGAAGAGGCTTACTTGGACAAATTCTATATTTCTTCCTTAATTGAGTGTGTGTTTTCTGAAAATGATGTTCATTTTCAAATGTTGTCATGAGAAGACATTTGAGAAAGTCAATGTTTTTGTTTTGTGCGTTAATATCTTCAATATCTTTCATTATAGTTTTTTATAAAGTAAATACCCAAAAAATCAAATTTGATATAAAAATAAAGTTGATAATAGTTAAATATTGATAAAATGAATATGGCTAATACTGTATTGAGTGATTTTTCTGATTTCTTTGAGGATGCTAAAACAGAGATATCAAAAAATGTACATGATTTATCGGGTGCGTTTGTTCAACAAAATATTGAGATTGTTATAAATGAAAATAAGAATCTTAAAAACGAAATAGAAAGGTTAAAAAAGAGTAATAGTGATTTAAATTTTGAATTGATTGAGCTCCGAATGTTTAAGTTGATGCACGGGAAAAAATTAATGGAGGAGAAATTGGAAAAGCAAAATAACAACAATGGATTCCATAGTAGATAATGGTTTGAATTTTTGAATGCTATTTCCATTATTAACTATTAATCTTGGCATAATTGTATTATAAGCCCATTTTACGATAAATACTTTCATAATAAAAATAAGGACAACCATTATTAAGATTGATCCTCCAAAGGCTTTACCCATTTTTTTATCATTCATGATGCTTTGTTCAACTACTTTTGAGATACCACCACCAATCATATCCATTTTATAATATATAAATATATAAAATTTGAACTAAATAGTATTTGATAATATTAAAAACAATACAACTAACGATTGAAAAAAAAGAAAACATTCAAAGAAAACAAACATACAAAATGACTGGAAAAAAGACATATCACAAAGTTGACAGTATGGACAAGAGGAACAGTATCCGAATTGGTTTGGTTGGATGTGTGAGTTGTGGCAAGTCTACACTGTTGAATTCTATCTGTGTCAATCAGTATGAAGAGATGAAGAAGTGTCGTACCACGATGTTGCCTTCTGTTTATCAGGAGACAAACAATACAATTTATTCTAGCGAAGAAGCAAAAGAGATATTGAATAAAAACACGGAAAACAATCATTACATCTTCAATGGTAGTGTAGAATTGAGCAATGAGAACTGTAAGGTTGTGAGAAATATGATACCAAAAATCAAGGACTTCGCAAATCTATCTGATAACATCTTTATAGACATTTATGACATTCCAGGATTGAATGATGCGAAGACGCGAGACATATACTATAAGTGGATTGAAGACAACTTTTCAGAGTTGGATATTATCATTCACATTGTTGATATCAATTCTCCACTGAATACATCAGATCAGATTGACATTTTGAAGATGTTAATTAAGAACATTGATCAAGAAAAGAAGAAGAATGGAAGAGATGTGTTTCTCCTTACAGTTGTAAATAAGTGTGATGAGATGGATCAAGAAGGTGGAGATTTTGTAATGGATGAAGAAGATCAAGAAAATTACGATAACATCATCAAAACGACAAATGAAATCATTGAAGAAATTATAGGTCCATTGGATACAGTTGTAGAAGGGTGCGAAACAAAATTTGCCACTCCTGTAAATGTATCTTCTAAACTTCGTAAATTTCTAAAACTTGAAGATGATGAATTAATTTCAAGAACAGAAGTAACTAAAAGGATAACTGGATACTGTAAATCTAGAAACCTTGTAGATAAAAAAGATAAGAGAAAGATCAATATTGATAGTGAACTGAAAAATCTACTTATGGTAGAAGATGATAAAGAAATAACATTCTTTAACATACAAATGTATATAAGTAAACATTTCCCTCAAAAAAATAGCTTCAATTATGATTTCACACCTATTTCAGCCGCAGACACATTTGTGTATCGTATGCTTCATAATGATCCAACTGTTGAGATGGATATGAAGCTTCTACAAAAGTTCGGTATGAATGAAGTTGGTCGTAGAGCTTGGAACAAGATGAATGAAGTTGAAAAAAGAGAAATGATCAAAGGACATTTTAAAAAAGCAAAGATTAGTGATACACTTGAGATTACTGGATATCTTCAATTTACAGAAATCTTGAAAAATTATTTGTCAAAAGATCGTCAATCAAAGATCTTGATTGATCGTATCAAACAAGAACTTCAAAATGAAGATCTTATTAAGAAAAACATTACAACTGATAAGGATGAGCTTCAAAAGTTAATCCAAATTTACAATTCATATTCTAGTCGGGTGTGGGTTGTAGATAAATTGTTTAAGACAAATAATTCTAGCATTGTTACAGATCTGATTAATACACATATATCCCGATGGATCAGTGATATATCAGACCTTTCCAATGGTAGTGCTGAATCAATTAAGAGACTTGAAGAATATAAGTATGCTGTCAATGAAATTAGAGAAAAGGTAGATCCATATGCTTTGTCAAACAATATTAAGATGAAGATTGATGAAGAAAAAGGTAAACGATGGAGTGATTCATTTGGTAAGTCATTTCAAGAATACAAGAAAGCGATCCCACATAGTATGATCTTTGGATTGAAGTCATTGATGGATGGGTATTCAAATCTCCAAAATCAGTATTACATTCGTATATTGGAGAATGAGAATACATATTACGATTTCCCAAACAATATCTATAGTAATATTGACAAGTTGCGAGAAAATTCATATGATTCAGTTGAAAGCACAATTGATTATGTGATTCAAAAGATAGAAAAAACAATCCTGTCAAAATGTGGACAAGAACTAGAGAGTTGGCTTCAACAGACCAAATCTCCATTTAGTGGATATTATGAGACGTGTGAAGAAAGTCTAAATACAATTATTCAGTTTTGTGAAAAGTTGATGAGTGATTATTGTTATCCAAAAGAAAAAATTATTGAGTTTTTGAAGTCTTATCTAATTCGAAGGTACGGAATTATGAACCACTGTCACCCCGGAGAGACCCATTCAATCTTTGAGATCCAAGCGCATTATCCCACTTGTCATCAAGTTGTAAATTTGTCTAGGAGTGATGGACAAGGTGGTCATTATGTAAAATCATATATTATTCTATTGGATACTTGGTGGCAAAACAAGGGTGGAAAGGATGACAATGAATATTTCAATAATCTTTACTTTGTAAATAAGAGTAATCTTTTCAGAGCGAATAGTCTAAATTATTCAGACAATCATGCGCTGAACTATTACAAGGAAAAAAACAATATTCTAGCGATCCCGATGTATTTGTATGGATTGATGAATGAAGATGAAAGTGATGAATCAGAAGAAGATGAATATTCATCAACGTGTGCCGATGATGGTCTTTCAGATGATGAATCAGAGTGAAATATCTCTAAAAAATCCATCTGGTTTTAAAAATAATTTAGGGAAATCTTCTTTTAGTATGTGATATTTTGTTCCAAATTTTTTACCCCAGATATTCATTAAAGAGGTTATAACATTTTTGGAATAAGATAATTTAAATTCTTTTTTCATTAATCTGATTATTTGTCTTTTTGTGAGATATTGATTATTTGTTGAGTAGGAAAAAAATAATTTTGCGATTTTACTTTTTGATTTTTTTTTCTGAGTTTTTCTCTTCATAATATGGAATAGATTTAAAATAGTTACTTTCTTTTAATCTTTCAATTCTGGGTATTATTGTTTGATTAATTTGATTAGCTATTTTTTTACCATCTAAAATGATCATTAATAATAGATTAGATATTTATAAAAAAAATTTGAATAGTTTTAAATAACTAAAATAGATAAATAAAAATGGATATTCAAAAAATATCTGAACATTCCGAGACAATTTCCAAAATTGGAATTTATGTAAATTGGTTGTACCAAGAAGTTATTAATAGTTATGGAAAATCAAATGAAATATCTAGAATTGAAACACTTGTAAAAAGAATAAATGATATACAAGATGAATGCGAAAAACAAATGGTAAAAAGGGGATTTAATACAACTGTTGTAAATTTTAAGAAAGAAAGTATTGAAGGGGTTGAATTGAAGGTAAATGAAAAAGTAACACCTCTAAGAAAAAGTTTGAATATGGAATCACTTGGAAATATTTATGATTATGTTGAGTTGGTAAAAAATATGGAAAATGTAAATAATGATCTTTTTAACGGCAAAAATCAAAAAATAGATATATTTATGACAAAGTCAAATGAAATTCATGAAATACTAGATTTATAAAAATTGTTCAACTATTTGTTCTACTTTTTTGTTCAACTATAACCCCATCTTCGTCAGAATTTTCATATACTATAAAATATAATTAAACTGATTTAGTTTTAATAAAGGGATCTGTTTTCTTCATTGTTTTTTCTTCGTTGTTTTTTTTAAGGAATGCTAAGATAGTTAAATGGGGATTATCCCCTTTTAAATTTTCATTCACACGATTTAATGAAAGACCTTCAATGATTTTTATTTCATTGGGTGTTTCATAATGATTAATTTTATACATTTTATATTATGTGATTTAAAAAAATAGATATCAAATTTGTTTCTTCATTCCATAAGTCCATTCCAAAGAAGTCGTTTTTTTTCATTTGTTTGTTCATCACTTGGCCATCCACGCGGACCTTTTCTTGGTTGACATTCAATGATATTTTTAACTTGATTAAACTTCTTTTTGCTAAATTTCTTTTTGTATTTTATGATCATATCATTTTCTGTCATATTTGCGACGGCTACAATATCTACATTTTCTGTGAAACCGGGAGATCTAAAATCGCCTGGTTTTATGTGAATCGTTCTATATTTTAGATCATTGATTACCAATGTCGTATTATCACAGAGTAAATCTATATTAAATTTTTGGTTTTCTTCCCCCTCAAACTTCTTCAAACTACCATCAATTCTCATAGGTAGTTTGTTGTTCTCACACATATAAGCTTTATCGAGTTTATCTTTCATCTCTGGTTTACTATAAATTGATGGATCTCTCATTTCAGACAAGATATCCCAACGAATTGTTGGATCTTTTAGAATAATTCTTGCTGGATGGATTGGTATGTCTGTTCCCATTCTCATAAGGAGTTCTAGTGGTCGGTCCATTCTAATTTGAACCCATAGTTTGTTATCAATTAATTCAGAATTAACTTTCCTAAAGTTTAATCGTTGTTTGTGATAATCACTGACATATCTTCCGATAAGATAAGTGATATCTATTTCTATATCGTCAAAGATTGAAAGGTCCATTTTGTATTTGAAACAAAAAAAATTTATAAATCAAATTTATTGACAAGAATCAAATACAAGTTTAAGCTGATTCATAAGAGCTATATAAATACCATCTTGGATGTTACCATTGAGTTCTCCATCAATGATAGTTTGAACCTTCCTTACAGAAGCTTTAATATCGTTTCTTTTAAGAACACGTTTGTTTGCCTCTGATATTGCTTCTTCATCTGTATCATCGTCATCTTCATCTTCATCTTCATCTTCACCTTCATCTTCACCTTCATCTTCATCTTCATCTTCATCTTCATCTGTATCATTTGCGGTAATTCCGCAAGGGCATTGAGCCATTCCATCCCAACGTCTACCACACCTTTGACAGGTGACCATATTTTCATCTTCATCTTCATTTTCTGACTGCTCCACTTGTTCATCTTCATCTTCTTGAAATACTTCGGTGACTTTTTTGGTCCAGTAATTTCTGAGCCAGAGCATCATTTCAACGCGATAGTTGTTTGGAACATGGGTTCTATTGAAATCATATACAAGAACGTCAAATTGAAAATCAATGATTTGCCTTCCAATAAGATATCTCTTTCTGAGAACTTCTATTTCTAGAATCTGATTAGAAGGGTTCATCGTGTATTGAAAATCGTCAATATCAAACAGCCGTCCAAGCTGAACGGACCAATTCCACCGCCACGCTTGTGAAAGAACCTTCTTTCTATCAATGAAAATTTTGAGATTATCAAAGAACACCTTCGCATCATCCCGATAAAACTTGATAATATCTTGTAGTTCTTTGAATGTGAGGGGCTTTTGAATTTCATCACTGTCATAAACCCCCGCACCTTCAATTGTTTCAAGGGAAAGAGAAAGTGCTTGAAGTTCATCATAAATCCGTTTGACCCTCCACCCCAAACCCTTACAAGGATTTGCGCGAGCCCTTTCTACATCACCATCAGATAGCAAGACAGCCCAACCACTGTCAGACATTTCTAAGCTTTCTTCGGGTGCTTTTGAGAGAGCATCAAGAAGAGTGAAAACCGAATCAAATGGGTAATCTTTATACAACAACCTACCTCTACTATCTTTCGTTATCTTCATACGATGAGAGGCCACCGCATGTTCGATAACTTTTTCCCATAGTCCTTTGTGAAGTTGTTCGTGAAAGATCACTTTGTTCATAATCGTAATAATAAACGTAATAATAAATAGTTGATAAAAGGAACTACAAAATTCAAATTTGTTGTTAATGATAAGATAAGTTCTCCCAGATAAAAAAATTTTTTTTGTCTTTTCTGTTTTGTCTATCTAGATCCGCACTTTCCTCGTAACCTCCCGCTAGGACAATTCGCCGTGATCACCAACTTCATCAATCAACTTCACCATCTCCTTGATGATCTCCTTGTCTTTCTTCATCCACATGTTCTCGTATTTCGAACGAGGCTTGAGTCCTGACCATTCCCCATTGGAGATCTCGTCAAGGGACCAACTGTTGATAACACTATTGTGATGCGACGTCATCAACTTGAACTGTTCATCATCCCACAAGTCTCCACGAGGTCTCCCTCCAATCGCGTGACATACATCCCCACACTCTGGGAAGAATGTCACATCCCATACTCCTTCTTCACCTAGGTCCACCTCAACCGTCTGAAGTACTCCCCGAGGGTAGTTCTTCTTCGGATCAAACTTGGTGTCCTCCCACCACTCTCTCCTGTAGAAGCTCGCAGGGACAGGTTTCTCTTCAGCCTCCATCGCGAAATACGCTCGGCGGTTGTTGATCCACTCGTCCTCCTCTTCCTTAGTATACATCGTGCCGGTCAAAGACTCGTCACTATAGTGATAGGAATTACTTTGAATATTCAAATTTGAATTTTCCTTGTCCTTTATTTCATCTTGGAAAGATTTGTGAAGGTAACTCTTCGTGATGGCATCCATTACAAATGTTTGGGACGCTCGCTTTAGCCTCTTCTCGGGACTTCGTCAAAGCTCTCACGACAGTGTTGTCGTGAGAGCTTTGAAGAAACGGTCTCAGGAGGCGATCAGCCGTGCGGCCTACTTGTGTGCGGAGGAACATGCGGAGGGGACAGGATGTGGTCGCGTCGGGGATGGTGATAGAGACTTCGTTGGTCTCACATCACTCTTCCCAGCACGGGATCAAGTTGGAACCTTCATTGGTTTCTCAGATCGTGACGGACGGGCTGAAGGGATCGGTGAAGGTACAGAAGTGTTACCACTCTTGCGAGTCGGGAGCTCTTCTCACTACATCGGCCTTGCGGCTATCCTTGACGAAAGGGATTGGTTGAGGGAGAGCATCCGTCGGTGGGAGATCTACGAAGAGCAGCGCACGGCTGACCTTGACTGGTTGACCGAGCTCGGCGGTTGTGGAACTCCTGACGACTGGTTTGTGGATGAAGGTGGAAATGAAGGTGAGAACTGTGTTGCTGTACAGCAGTGGGCCGAGTGGAGTGAAGTTTGGCAAGAATATCGCGCTGACTGTCAAAGACACGCGAATGTGCCTAGGAACTGGTGGGAGCTCGTTGATCTCTATGACAACGAGGTCTCAAAGGCTGTTGCTGCCCAGCATAGGGCTGAAGTTGAGAAGGACAGAGCGCTAGCTGAGGTTGAAACTCAGAAAGCGGCTTGTAAGAACAGCTGGGCGGCTCAGAAAGAAAGGGATGAGTCGGCTTTAGCGGAGATCGGTAGGATGGCGGCTGAGAAAGAGGCTCTGAAGAAGAAAGTCGTGGCCCTTGAGAAGGACCGCGAGCGACTCACCAAAAAGAACCTTGAGATGGAGTTTCAGATAGATGCGCTAGAAACTGGAGCTTCCGCTAATATTAGCGCAAGTGAGAACAGAGAGAGGGCTCTGAAGAAGAAAGTCGTGTCTCTCGAGGTGGACCTTGAAATGGCTGAAAAATCTCGGATGGAGGCTGCGGACGCTTGCTTGGCCATTCAAAGGAAGAACAGTCGTCTTCAAGGGGTGATCAAGGTTATCCTTAATGCGGGTCAGGAAGTTTACGAAGAAGACGAATAGATGGAAGATAAAGGAAGACAAAGACAAAAAAAATACAGAAAATAAAGACAAAGACAAAAAAAAACTTTTTTATCTTAGGATAAATTTACAACATCAAATTTGAAACCCATATACTTAATCTTTCAAAATTTAGAGGACTGTTAGGAGATGCTTGGGCCTCAGCTCGCACAGAACCTTTACAGAGAGATTGAAAGCTTGAGGGGGCAGCTAGAAAAGGTCACAAATGACCACATCGTGCTCCAACAAGATTTCGTCGCAATGGAGGTAGAATGCGAACAAGAAAAGGCGACAATGTCTGATCAAATTGATTACCTGACAGAGTTGGCTGGCTGCGGTGTGCCAGATGATTGGGTTGACGATCAAGGCAATGAAGGTGACAATTGTAAGGCGGTAAACGTCTGGAACAAGTGGCAAGAAAAGTGGTGTAGTGAATACCAGCATGATGGCGATGAAAAACCAAAATGCTGGTGGGAACTCGCTGATATGATTGATCAACGTTATGATCAGTTGGAAGAGAATCACAGCCAAGGAGTCCAATGCTTGAGGAAGAGGGATCAAGAAACATCGGCTGCTCTCCGAGATTCTCAGAAGGAAGTTGACGCACTCACCAAAAAGAACCTTGAGATGGCTTTCCAGATAGATGCGCTAGAAACTGGAGCAGGTTTGGCAGCTGAAGCAATGGGTAACCTCTCAAATGAGGTTACTGAGTTGAAGAAAGAACTTGACCGATACCGTAACTCTTCTACTATCGAGAATGAAGGATACTGGTTCAAGCAAACTGCGAAAAAACTTAACCGTATCTCCGACCTTGATAAAGAAGTTTGCGAATATCAAGATGAAATCATGAAGATTGGGCAAAGGTTTGAGAATCGTGATAGGGACTATCGTGCGCAGATCAATGAACTTAATGATGAAAACACAGTTCTAGAAAACAAAAACTACGATCTGGAATACACATTGAAGGAAATTATCCGCATTGGTGGAGAAGCAATGAAGACAGATGAAGACAGATGAAGACAGATGAAGACAGATGAAGACAGATGAA
>ENA-UOXV01003227-UOXV01003227.1-marine-metagenome-genome-assembly--contig:-NODE-3227-length-20091-cov-7.691505_pt1 | contig 20091 bp, 21 predicted proteins | sample MGYA00238165_ERZ766961 | MGnify/ENA primary metagenome ERZ766961 (study PRJEB28924, sample SAMN03173240) | marine metagenome | biome: Marine; feature: Water; material: Subsurface seawater | place: North...
ATTTAGGTAGATTTGATATATCTAATCAATGCAAAAAATATGATAATTTTTTAAAGCAATTTTAAAAAATAATTTTATTTTTTAGTAGCTATAAAAAAATAACCCAGTGGATAATTTTTTATATAATTTTTATTAATAAAAAAAAATATTTTATCTAAAATTAAACAAAAGATAATCAGTAAAATATTTAATAATGGTATTTTTTTAGTATAATCAAAAATAGTTGCGTAAATATTAGAAAATATTCCTTTACTCAATGGCTTAATCACTATTTGTTCAAATCCTGAGTCTTTAAATTCTTCATATAACAATTGTTCAGTAAATCTAAAATAATCATTCGGACTATAATGTATTTTAAATAAAAAAGGCACAGAACCTATTATTCTTCCATTTAAATTTAAGACATTATTAGAAAAATTAATTACATTTTTGTAATTTTTTATATGCTCCAAAATATTCATTAAGCAAATATTATCAAATTTTTGATTCAAGGTTTTATCAAGCTCCAAATCTACTTTTATTGTTTTTTCATCTTTAGGAAATTTATCTGCAAATTGGATTACATAATTTCCATTAAAATAATTGCTTATATTGTGAGAAAAGTCATTTCCCCCAAGATCAAGAATTGTACCAGATAATTCAGTTTTAGATGCTTCAAATATTTGCAATATTCTTAAAAAACTGTACTTACGTGATGTATATTTGATGACAAATATTAAGAATTTTAAAAATGAAACCATTAGATAGAAATCAGTTCGTAGCAAGAAAATTAGGTAAACTCAACAATCAAATTATTCTAGATATAGGTTGCAGAGATCAAGTATTTAAAAAATCACTCCACGGTGATTTTAAATATATTGGAATAGACTATGATCCAGAAAATGATGATTCTGAATTTATTAATCACAATCTAGAAAATGGATTACCTGAACAACTTGGAAAAATAGATATTATAAATGCTATGGATGTTTTGGAGCATGTTGAAAATATACATGATATTTTTAGTGATTGCTTTAAAAAATCAGAGCAAAAAATTGCTATAGCACTTCCAAACATGGCTTATTATAAATTTAGACTTACTTTTTTATTCTCAGGAGAGATAAGTGGTAAATATATTTTTCATTCAAAGAAAATCATTGATAGACATAGATGGTTTACTACTTATTACAATAACATCAACTTTGTAAGAACAAACACTCCAAAAAATTGGAAAATAAAACACTATAATTTTATAGCACAAAGAAAAAGAAACTTTATTTTTTATCACGTAGAAAAAGTTCTTTCAAAACTATTCCCTAAATTTTTTGTATATGAAAATATTTTTATAATTGAAAAAGTTTAATTTAAAATATTTTTAATTTTATTTGCAAAATGAATCATTGTATAATTTTTAATCATTTTTTTCATGTTTAATTTTAATTTTAATTCATTATTAATATTGCCTCTTAATATTGATTCTATAATTTCTGCAAGCCTATGATGATCACCACTACGATATTTAATTGAATTTATATTATCTTTAAGAATCTCTTTTGGACCATTTGGACAATCACTTGATATTATTAGTTTATTTAAATAACCAGCCTCTAAAATAGCATGTCCTGGTTCTTCCCATAACGAAGATGAAATAAAATAATTCGAATTTTCTATATATTGATATGGATTATTTTTAAAACCAAGTAAAAAAATATTTTGTAGATTATTTTTTTTCAAGTAATCTGATAATTTATTAAAGTCTTCACCATCTCCAATTATGATTACTCTGAATTTTAAATGATATTCTCGTGGTACTATGTTGACAGCTTTAAGAATTTCTAAAAAATTTTTTTGTCTTGTTAGTCTACCCACAGAACAAAACGTTATTCCATTAAACATTTCTTTATCATTAGACTCAATTGATTTATGAGATAATTTTCTTATATTTCTATTTATAATTGGATTATCGACTTTTAAAATTTTGTTTTTATAATTTATGTTATCTAAAATATTTTTTTTGGTCGCTTCTGTCATTGTAAATATATAATCAGCTTTTGTGTAAAAAAAGCTCCATAAAATTTTCCTAAAGAAATTAAACTTTGGTAATCCTTGAATACTATTAACAACTATTAATTTTGGAGAAAAATATTTCAACACATTTGGCAGATATCCAACTAAATTACAAAATATTAAATCAGGAGAATATTTTTTATAAAATTTAATTAAATTTAAAAGTGATAATAAGGTAAAAGAGTAAATTATAACTTTTGAAAAAAAACCCGTCTTTGGCCATTTTCTAAACGAAAAAATATCTAGTACAGTATATTTTTTAGTGTTCTTTAGATAATCAAATTCTCCAAAAACATTAATCAAATAAATTTCATAATTGAGATACTTTCTTAATGATTCTGCTGACTTTTCAACTGCATTAATTGTTCCAACATGACTTAACATTGGAGACCAAAAAAAAATCTTTTTTTTATTAAACATTAAAATAAGTTTTCATTACTATAATTATATCTTATATAAAAAAACAAAATTTATTTATATGAAAAAAACATTAGCTATTATTGTTTTAACTTGGAATGATTTTTTTAATACTACAAAGTGTATTAAAAGTATTTATCCACAGCTAGATCATACAACAAAGTTAATCTTAGTTGATAATGATAGTGATGAAAAGATTTATAACAAAACTATAAATTGGATAAAAAAAAGATATAAAAATGATTATTTACATTTAAAAAAAAAATCTAAATTTTCACAATATAAAAAAAAAATTATAATACTCAGAAACAATAAAAATTTAGGTTGTGGATTTGGCCATAACTCAGGGTATGAGTTTGCAATTCGAAATAACTTTGAATTCGTAGCTCGAGTGGACAATGATATGCTTGTTCCAAGAAAATTTTTTATTAAAATTTTAAAAAATTTTAACAATAAAATTATCCAAGGTGTTAGCCCTAAAATTCTTTACACACATAATCCTAAACGTATATGGTGGATGGGTGCAAAGATAGGGAATAGTTTAAAAACTCAAACACATATGAGAGATTATCCTTATGGCTTAAAAGATAATAAAAAATATTCTGGAATAATTAATACAGATGCAATAGCGGGGTGTGCATCTGTCATGAGGGGCTCAAGATTAAAAAAAGCTGGATTTTCTGACAGAGATTTTTTTTATGGTCCTGAAGATGTAGAACTTTCTCGAAGAATATTTACTGTTGAGGGAAGTTTAATTGTTGATAGAGATTTAAAAATTCTTCACTCCGTAACACAAAGTTTTGTAAATTTAAATAAAAGAAGAATATATTTTGAATACAAATATAGATTAGTTTTAATTAAAAAAATAGGAACACTTTTTGATAAAATTTTTGGCTATAGTTTTTCAATAATAAAATTTTTATTATATGTTGCTCTAGCATTTAAAAAAAAGCACAGGATTAAGATTCAACCAGTTTTCTTTTCATTAATGCACTTTTATCAAAATAAATTAGGTGATTTTGATAGAAAATATAAAATATTTTAAATTCTTATATTTAGCTGAAATATAATTAATTAATCAATAATGAGTAAACTACAAATTTATAATATGATCAAATTGGTTTATTAATTCTTTTTTATGAGTTGATATAATAATAATTCTATTCTTTTTTAATTTTTGAAATTCTTTCATCACAATTTGCTCATTAATTTTATCTAAAGATGAGGTTGGTTCATCAAAGAATAAAATTTCTCCTCCTAATAAAATAGTTCTAAGTATTGATATTCTTTGTTTTTCACCCCCTGAAAGCATTCCATCTAGAGAGTAGCGTCCATCATATTTTTTATCTAAATATTTTATCAATTTTTTCAATTTAAATTTGATCAAATATTTTTTTGTTAAATTAATTGATTTCTGATCATAAGCTTCATCCATAAATAATGTTTGAATTAAACTATCATCAATCATGGTATTATATTGAGACATCATTCCAATTTTTTTTGACCAATCAATTCTCTTATTGGTAAAATCTAAATCATTAATTTTAAATTTACCTTTATCTATATCTATAAGTCCAGAGAGAATCATCATTAAGGTAGTTTTACCTTTTCCACTTCTTCCAGATATACCATAAATATTATTTTTTAAAAATTTATAATTAAAATGTTTAAATATTTTTTGTTTTGAGTAATTAAAACTAATATCTTTTAATGATAATGAATTTATATCAAAATTAATTTTTTTATTTTTATCTTTATTTGAATAAAATTTTTCTTCATTGATTAATATTTTACTGGCCGGATAATAAAAAATAATCAAATTTGTATTTTGAATTAATCTTGTAATTACAGGGGCAAGTCTAAACATAACTAAACCTATTAAAGTAAATAACTCAAGATCAAGTTCTTCATCATTAAAAATTAAATAAAATAACAAAGTTAATGAAATTAAAATTTCAATTATTGCTTTGGGTAATAAATTAATAATTCCCTGAAAAATATGTGTTTCACAAAAATTTTTTAGGTGTTTTGCAAAATTATTTGTAAAATAATCAATTTTATTATAAATTTTAATTTCTAAATAACTTTTTAATATATTTAGCGTCTCTCTATAATATTTTGTTTCAGACCCTTGTCTTTTTTTTCCAAGCTTTTTAATTCTGCTAAATAAAAATAATATTATCAAAACAAATGAGCATATGATGCTAAAAAGACTAATAGAAAATTCAATATTTAAAATATAATATACCGATGATAGAAGAGTGATAAAATATATTAAATCAACTGATAAATATAGAAAACCGTATAAAACTCCAATATAACAATACCAAGTCTCTTTATTAATATTTTTTATATAATGATGAATACTTTTGCTATTAAATTTTTTTAAATCAGAAGATGCATAAATATTAAAAATTTTTTTTGTATTTAGATAATAAATTTTAAATACAAAAGATCTAATATTGTAATCTAACAAAATAAAAAAAATATTTCTAGAAATTAGAAAACCTACAATTATTGATATCTTAAAATGAGTAAAATTAAGCATAATATTGGTTTTTTTGTGAAATAAATTTAATACGTTATTAATATTTTCTATAAGTAAGCTGCTTGATTCAAAAAAAACAGATGCAAGAATAGAGATTGTTAAAAGATCAAAAAATATTAAAGATAAAGAAAAAAATATTATTAAAAAAAATATAATTTTATCTTTAATTTTTAATTGTAAAAAAGGAAATAATATAGAACTTGTAATAGAGTTTTTATTCATATCATTGTAATTTAAAATCTATATCTCTCATATAAAATTTCTTTATCAATAAAATTTCTTTAATTTTTTTCAAATCATTTTTTGATGAAAGCTTAAGTTCTTCAACAGCAAAAAATATAGTTTTTTTTTTTTTAATAAAAAAATCTATTAGCTTTAATGTTTTTTTTTTATCATCTGCTAGCATTTCAATACTGTAAAAAATTATACCATCAATTTTATTGATATCTTTTATCAACGAATTTAACATTATATAGCAATTTTCCATGTTGTATTCTGTTGAACTTAATTTGAAAAAAATTTTTTTTTTTAAAGCAAAATCTCTGATAACTAAATTTTGCACTCTTTGTGGAATAAAATTACCGTTTATTTTCCTCGAAAAAATGTACCCTCTATAACCTTTCATTTTTAGGTTTGTGGTTCCTCATAGTTCATACCAAATCTTGTTGCTGGTCTTATTGATATTGGTAAAAAAGTTTCTGCAATATCTTTTTTATCATAAGGAGACATTAAAGATTTAAATCTGCAATTAAAACTCCATCTTGTTTCTTTCGTTTCGTTAACAAGGTTTCCATGCATTAATTGATGTGTAAATATTAGTCCTTGTCCAAATTTTATATTAATCCACTTAGTCTTTTTTTTAATTGAATTATACAAATCATTTGAATTTTTATTTTTATAAAATTTTTTATAATATTTTTCATTTTCTTGTTTGGGCAATATAAACATGGACTTAGTTTTTGAACAGTTTACTAGTGGTATCCATACAACAACCTCAAATGGAGAGCACCCCGACCACACATCTGAATGAACAGGCAATAATGAACTATCATCTTTTGGAATTTGTATGCTTAAATTAATTTTACGTTGCATTGCTAGCTCATTTCCACAAATAACCTCAAGTTCTTTTTTTGAAACTTTAAAGTATGTTTCTAAAAAATCTTTTTTTTTGTTTAAATTATTATAAATATTTAACCTAAAATTATTTAACTCGGATGTTTTAATATAGAGATGAAATTTATTTAAAATATCTAACTTATGTTCATTTTTTATCTTAATTTTGTTTTTTTTAAAAATTTTAAAAATTTGGCTATTTACAAGGTTTCTAATTTTTTTAATCTTTTGTTTATCTAAATTAAAAATTAAAAAGCCATCTTTCTCAAATTTATTAATTATTTTTAGCTCGTTTGAAGAATAATATTGGAACATTTAAGATTAATTGTTAGAACGTTTTTAAAAAAAAACAATAAATTTATGACAATTCTTGTTACTGGTGGTGGTGGATATATAGGAACCAATTTAGTAAATAAATTACTTAAAATTGGAAAAAAAGTGAAAGTTATTGATACTTTTTGGTTTGGAAATTACCTAAAAAAACACAGAAACTTAAAAACTATTAAAAAAGATATTCATGATTGTAATTTAAAAGATCTTAAAAATATCAAAACTATTTTTCATTTAGCTTCTGTTGCAAACGATCCAGCATCCAATTTAGATCCAAAATTGACTTGGGAAATATCTTGTTTGGGAACTCTTAAATTATGTCAGCTTGCCAAGAGAGCTAAAATAAAAAAATTTATTTTTGCTTCTTCGGGAAGTGTTTATGGGATTAAAAAAGAAAAAAAAGTTCATGAGAAATTATCACTGATTCCAATTAGCGACTATAATAAAACCAAAATGATTGCAGAAAAAGTAATAGAAAATTATAAAAATGATTTCAAATGCTACATGGTAAGACCTGGAACTGTATTTGGGTACTCACCAAGAATGAGACTAGATTTAATGATTAATATACTAACATTTCATGCACTAACAAAAAATAAAATTACAGTTTTTGGGGGCAAGCAAATCAGACCTTATATTCATATAGATGACATGACTGACCTTTATTTACATCTTTTAAAAAATAATATTGCACCAGGTGTCTATAACGCCTCTACTGGGAACTTAAGTGCATTGGATACAGCAAAAGAAATTAAAAAAATTATTCCTAGCTGTAAAATTAAAATTAAGAAATCAAATGATCCAAGATCATACAGACTTAGTAATGAGAAAATAATTAATACTGGTTTTAAATTTAGCACCTCATTATCAGAGGGTATTAATGAATTAATTAATTTTTATAATAAAGGTAAAATTAAAAATTCTGAAAATGCCTATTCTATAAATTTTATAAAAAAATTATAATAGAATGAAAAAAATTTTAGTTTTGGGTAGTAATTCGTTTGCAGGATCCTGCTTTATAAACTTTATACTAAAAAAAAAATTTAAAGTTATAGGTGTAAGTCGTTCTAATGAGAAAAATAAATATGAATGTATTTATTTTAAGAATAAGAATTTAAAAAATTTTAAGTTTATTAAAGCTGATATAAATAAAAATTTAGATAAAATTAAAAGTACTATTACTAAAAGAAAAATAAATTATATAGTAGATTTTTTGGGACAAGGAATGGTTGCTGAAAGCTGGATAAATCCAGAACAATGGTTTCAAACAAATATTATTAGTAAAATAAATCTTATTAATTTTTTAGTAAAAAAAAAAATTATAAAAAAATACATACGAATATCAACTCCTGAAGTTTATGGTTCTTCATCAAAAAAACTGACTGAGAATTCTATACAAAATCCTTCCACACCTTATGCTATTACCCATATGACTATAGATAAATATTTGAAATTAATGAATACTCAATATTCATTTCCAGTAAATATTTTAAGATTTGCAAATTTTTATGGTAAAAGCCAACCTCTTTATAGGATAATTCCAAAAACAATAATAACAATTTTGAAAAAAAATCAACTACCATTGCATGGCAATGGTTCTTCTTTAAGATCATTTATTCACATAAATGATTTTTGTAATGCTATTTACTTAGGTTTAATGAAAGGAAAAAATGGAGAAACGTATAACTTTTCATCAAGTGAAATAATAAGTATAAAAAATTTAATTAAAAAGATTTCAAAAAAAATGCAATATAATTATTCTAAATTAGTTAAAATTAAAAAAGATAGACCTGGAAAAGACTATAAATACTTTATGAGTTCTAAAAAAGCCAATAATCAATTAAATTGGATAAACTTGATTTCACTAGATAAAGGTATAGATGATACCATTCAATGGTACAAAGAAAATTTTAAATATTTAAAAAATAAATCATTAAATTATAATCACAAAAAATGAAAAATTTTCTTACAAAGCAATATACAAAAGACAAAAAATTTAAGATAAAACATAATTATTTAAGTGATCAATTTAAAGATTATCCATTAATATTTAAAAAAATTGCTAAAGTTGTTAAATTTAATGATTTTACCCTTGGATTTGAAGTTGACAGATTTGAAAACAACTTTAAAAAATTAATTAATGCCAAAAATTGTATTGCTGTGGGAAGTGGGACTGATGCAATATACATGTCTTTAAAATGCCTGGGGTTAACAAGTGGTGATGAGGTAATAACTACCCCATACACATTTTATGCTACAGTTAATGCAATTGTTCAAGCTGATTGCAAGCCTATTTTTGTTGATGCTAAAGAAGATTTTAATATTAATCCAGATCTTATTGAAGAAAAAATTACAAAAAAAACTAAAGCGATAGTAGTTGTTCATTGGGCAGGACGAATATGTGATATGAAAAAAATAAAAAAAATAGCAAAAAAACATAACCTTTATATAGTTGAAGACGCATGCCATGCTGCACTTGCAAAAAAAGATGGTATATTTGCTGGAAACTTTGGTGACATAGGTTGCTTTAGCCTTCACCCTTTAAAAAATTTGAATGTTTGGGGTGATGGTGGAATGATGGTAACTAAAAATAAAAACATTGCCAAAAATTTAAAACTTTTAAGAAATCATGGATTAATTAATAGAAATGAAATCAAAATTTTTGGAATTAATTCAAGATTGGATACAGTTCAGGCGGTAGTTGCAAATCATCTACTAAAAAAATTAAAAAATATTACAAATAAAAGACGAGAAAATTCTAAAAAACTTGATTTAGGCTTAAAAAATATTGAAGATATCAAAATTCCTAAAAGAGAAGTTAATAATTATGAAGTCTTTCATCTATACTGCTTTAGAGCAAAAAAAAGAGATCAATTAATAAAATTTCTACATTCAAAAAAAATAGATGCTAAAAAACATTATCCAATTCCAATGCACTTACAGTTACCAAGTAAAAAAATGGGAAATTATAAAAAAGGAGACTTTCCTTTTTCAGAAAAACTTTGTGATGAAACTGTTTCTCTTCCTATACATGAATTTATTACAAAAAAAGACCTGAATTATATGATAAAAAACATTAATAATTTTTACTCAAAAAATATCAATTCGTAATCACCTTTATATTTAAATTCTTTAAAAACCCATTTCCATTCGCTAGTGCTTAAAAATGTTTCACAAGTTAAAGCCCAACATTGTAAATTAAATAATTCTTTTTCATTTCTGTAACTTTCTGTCATTATATACTGCGAAGAACTTACCCTGGAAATTTCTTTTATAAAGTCTTTAATTTGAAATATTTCTAAATTGTGTATGCAACCTAAGGAAATTGCAAGATCAAAATCTCCTGTTTTATATTTAAATTTTTTTCTAGCATCAGCAACCTTTATAAATTTTTTTATTTTTTTATGAGAATTAGTAATGGCATATTTGGAAATATCAAAACCTCTAATAGTTATTTTAGGTAAGATTTTTTTAATCTCATAAAGTAAAAAACCTTTTCCACAACCAATGTCTAAAATTTTAGATCTATTATTCAAATTGTACTGTTTGATTAACTTCTTCGCGACTGGCGCCCAATAATTTTCAATAAATTTATGACCACCGTACCCTGCTCTTCTATCACCATCCCAGTAATCTTTAGAATATTTTTTAGCTAGATTCATAAAATAAACTTTATTATCCATCATTCTTTGTAGATAGTTTCTTTGAGTTGATTTATGAATTGCAGTAAATATTTTAAGTTTTTTGTTCATTTATTTTTTTAATAACTGTAGCAAATATTTTTTTTGCATTTAATCCACAATGATTTAATAGATCTTGTTGGCTACCATATTTTTTTACAAAAACATTATTAATTCCAATTCTATTAACTTTTGTTATAGCACTAGAGTTTTTTTGATTTAATGTTTCTAGAATAATGCTTCCAAGTCCTCCTGAAACCATATGTTCCTCAACTGTAAAAATTAATTTTGGTTTTTTACTTGCCTTTAATAAAGACTCTTCATCAAAAGGTTTTATAGTTGTATTATGAAGAACACCTGCTTTAATATTTCTTGATTTGAGTTTTTCTACAACTTCTAAACATTCTTGAGTCATTATTCCTGTTGTTACAAATAGTACGTCTTTAAAATCTCCGAATGATATTGCTTTTCCAATTTTAATATTCTTTATTTTTTTAGTTACAATTTTATCTCCACCTCTTGCTAATCTTATATAAATTGGTCCATTAATATTTACTGTTTGAGGCATAATTTTTTTCATTTCGTGTGAATCACAAGGAGCTAAAATCATCATATTTGGTATGGCACGCATGATAGATATATCTTCAATTGCTTGGTGTGTTGGGCCTAATGGAGCATATACCAGCCCCCCTCCATTTCCTATTAACCTTACAGGTAAGTTGTGCAATCCTAGGTCAATTATATTTTGTTCAAAATTTCTTCTGGTCAGAAAAGTGGCTATTGTATTAAAGTAAGGAATAAAACCTTCCATCGCAAGTCCTGATACCATTCCAGTAAGATACTGCTCAGAAACACCTTCCATTATAAATCTTTTAGGAATTTTTTTTTTAAATTCGTCTAAAACACCTGCTCCAAGATCTGAACCAACAAAGATTACTTTATTATTTTTTTTGGCTATTTCATAAACCATATCAAGGCAAGTTTTTCTCATCAGGTCCCTAGTGATTTTTCTATTTCATTTAAGTCGTTTTCACCAAGAAAAGATTTATGATGCCAGCTTGGATTACCTTCGGCAATTTTTATACCTTTACCTTTGACTGTATGGCAAATAATTACTGATGGTTTTTTTTTTATTCTTAATACTTTTTTAATACATTGATCAATTTCTTTTATATCATGACCATTTATATTGAATGTATTGAAGTTAAAGCTCTTAAACTTATCTGTTAATGGCTCAAGATCTAAAATCTCACTATTCTTTCCATATGATTGTAGCTTATTATAATCAACCAAAACTATTAAATTATCTAATTTATGTTTAGATGCAGATAGTAAGGACTCCCATATAGATCCCTCATTTATCTCACCATCACCACAAACTACAAAATATTGCTTTTTTGTATTCTTAATTTTACTGGCAATTGCCATTCCTACCGCAATTGGTAAACCATGCCCTAGTGCTCCAGTTGATATCTCTACTCCATTTACCTTGTCATGTTCGGGATGACCTCCTAAGTTAGAATTAAATTTTCCAACTGAAAGTAATTCTTTTTTTTTAATAAACCCTTTATCATACAAAATTGCATATAATGCCAAACAACCATGGCCTTTACTTAGAATAAATTTCGACTTATTTTTTTTTATATATTTTTCGTAAAGTACTCTGATTATTTCTACCAAAGACATGGCAGAACCGACATGTCCTCTTTTTTCACTTTTTAAGCACTCGAGAATTAATTTTCTCAAATAGATAGACTTTTTATCTAATTTAATCTTTTTTGAATTTAAAATTTTATTTTTCATTAAAAAAAGCTTTTATCATTTTGCAAATATAAATAATTTCATTTTTTTTCAAAAACTCATTAATCGGAAGTGATAAAATTGTTCTTGACTGTTTTTCTGTGTTTTTAAAATCACCTTTTTTGTAACCTAAATATTTTGCTGCAGGTTGTAAATGAATGGGTATAGGATAATGTACACCAGTTTCAATATTTTTATTTTTTAAAAAAAATTGTAATTTATCTCTAAAATCTGTCTGTATTACAAAAAGATGGTAAGAATTAAATTCATTTTTATTTTCATAAGGCAATCTAATTGGTAAATTTTTTAATTCTTTAAAATAAATTTCAGCATTTTTTCTTCTCAATATAATTCTAGAATTAAGGTTTTTAAGTCTTTCTATTAATATTCCTGCTTGCAATGTATCCATTCTAGACACATATGCAAAACATTGTGATTTATTACGATCAGAAAGGCCATGATTAATTAATAACTTTAATTTTTTATAATGTTGATAATTGTTGGTTACAATAAACCCTCCATCCCCTGCTGCATTTAAGTTTTTTAAAGGATGGGTAGAAAAACAGCCCATATTTCCATATGAACCACTTTTTTTTTTACCGAATTTTGAACCAATGGCTTGAGCACAATCTTCAATAACTGGAATTTTATATTTTTTTGATAACTTCATAAGTTGCTTCATATCAGCCATTTTACCACATAAGTGAACTGGCATTATTGCTTTAGTTTTTTTTGATATTTTTTTCTCTACTTCATTTGGATCTATTAATTGATCTTCATTTACATCTACAAAAATAGGTTTTGCTCCCAAGTGTGCAATACTAGATGCAGAAGCTATAAAAGAATTAGGAGGAGTTATTACCTCATCTCCTTTTTTTATGTTTAGCAGATACATTCCAAGTGTTAATGCGTCTGTGCCACTATTAGTGCATACTGCAAACTTTGTTCCACAATATTTTGCAATTTTTTTTTCTAAAGTGGATATTAAGTCTGACCCAATGTATTCACCTGAGGACAAAATCTTCTTAACAACTGGTAAAATTTTTCTTTCGTCGCTGCGCCATTGATCTATTAAATTAACTCTTTTTATTATTTTTTTCATTTTAATATATGGCTAATCATTTTAAGTAATTCATTTCTTTGTAGAAAACTTTTATTGTTTAGAACCTTAGTTTGATTTGCAGCAGAAAGTGAGGCTATAAAAATAGATATATCATTATCAGCACCAACAAATTTACATAATGAAAAAATTGCTAATAGGGCATCACCCGCACCTACTTTGTCCACTGTCTTTTGATTGAATGCTGGACAGTGTATAAAACCATGATCTTTATTATATGCTATAGCTCCTTCAGAGCCTTGTGTGACAACTAAATTTTTAGCAGCTAATAGTTTTTCTAATTTCAAAATAAGCTTCTCTACAGTACTAAATTTATCTTTAAACTCATATCTTAATTCACTTTCATTTATTATTACTGAATATGGATTTTTATATTTAAATAAACCATGATAACCTCGATTAGCCGAATTAATTTGGGCGTTTAGAGTGTATTTGAATTTTTGACTTGAAATAAACCTAGCCAAATTATCATTAATTAATCCATGCCCATAGTCAGATATTATAATATTATTATTATTTTTTTTTAGACTAATCAGAATATTTTTTATTTTTTTTTCTGTCGACATATTAATTTTATTATCACTAACATTGTATAGTCCAAATATTTTTGAATTTGTGTTAGTATCTATGTATCTAGTTTTAATTATTCCATCAAATGCATTATCTGATACACACTTTAATTTTAAATTATTTGATAATTTTGAAACAATAAATTTATCAATTTTTTTTGAAAGGTGAGAAATTAAATTAATTTTTTTACAAAACATCGAGGCATTTTTAGCTATTGCAAAACTGCCTCCTGCAAATTTATTTTTTTCATTTTCTTTAAAAACTAAAAAAGGATCTTTTCCAGATATACCAATAGGCTCACAAAAAATATATTCATCTAATATTATTTCTCCCAAAACATTTACTTTAAGCTGACTAATTTTTTCAATCAGAGACTCTATAGAATTATATGAATATTTTAATTTAAGTTTTTTTAGAAATTTTTTTTGTTTTTCATCAAAAGTTGTTTCAAATGAATTGATTAATGAGCTTGAGCTATATTGAGCCCCTTTAGTAAAATAAATTTTACCTTTAAATTTTTTTAAAGCCTTTTTTTCTTCATTTAAATTTTGAGTAATGTCAGGCTTTGAAATATAATCTGGTCCTTTAGTATAAAAAGATGGCTTGATAGTTTTTAAATTTTGAATTGCTGTTGGATTGTAACTTGGTATAACAAAATCAACAGCTTCTAATGCAGATAGAGCTTTCATTCTTACATTTAAATCAAAATATGGTCTATCAAATCCCTTGTTAACATATTGATTTGAAGTGACAGAAACAACCAATATATCGCCAAGCAATTTTGCTTCTTCAAAATGTTTTATATGACCGAGATGAAGAACGTCAAATACGCCATGACACATTACTATTTTTTTATTACTTTTTTTTAAATCTTTTAATTTTTTATTAATATCTGAAATTTTTTCTAATACTTTCATGTTCATTTTTAATTATACTATCTAAGCAAAATATGAAGTTTTATTTGATTATATCAGAATTTTTTGTCAAAAATGCTTGGGAAACTTGTCCTTGCCCATAAAAACACCCAGCTTTTCTACTAACAATATTTTTAAAGTTTATCTGATTAGTGGTTGGCTCATTAGAGTTTTTATTTAGATTAATTAACATCTCTTTAACACCCTCAAGAATACTTTCAGATGAATTTTGTTGAACTTCTAAATTATATTTTTCAAGTATTCTAGCACTTGCTATTAAAAAAGTTTTATCAGAGAATATTTGAGAAAACGTTAAATAAGTATTTGTTAATTTTGAAAATACTTTTTTAGGAATTGTAATATCCATCTTATTATAACCAATAATCTGGGAGTGTGGGAAAAAATTTGTACAAAGAGAGGGTTTTTTGAATAAATTTGCTAAAAACGAAGGTCCAGATGGTGTAACTATAAAAAATTCACATTTACTAACCAAATAAACTTGCAACCTTTTATCTAGTAAATTGTTTGTAGTTAATTCAAAAAAATTATCAGACTTAAAAGATGAAATCTTGTCTGTAAATTTAATTATAAAAAAACCTTTTTTTTCTAAAAAATTAATAGAGTCTTTGTAATTAGAAAAATCAGCATTTCTAGATGTTAAGCCACTTTCTTTATAAAAGTTCTCATTACGCAAATGAATACAAATAATTTTTTTATCTTTAAAATAAGGAATTTTTTTATTTAATATTTCATTATAATATTTTTTTTCTTCTACGGTATAATGAAATAAAGGTTCGTCTATTTTTTCTTCATACTCTGAATAAATTTTATGTGACTTTGAATAGGGTATATTATGTTCAATAAAATAAGGGTTAATTGTTATTTTTGGAATCTGCAAGAAAGGCATCAAAAACAATCCAATAAAAGTATTTTGAATAACTGTAATTTTTTTTTTATATAAATCAGTTATACCAATATTTGAGTCATAGTTTTTAGGGCAAATAAATATAATTTTTTTTAAATTTATATTTTTATTTTCAATTAAAATCTGTTTGATAAGTATATCAACTTGAAAAGCTAGAGTTCCTATTTGCCAATAACTAACATGTAAAAATTTAAAATTAAAAAAATATAGAATAATTGCAAATGGTAAAAATAGAACTGCAAAAATATTTAGCATAAAATGCTTAATTAATAAAAAAATATTAATTATACCAAACTTTAAATGTCCAATATTTCGGTCTAAAGAAAATCTATAAAGACTTTTAATAATAAACAAAATTCTATCAAATATTGATAGTTTTTGGATAACTTTATAGTCCCAAAGGTCAATTGGATTTAAGGTTTTAATAATTTGAAAAAGTATTTTTTTTTTTAACATAAATGATATAGACATTCTATTCTTTAACATGAAAAAAAAAACCAAAATATTAATTATAGGTGGGGGTATGGCAGGTTTATCTTGTTCACACCTTTTGAGTCAAATACCTGAAACTGAAATTATATTAGTTGAGCAAAATTCTTATCTTGGGGCTGGAGTAAAAACTCATTGGTGGGGTGGGCACCCTTTTACTTTTGGGCCCAGATATTTTCTAACAAAAAAAATGGAGGTTTATGAATATTTTAATAAATTGATTCCACTTAGAACATGCAATGATAATGAATTTATTTCCTATGTTGAGCAGGATAATCAATTTTATAATTATCCACTTCATTTAGATGATGTTGAGAGAATGCCTGATAAGGATAAAATCAAAGAAGAATTAAAAAATAGGGACACATCTTTCTCTCCTACTAATCTAGAAGATTATTGGATTGGATCAGTTGGAAAAACGCTGTACGACAAAGTGATTAACAAATACAATAAAAAGATGTGGCAGGTTGAGGATAACACCGAAATAGACACATTTTCTTGGTCGCCGAAAGGTGCAACTATTAAAGATAAAGACTCGAAAAAAAGAGCTTGGGATGGTGCTATAAATGCATATCCTTACGCAAAAGATGGTTACAACCAATATTTTGAAATAGCTACTAAAGATGTAAAAGTGCTGCTTAATTCAAGTGTTAAGATCGTAGATCTTAAAAATAAAATTTTTAAGATAAATGATAATGATGATGAGAAATTTGATATTGTTATAAGCTCTTCATCACCAGATTTAATTATGAACAACGTATATGGCGCTCTACCTTATATTGGAAGAGACATTCACAATTTAGTTATGCCAATGGAATTTGTTCTTCCAAAAGATATTTATTTTGTTTATTATCCAAATAGTGAAAAATTTACAAGAATAGCTGAGTACAAGAAATTTACTCATCATAAATCACCAACTTCACTGATTGGTTTTGAAATACCATCCTTAAATGGCAGACATTACCCTTTACCACAAAAAAAATGGCATAGGTTAGCAAAAAAATATATAGATGATTTTCCCGAAGGTATGTATTCTGTTGGAAGAAATGGTAGTTATTTTTATAGTTTGGATATTGATGACTGCATATATCAGGCAATGTTAATAAAGAAAGATATTGAAAATAATTCAATAAAATCTGGTGTACCTGGAGACGATTATGATTTTAATGGCAGAATTTGATGGTTGTCAAATTTAAAAAAAAATTTCAAAAAGATTTTTTAAAAAAAGGGTACTGCATTTTAAAAATTCAAAATATAAAAAGTCTTAGTTATATTAGAAATAAAATGCTTAAATTGAGCAGTTGTAAAACATTAGATAAATATCACAATAATCTTAATCCGGTTAATCTTAATAAAAATAGGCTGAATATATTTAAGCTTATTAACCAAGATAAGAAATTTAGACAACACTACTTTAATGTTTTTGAAACATTTCTTGATGATTTAGTTGGTAATGAAATAAGCATGCAGCATAAAATAAATTTAAACATACAAATACCTAATGATATTACATCTATACTTGAAATGCATGCAGATTCTTATGCTGGGGAAAGCAACTATGAAGTCATAAGTTGGTTGCCGTTAGTAAATGCTTATAAAACAAAATCCATGTATGTTTTGGATATTGAAAAATCAAAAAAGATAGAAAAAAATCTATCAAAATTTAATCAAATGGGAACAGATGTAATTTATAATAAATATAAAAAATATTTTCGATTTATAAAAATAAACTATGGAGAGGCATTGATATTCTCATCAAATATATTGCATGGTAATAAAGAAAATTTAACAAAAGAAACTAGATGGAGTTTAAACTGTAGATTTAAAGGTTTGTTTGCACCGGCAAACAAGAATCTTACATCTAAAAATTATTCGTTTATGTATGAACACTTAAAAGTAAAACCAGCAACAATTATAGGGCTTAATTATAAAAACCCTATTTTTAAATAAAAAATGAAGATCCTACAAGGCTATACCTTTACAAGAAATGTTGAAGGTTTAATGATTCCAACAAATATTCAAAGTTCAATTTTAAGAAACTACTGTAAGGATATAGGTGCTCAATATAAATTGCACCTTGACGAATATTGTTTTAAAAATTGTTATATTCAATTACATCAGATAATTAAAAGTAGATTAAAGCTTGATGGGATTGCTGTATGCTCAGTAATGTTTTTTCCTTCCGAAATAAAAGAATTAACTAAAATATTTCAGTTATGCAAAAAAAGAAAAATTGAAATTCATTTTGTTTTTGAAAATATAGTCTTTAAAAAACAAGCAATTACTCCCTTTGTAAAATATATTAATGAAAATAGACAAATTAACAATATTGTTTCAAAATAATTAGTCAATCGATTTGAGATTTAAAGAAACAGAAATGAAAAAAATTCTTATAACAGGTGCAAATGGAAGTACTGGAAAAATATTATTTAAAAAATTATCAAAATTGTATGACGTATATGGATTGGTCAAGAAAAAAACTTCAAACAGAAAACATTTTTTATTTAAGGATATTATAAAAAAAAAAATCAACTTCCATACAATAATACATTTAGCAGGAACAAATCCTGGTCAATACTCAAATATTTCAGAAAGAAAAATGATAAGTAATAATAATTTAATTAATAAAAGGGTTCTGCTATTATCAAAATTGAAAAAAAACAAGAAGATCATTTTTTTTTCTTCTTTCTCTGTATATCAAGAAAAGAAATATATTAATGAAGGAACCCCAATAACTACAAAAAGTGCGTATTCAAGATCAAAAATAAATTTTGAAAAAAAATTAAAAATGATGAATAATATAGGCACATATATATTAAGATCTTGCGCTATCCTTCATGCTAATAGTCAAAATAATTGGTTAAGTACGCTTAGAAATAAAATGATAGGTAATAAAGATATGATCTTGTACAATAAAAATTATTTTTATAATAATTGTATAGGTATTCAAGATCTGACAAAAATTATTATAAGAATTATAGATAGGCCTCAACTGGAAAAAAAAATATATAATTTGTCTTCAAATGACCCTATTCAAATAAAAAGTATTGCAGCAATAATAAATAAAAATAAATTATATACGGGAAAGCTAATTATTAAGAATAATACCAAATCATCTTATTTCTTTAATGATTCAAGTTATATCCAAAAAGAACTGAATATAAAATTTAGTTTAGTTAAAAAAATTATAGAAAAAACTTTTTTATAAAAAATACCAAATTTAGTTGAAATAATTTTCAGGAATTAGTAATTCTTTTTTTTTTGGATTAGTAGGTCTATCTAATTGACTCGAGTATTGTAATTTTTTTTGTTTTTTAATAATTCTATCATTTCTTAAAAATGTTATTTCTAAGGTTTTAAATATTTTTTTTTTATTATAAATATAAAAACCACTATCGTTATTTGGATGTATATGAACGACAGAATGAGTTTTTAATATCTTTGCAAAAGTTGGCTCAATAACATTAGAAAAATACAATCCCGATAACATTCTTTGCATATAGTGGAATTCAACAACTAAAATTCTTGCTTGAATTAAAAAATTTTCTTCTAAGTGTTGTATATTTCTATACTCAGCTCCTTCAATATCTATTTTTAAGATAAAATCTTCACTACTATTTTTTAATCCATTTTTTATGAAATCATTAATAGTTATATATTTGTCTGAGTTAGTGATTGAAATATTTTTTTTTATAAAAGTAAAATTCTTACTCTGCATTGGCAAACAATCAACTGTACCATCTGCAAAATAACTATTAATTCCTTTTTTTGAAAGATCATCTTCAAAACTAATGTCATTACCAACTCCTATAGTAAAACATTTAGTTAGATTGCTAAGGTCATTAGGTATTAAATAACCTCCATCAAAATTATTTCCTAACCTAGTCAAAGGCCTGCCTGTTTCGATAGGTTCAATTTTTTTAAAAAAATTTAATAAATCTTGCTTAGAGATGGTTTTTCTTACAGAAATAAAATGATTAAAATATAGTAGAATCTGTACTAATGATCTACTGAATATGGAAGTTAATTTTTTCAAAAAAAACATTATCTAAGCATATTTTTAATAACAGTTAATAAATATCTACCAAAAAATTTTTTTCAGTGCATAAATCAAGCCAATTGAGCTATTAGTACTGGTC
>ENA-UOXV01003230-UOXV01003230.1-marine-metagenome-genome-assembly--contig:-NODE-3230-length-20086-cov-6.669912_pt1 | contig 20086 bp, 23 predicted proteins | sample MGYA00238165_ERZ766961 | MGnify/ENA primary metagenome ERZ766961 (study PRJEB28924, sample SAMN03173240) | marine metagenome | biome: Marine; feature: Water; material: Subsurface seawater | place: North...
AAGGATGAAGCTGATTCACAGGGGCAAAATTCTATCGCGCAACGACATTGGAAGCGTGCTGAGGACTGCGGACGCGAGCGTTGTGGTCCAGGTGCACGCGAACCCCGTCCTCTGGTCTGTTCGATGAGTGGGTAGGCTAAGGCAGGCGCGGCGGCGCAGGTGGTCGGGGGTGGTATTGAGAGGATGGCGGCACCCTCGCTGCTCGTGCGTATTACTACGCCCCTGGAGCGTGCAGTGGTGAAGCATTCCGTCCCGCTCGAGCCGCCGTGGCGATGAGTGTGACTTGAAACGTCTGTGTACAGCGCCGCGCCAGCTGTGCCAACGGGGCGTCTGGGTCTTTGCATGCGCAGGCTTGGGGACGCCAGCGCGCGGGCGCGCCTCACCGGGCGTTCGAGCCCGGTAGCGCTGCAGCTCGTTTCTGGGCGCTGCTCGTTGCTCTTGCGCTGGGCCTCTTTGATTTCTTCCGGTGAGCGCACCCCTAGCCATCGATGGGCGAAGCGGTGCCGCCCGAGCAGTGCGCCGCGCGCACGAGGGCTGGGGGCAAACTTGCAGGAGAGCGCGTGCTGTAAAGTCACTCGCCTGTCTTGCCGGGCTGACAGCGTGGTTCGCGGCGCAGGACGTTCATGCCAGGGTACGTGCCGCCGCCGCCAGCGCGAGTGGAGGACGGGCGAGAGGTCGAGGGAGGCGGGGGACAGGTGGGCGACAGGGGCCGAGGCCTTAGCCTACCCACTCATCGAACAGGGCATTGCCGCGGTGCCTTTCCGTGGAAAGGGTTTAGGGTTTAGGGTCGGGCGCTCGACTCGGGGTTGAGACGATGTGTGCTAGGCGGTCACATCCTCTGAGGGGTTGCCCGGCGGAGAGACGCCGCGCCGCCCGACGGGGGCGGCGGACCTCGGACTAACTCGCCTGGCGCCCGCAGGCCGAGGTCCAGCGGCGCTGGCGCTTCCCAACCAACGGCGCACAGAACCACTGTCGCGACGACATCCATCGCCAGTGTTGACCCTGCCCTTATCCACTTTCGCATCTTGACCAGTGGCGACTCTCAGTGGCATACCTGTGTGACGTGGATGGACCGTGACATGGAAAACAAAGTGCCCCGAAAACACTGACGGACGTTGCAGCTGGTGTCGCCAGCTGCGTCCGTGAGGGTCCTACTGGTGCTGCGTGGAGCTCAACGCGATGCGCGGGTGCAGGTATTTCGACCGTTTCGAGCCGCAGTGACGCGTGCGACATCAGTGGAGAGGCAGCAGGGGGCTGGTGGAGCGGGAGTAGTGCGATTGTGCAGCTTAACGGTTGCAAGTGAACTGTACAAATTGAATGACCTGTGAGCGTGTGTCTGTGTCTATATCTATGTGAGGAAGACGGGGAAAGGGGGCCCTTCTTGAGTAAGGATATTGGAATACATCTCTTTTGACTCAACAGTACCAAAATCCTCTACTGCCAACGACACCCATCGTCTCATCCATTCTGTCAGACTCTGCTGCAGCGCTGAATTTTCTTCACTGGCGCTTGCAAAGGTCGACGGGCTAGAAAGGACAGTAGCATCATCTGCCCGCGCCAAAGCGCTTGAAGGCAAGGGCAGCGGCGGCTCCCCCTGACAGCGCCCAGAGGGAGTACAGCACGGCGCGACGCAGACGCGCCGCTTGCTGGTGACGACGTGCAAGCACGGGGGAACCATCCAATGGCGAGAGACAGAGTGCAGCCACAGTGGCATAAATATTTTCGCCCAGCGGCAGGCTGGAATGATTGGAGGCTGCCGCAACGACAGGGGGCTGCAACTGCTGCTGTGTGCAGAATGCAGTGGCGGCAGCGATCACGTGGTGGACATCTGCTCCCGGCTGGGGAACGCAGGCGACGAGAACTGGCACTGTCAGCTGCGCTGCCTCAATCTGCGCGCAGAGTGAAAGGCAGCCCAAGTCACCCAATCCGTGTCGCAAGGAGGCACACCGACCATACCATTAGCAATGACCGTTAGCAATGCCTCAAACGCAACGAACATGTGCCAGGCTTGCGTGTGGGGGAAGAGGCGCTCGCCTGGGAGTACAGTTCCGCACATGCCTCAAGGGAATCCCCGCCCCCAGCAACAACCAGTACGACGCAGTCTGCGTCCCACTCTCCTGTATGAACGCCGCCGCTGGCTCGTTTTGTGCTAGTCGCCGTGCGAAGCCGAGCGCCAGCCTCCAAGCACGTCATGCCCTCGCACACAAGCGTGACCCGCTGTGGCGTGCCGCCGCCGCTCGTGCGGCGCGCGGCTGAGGTCCCAGCACCGCTAGACTCACACTGGATCTGTCCTGCGACCAGCTCTCCATCCAGAGGTGCAATCTCACCGCCCTCAGCAGGAGGACGCCCTGAAAACACCACGCGCCATCAGGAGCCGCTTTGGGGGCCGGCGCTCAATCTGACGATACGCAGAGCGTCGTGCCGGTGCTCGGCCAGACAAGTGAATTCGGAGCTTGACCTGCGCGAAAGATACCGTCTGCGCCGTGCTGGATCAGGGAAGCTGCGACCGTAGACGCGCTGGCACCCGCACTCGCACAAACGAGCACCTTGAACACGGTCTGCATGCTTCCGTGTGGGACGCGCCCAAAATCCATGCTCTGCCGCTGCGTCACGCGCAGCGCGCTTGCACATGCAGCTTCGCGGCCGCCCTCGTAGCCAAGGTATACCAGTGCTTCCTATGCGGATGCATAGTTGATTTCACATATTCGATAACTCTCTTGCACGCACCATGAGCCGGAATGGCGCACATGGTGCGTGCAACTGCAAGCGGGTATCAAGTAACAGCATCGGTGAATGGCTCAACCTGCACACCCTCAGGATCGCGCAGGGCACACGCGGCCCAGGCCGCAAGAAATCCGTCGAGCCCCACACCACGTGGCGCGCCCGCGCGCACCAGCACCGCGGGCGCGCCTGCCCAGGGCGGCGATGGCGCCTGCTGAAAAAAAGCATCCATCTGCACATGGCCAAGCGGCGTGCATGTTCAAGAACCCCCGCGAACATGCGTTAATCACTAGGGTGAACATCTATTCGTATTGCGCACCTCGGCTGGTGAGAGCATGCCATCACCGTCCACGTCTGCCTCCCAAAATGCCTTCCGCACGAAGTACAGGCCCGCCTCAGTTAGCTCAAGAGCCTGGTCAGCTCGCCGGCTCCCGAGCTTGGGCAGTCTCGCGCGGTCGAGACGCAGATCTCGACCGTATCCGAACGCACGGAGAACCACCCAAGTCGTCTCTGCAGAACCGCGCTGGATAAAGAGCGTGTGAAGATAAAGAAAGCCAGAGAGTGTGACCCTGCCATTGTCGGACACGCCGTCTTGGACGTTGCGGCGAACCACGTCCTTGATACCGCGCAGCTGTCGCGGTAGCAGCGGCGTTTTGAAGCAAACCTCCTGAAAAGCGCTGAGCTCTGCGTCCGACAAAAGCTTGTCCTGTTCATTTGCCCTGCCAATGTTCAGAATCTGTTCGGGGCAGAGAAATCGCAGATTTTCCAATTTTTTCACAAGTTTGGGCGGCAGGCTGCCTCGTCCACGTCACTAAGCGCGAAGATACGCCGCAGCGCACGCTCACAGGCGGGAAGGAGCACGTGGGCTCGGGTGTCGTAAAGCGCCGCAGTGGGATGTAGCACAGCCTTCGTCGAAAAGGCCATTACCTTTGTCAAGGAACCACGCGGAGCGCTGCAAAATTTCAGGAACCATGTCGTGTGGCCAGGGCGGTGCTTTTGGACGAAATGCTTTGGAACGGATCGCATATCATTGGGTGCATGCGCGGAATTGAACGGAGAATGCACCTCGGCGATGTTGATCATCTTCTTGGCAGAGCACTCCAAGCAAGTCTCAACCTGCGCCAATTGGAGCCCTTGCTCAACTCAGCACCAAATACCAAATACGTCCCTCCCTACAAAAGGCTGCTCTGGCAACATATCTAGGGCCTAGTACCTCCTTACATCCGTCCATGATCGAGGCAGCAGCGTTCCGCAAGTCACTCTCAATCCTGTGCGCATCTCCGCTGCGCAGGTCCACCTGACGGCACGAAAGTAGAATTGTCGAGGATTCAGGCATATGTCTGGCAAACCCCAGAGAACATTGACTGCCACCCCCCTAACACAACAAGCCCAGCCTCTACGGAAACCACCATGGGCTAGAAGCTTGTCAGAGTGAACGTGGAAACGCAAGACCAAGGATCTTGCGTTCTGCCAGGGCAGGGAACCTTGTTGCCGACCACTACGACTGGGATCTTGCTGTTGGTTTTGATAATCATCGGAAGCCAGTGCGACGACACATTTGCCAGGGTTTCGGGACGGTCAGCAGCATAAACGACAATTGCAACATCGGCCTTGACAAGCTCCTTTGTCAGGGTCGCAGCGTCACTGCTCCGCGAGGAGGTGTCCACGAGCGTAAGGGGCTGTCCTTCGGGGGATGCCTCAGGGGGAAGAACTGCCACAGGAATGACTGGCGCGACATCTTCTTCGAAGGAGTTGGAGATGAAACAGTTGATTATAGAGGACTTGCCGGTCTGCGGGTCCCCCAGCACTACGGCCCTTACCATGTCAGAAGGTACTGGAGTCAATCGTGACAATGCCCGAGAAATCGAGCTGAAGAGGATCGGCACGGCACAACTTATCGTTCGCTATAACGCTGGTTGTCCCGTTCCTCCGGCGATCGAGCAGCAACAGTCGCACAGCAGGTCAACCAAGCACGCCAACTCGAACGAAAAGCTCTCTTAGCATGTTCGGAAACGGTGCGCGGAATCTCCTGATAGCCCCAGCCACGGTACAACACGTCTGTTGTAGATCGCGCAAGATGGCCAGATTGTCAGGCCCTCCTGCTCTCTTTCCTGGGAAACCGCGCTGCCGCAAAATGGATTTTCTCGCGGTTCCTTGAGAAAAATCCCGCTTGTTCCTTACAGACTTTTCCGGTGCAACACTTCTGCTCTAGAAAGCACGAAAAAAGGGTAAATCCACCGACCGCAGAGGGCAAAAGGCGTAGCGAAAACTCCGTTAAGCTGCAGGAACCCTCCAGTGGCACCCAGCGGGCGCGCGTAGCACGACTGTGCCAGCGGGGCACCCACCCCTCGCTATTGGAGGCCACTGTTCCCCCTCTTCAATGGCGAATACTGTGAACCGGAGCTCGTCATTCACCCAGGTGCGGCTGTCTATGTCCTCTGGCTCCAAAACCTGTGCCCCACCGCTTGCTCCACAGAGCATGCTAGCCGCCTGCCACCGCCCCATCCCCTTGCGCCCGCGGGCTGCGGGCGTTGTTTTGGCACGGCATTTCTGTGTGGTGATAGCAGCCTGCGGTCTCACGCACACCCCGAGAACTCAAATCGGCGCGGCGGGAGGCCCACTGCCACGTTGACTGCTGTGCTTGCCCTACGCGAATCCCTCACTAGAAGTGCTTCTGCAGGACGCGGACAGTTTCTGGGACGAGCTTGCGAGACGCCTCGACGAAAGCTATGAAGATGCGGGTGCTTTCCCCTACCCAGCCTTTTGTAAGAATAGGAGCCAACTCCGAAATGTTCTCCCGCGGCAGGCCCTGCTTGGCCAAATTTGCTCTGTTTCGCTGTGGCGGCCGCGCTGATGTACGGGTTTCCGTGTTTGGCAGAACATGCAAAGGACGGCGGCGCAGTGGATGGCACGGGAGAGGAAGAAGAGACACCGAACATGGTGATGATGCGGACGCGGTCGCATCTGCAGCACAGGGTCTGCCAAAACTCGCTGGCCTTTCTGAACGGCACCCACCCGCGCCTCGGGAGAAATTCGATCGTTACGTGGTTGAAAGACGAGGTCTGTTGACATGAATGCCCGCAACTTAATTGATGGTTTCCGATGGGGGGGACCCACTTGCACGAGTGTACTGTAAAACTCTGAGCGAAGCGCGATGTGCTGAACGGTCTGCTGCACGGCAGGAAAAAGTGCTGCAGCGCATCTGTGCATATGTGGCCAAGGACGAACAGTCTGAGTACGCAAAGCCCGTCCTATTCCCACGGACCGCAAATCCTGCACGTGCCACTGCACCCTACCTCCCTAGTGACTCCAGCGGGTGCGCTGAGCATGCAATCTGTTCCTTGCCTCAGGTATCGCGCCTACCTTGCATGCGGCAAGCGCGGTCCGCCCCTACCTGCATCGCAACGCATCATGAGAGCTACCCACTTGAGTTTTCCCCACTAGCTCACATCTGCTGACGATTCCTTGGCTCTTGGATTCGAGGCAGGCAATATCAATGCGTACCAATTTGAACAGCGGATTGGGGAAGGAACATATGGCAAGGTGTACCGCGGTGTGCACAAGCGCACAGGCTTTGTGGTGGCCATCAAGGCGCTGGACAAGGGGAGAATCAAGGAGCAACGGATGACTGAGAAGGTGAACCGTGAGACCAACATTCTGCAGCTGCTCTCGGACACAGGGAACCCGCATGTGGTTCGCCTGTTCGAGTTCATTGAGACGGAGAGCAAATTCTACATGGTGATGACCTACTGTCCAGGCGGGGACTTCTTTGACTTCCTCTCGTATCGTGGGCACGTGACGGAGAATGAGGCACGCGCATTATTTTTGCAGATCCTGTCCGGTGTCGAATTCTGTCACCAGCACCACGTCGTGCACCGTGATCTCAAGCCCGAGAATTTGCTAATCGACGCGGAGTGTAACGTCAAGATCGCAGACTTCTCACTTGCCAACAGGGTCGAATCTATTGGTTCAAAGGACGACCAGTTTTTCAAACCACTGCACACGTCGTGTGGCTCGCCCAACTATGCTGCGCCAGAAATTGTGTCGGGAGTGGAGTATTCCGGTTTCGAGGTCGACATCTGGTCGATGGGTGTCATCCTGTATTCGCTTATCTGCGGGATGCTTCCATTTGACGACGATAACCCAGTCATCCTTTTCCGACAGATCAAATCTGGAAAGTACCCGCCGCCGCCTGCGCACGTCTCGCGTGACTGTCAGCAGCTCCTTGCCGCCATGATGGCCGTCGATCCCAAAAAACGCTGTTCGATCAGGCAGATTCGGCAGAATCCGTGGTGTCTCTCCGAAGATTTCGTCTGTAACAAGACCATTTTTGCGTATGCACCGCTGCAGCCGCCGGAGGAGACACTGTCGGAAGACTCGGACGAGGAGATCGGTCGTTTCCTGCGCTCCTCCAAGGACAAGATTTCGGCTTCAGGGAATAGCTTGAATAAGTCCGGCTCTATCGGCGAGTTGGCTGACGATCCCGCTGATTATGCAAACAAGCCTGGGGAGATCAGCCTGTACTACAAATCGCAGTGGACAAAAACTTTCCTGCACCACACCATCAAGGGCGTGGATTCTTGGATGCCGCTGCCGGGCGAACGAATGAAGATTCCTTCTGAGGGTGATGCCATTCCAGAGCTGTCGGGTAAGGAGTGGCGCTTTTTGACGGTGCATCGCGACAAGTGGGGGCACGCAGGTATCACTTTCGCCTTCAACGATGGGTCCGGCAAGTGGGACAACAACGGGAGCCCCTTCAAGAATTACCATGCGGACCTCCCGGGAACGTACTGGATCGACTCGGCGACTGGGGAGGTTGTTGATGTCAAGACTCGTCTTCCGGTGCCCGGAGTCGGATAATAGGTGTGCAGCAGTACCAGCTGAGTGGAAGCAGCTCTTGAAAGCAGCGTCAGCTGTCGCGTGGTACTTGACACCGGCCTCTGCTCGCACGGGGCACGCACGTCAGTAGTGTTGGAAATAAAGTTGTACACGCAAAGTCTGCCCGGTTTTGTAGTGCATTATCTGCTCCAATCACCCGAATTTCCGAGTGGTTGTTGTCTGCGATGCTGCGATGATGCGAACAATGGATTCGCTCTGCCCTTTCTTGCACACACGACCCCATCCCCTTTAGAATCGTGCCCTGCCCGATCTTGATTCAGAAAACCAAGTCCGCGTCAAAATTGACCGTCTGGATGTTAAACCTCGGCGCTTTTTTTGAGGTGGGGCTGCGAGACCAACGAAACCAACTTCCGGGAAGCCGCTAACAGCACTCATCGCGTCAGGGAGTAAGCGCCGCCTTTTGCAGACATCCTGCCCCCGCGACGATGGTCCGCGGTCGAGCTTTGGCAGGCGGCTACTTTGCCTCGCTCTCGTTTTGCTCTTCCTTCTCATTCACCACAGCACTCTCATTTTCCTATGCATCGCGCTCAATCACAGCGGTGAGTTGAAGTGACTTCCTTTCGCTTATGCAAGCACTCTCGTGCAAGTGAGTTGTGCGAGCATCTCACCAGTCACCACCATGTTGTTGTGTGGCGAAGTAAGTGAGTTTATCCCTTGTCGCAGGGGATCGTCTCATCCACTGGTTTCTCGCGCGAGCAGTTTGCAACCTCAGTGGCGTGTCGTCCCTTGAAGCGAACCTGTGCACACGCATACGGGGCAGGCACTCGAAATTTAATGGCGTCTGCAAACGCACCAGCGATGGCACCCTTGGTAGGGCCAGAATGATTACCCTGAGCTTGTGTCTCCGGTGCACCTGGCTCGGCGATCAGGGCCGAAGTGATTTGTGGGTTTCGGTCACAGGATACAGCAGAAATCGAGCAATTTGGTTGTCTCACGGATAATTATGGCTATCTTCTTCACGACAAATCCTCAGGCGCTACTGCGGCGATCGATACTCCCGAGGCGCGTCAGTCAACCTTTTGAAGTGATAATGTAGTCACGGCTACACGAACATATGGGAGACTGATTGATGTGCGGGCTGTGCAGGTGAAGCCGATTCTTGCTGCGCTTGAGCGGAGGGGATGGAGGCTGACACACATCTTCAACACGCACCACCACCATGACCATGCAGGAGGAAACGAAGAGCTGAAGCAACGCACCGGCTGCAAGGTTGCCGAGCTATCGTGGTGTGTGAACGAACCAGTGCGAGGCATGCTGACCCGTGCAATGGCTTCGTACAGATTTTCGGACCCGCTGAAGAGGCGGATAAGATCCCCGGGCTTGATGTGCAAGTCGCTGGCGGGCAGACGATCGAATTCGGCGGCACTCGCATCGAGGTCCTCGACGTTGGAGGACACACAAAGGGCCATGTAGCCTACTTTGTGCCTTCGGCAAATGCAGCATTCGTTGGCGATGCCCTTTTTTCTCTCGTGGGGCTTCCCGCTCATCCTGCATGCCTACGTTCTGTTTGAACCCTGAGTCATGTGCCCATCTGATTGATCCTTCGTAGGGCTGCGGACGGATGTTCGAGGGGACCTACGAACAATTCTTTGCTTCCTTGGAACGAATTGCCGGTACTGAATACCGGCAGCATTGTGCTGCTTCGGGCTTCAAACACATAGTTCTGACTGTGCAACGGTTGCAAGGGTGGTTGCCCGCTGAACCCCTGAACCTGTCCATTGAAACTGTTTTATGACAGGATTGCCGGATTCAACGCTGATTCATTGTGCACACGAGTACACGGCAGCGAATGCTCGTTTTGCGCTCTCGATTGAGCCTGGCAATGCGGCTCTGCAAAGACGCGCCAAACAGGTCAATGCTCTCCGAAGTGAGGGCCAGGCTACCGTTCCGACCACACTTGGAGATGAGAAGGCCACAAATCCGTTTCTCCGCAGCTCCTCTTCAGAAATTATTGAGGTCTGGGGCCCTTTGACATGTTGCTAATCTCTATTGCATGCAATAATTGCCAGTGATGTTGTGGAGGAAACATTAAGCAGCTGACGCTCCAAAGCCTGGCCTGAAATTTATTTTCGCGCAGTCGCTCAAGTTGCCACAGGACGCTTCGCCAATTGATGTCTTTTCTGCAACCCGTGCAGCGAAGGACAAATTCTAGTACCTGAGCATTTTGTGAGATTTTCGAGCTTCCCTCACGCGAATACATTTTATTACTGACAGATGTGCCGTTCTCAACTAGCCATGCAACAAATACTGGGCTATCGATGACCGCAAGGCGACAAAACGCTCTTTGGCATTCTTGCTGCTGCCCTTGTCGCCGCCTCTTCAATTGCCTCATCCAAACTGCCGAACATTTTGGGAAGGAATGTGACCAAATTCCACTCACACAAAGTGCAAACACGGAAATCGATCGAATCAGAGTTCTCAGTGGATTGCGAGAGACTCACTGACCTCTCCCCCAAGTATGCGGTTACGTTTCCTTCTCGTAATTCCTCGCTCATCAACTGCCAGAATGGTCCCCTGCCTTCTCCACGTGACACATTCGTGTGCAGTACCTCACCACAAGCATTGTAATCTCTGACAGCAGGATGGAGGATAGCAGCTGCCCGTCGGCTGGCATCCACCTGACCTCATCTTAATGTATCAGCGCAACAAATGATTCCTTTTAGATTTGCCGAGAAAGGTCAACGATCTTAGAATGGCAAACGATTGTTCATGTGTTTTTGAAACCTTGGGCGCCACTCTTGCATCCATTTTCTGCTCAAATCTTCTCAACACTTCACAGAGGACCTCTCGTTCACGTTTGTGTGAAATTGAAGATTTCTGGTCCGCTGAACCACCCCAGCGTGGCCCAAGCGCAGAAAGAGCAGCTGCAAGATCCTCCGCATCCAGTAAAGCTTGGTTTGCACCCTGTCCTTTGAATGGCGACATCGTATGAGCTGCGTCCCCAATGATTGTGACTCGACACCACGCATGTTGTCCTGAGTTCACCTCACACATGTTTGTCTGGTGTCGGTCTGTGATTTTTGTTGAGTGTCGGCATTTGATTTCTCGTTCTAGCGTGTATTTTGAATCATTTGAAGCACCGTGCGCTAGAAGATCAACATCTGCGAAGTCCAAGAGTCATTTCAACACAACAGCTCGTTCTTCAAATGAGCCCTCGGCACGTTTCTAGTTGCTTACTTGCTCTTGGAAATTCAAAAGCAGGATAGCCTGTGATGTGCTCCAGCGGCGTCGAGGATACCTGCACAACAATTTTCAAAGGGACAGCAGAAAGAAATCCAGTGTTATCGTAGTTCAAGTCTCATGGCAGTGAAGCTCCATGCACATATAAGGAGGACGGACGAACCAGGTCTGGGATTGGAGGATGCCATCCCTCGACAAGAGAAGTAGCGAGTTCCCGGAGAAGCAAGGGAGAACGGGATTTGATCGCCAAGTCCTGGGTGTGATTCTTTCTCAGAGCAACCCCACAAATTGTGATTGCTGACGCCGCAGCGGTGCCGTTTCGCTGCACACAAAAATGTCAGATGATGGTTTAGTTTGCACCTGTGGCTCCCGGAGCGGAAAAGAAAGCTGCCAAAACACTAGCGACGCATCGTCTCCTTCGACGATGTCTCGCGAAGAACGTGGAGCAGTCTGCTCATGCGTCATCGTGCCTCCTGGCCCGAAAGGCATGGCAAAGAGTCGAACGGAGGTGGCCGCATCTGAGGTTTGAAATACCTTTTCGCGTGTGAGTGGATGCGTGCCTGCGCACTTCGGCGGTCAGATGTTCCCATCCAGCACAAGGTGACAGATTGTGACAAAGTCCAGTAGAAGCAAGCTGTGACTGAAGGCGGGAACAATAATCGATGGATGGGCGCGAGACAGGGAGCAAAGCCGAGAAGAAGCCCAACGCCAAGAAATCGCTTCTCCGGAAGTATCTCTGCGGCAGCGGCCTGCGCGCCGGGGACGCCCGACTCCTCAATGATGCGGCGCATCTCTTGCCGTACCTTGGAGTTGCTTCCGTCTGCGCCAACCAGCAAGTCGACCTGCGACAACAATCGAAAAATCTGAGCCCCATCTGAAACCGCTGCTCGCCCACGGTCTCGTGTGGTCCAGCACAAGGTTCTCGCACCTCTGCTGTGTCTCCGCCGGTGAAGCACAACCGCACTTTGTCTCCCGCGAGAGCATCAACACTTTCAAGCCGCCGCTGCCGGAAAGGTCTCAGCTTACGCCCAATGGTGGCTGGGTTGCGGAGAGCGGCATGCGGAGCGCGGGGCGAGGAGCAAGGTGCAGGTATCATGCAGCAATGAGCGAACGGCGCGGACTAGAGCTGAGACCTTCCAGAAAATTCTCGACCGTGCGCTCTCGGTGAGGCGAGCAGCAAGCAACGTGCGAAGGCGCTGCCTTGGTAAGTGCACGTTGTAGCGTCTCGCCTTGGCAGATGTACCCTCAGCCGCTCGCGCACCCGGGGTCGCGGCGCGCCCGAAGCATCCAAGGAGATGTCCCGCGGAGTCCAGTATCAAATGTGTGGCGCATGGGCGGTCCTCTGCAGCAATCTGTGAACAGCAATCGCAACCTCTCTTCGCATCAGCCTTTGAAGACCCAGCGAGAACGCCCCGCTCGAGTTGGGAGTCAAAGAGCGGAGAAGTGTGACAAGAGGGCCTGAGAGAGGTGAGGACCTCTTCAAGCAGATCCCAGGAAGACAGTGCGGAGAGCCCCTGCTGGAGCGTCAGCGCGTACCTATCCGGGCCCCCGAGGTCGCGATTATGACAGGGATCTGCTGCACGGGTTCTCAGATCAAAATCCACCTCACCAACTCAAGTGAGCTCGTAGCGCTACAGACAAATGGAAAGAACATTACCCCTGGGCGCGGGAAGCAAGAGAAGCGTCCCGTTCGAAGAGTGACACCCGGAGGCCTCTGCGCTGCAGTGCCACAGCGAGCGCCATTCCTGCAATGCCGCCGCCGACAACCCCAATCTCCGCCTGCGGTAAATGAACATGACAAACTTCCAGGCACGACAGTGCATCGTTGCATGTGCCGATATCTTCTGCTGCCTTTCATGCGGACACACCACAAATGCCCTGCAGGGGCCTTCTAGCGTTGGGGAGCCAGTGAACACAGCGGAGGGGGGCGAGGGCTCACGGGTGTGTGGAGATGCGGCAAATCGGTAGGAGCGGCACAAGAGTGCAACAGTGTCGCTGTTAGCGCACCAAGAGCTAGCAGAAGATGAAGTGTCGCCATCCACACCCGCTTTGGAGCGCTCTAGCCTTGTCCGTGCTCGGCCCCGGCGTTGCCATTTTCACCAGGGCATTGGAGCGCGCTTGGCATCGATCGATCGAATCGGTGAGGCAGATCGGAATTCCCCGCTGGTCACGTCCCGGGTGTCCATGACTCGGTTTGTGATTTGGGGATCGAGAACCTGGGGTTGAGTGGTGGTGGGTGGGGCGCTGACGGCTTTGAGAGCCCACAGCTTCTCTAATGGTGGATGTCGCATGTGAGGCACGATTACCTCCTCCTGGTGACCCCCTCACGACTGTTGCCATCATGTATGCCTGCTATTTGTTTCACGGACACTGCTGAAACGCTCTGATTATCCGGACGGGCTCAGATCACAGGGAATTCTTTCTATTGGGCAGCACATTGTTGATTCTTGTTGGTTACCACATCTGGTTCATGGTGCGTCTCTATATCTGCAGCTTTTTTTCTTACCAGAGCAATGCATCTTTGTCGCGCTCATTCCTGCTGGCGCTGTGCAACTGAATCGGGTGCGACGGTGTGCGAAACTACAAGGTTCATACGCGGCGCTCTGCGGGCAATACTGTATTTGGATTTGCTCGGACAACACGGGAAATTTGGGTGAAGCGAATGTTTTCGTCAGACTCGCTGGTGCTCCCAGCCGTTCAGTCGATGCGCAACGAGATGTTTGTCGGCATCTTCCTCGGCGACGCGTCCTTCACGGCAGTGACGGTGATCGTCTCGGCGGTATCGGCGATCGATCTCACCTGTACTCTCCGTTCACTCTCGCGCTCTGATCCTCTCATGGGGCCTTACGAAGAGACTACATCCCCGATCGTGAAGGCGCTACCCTACCCGATGCTCCTCCGTGCGCGGGGGTGAGGGGAGCAGGCCAGGAGGAATAGCGTAGACTGATGGTGTGGTTCGGTTGGGTTCGACGTGCAGGTCATGATCGTTGCGTTGCTGCTCTTTGGGATTTTTGTCTTTGCGCTGCAGCACCTGCGCATGGTCAAGCACGCAGGAGTGTTCTTTGGCGTGCAGGGAACGGTAGCCGAAGTCGAAGCCGCACACAGCGTCCGTTGGATGCTTTCTTCTGCTTCATGGTACTTCTGGTTTTGCCAGCGCGCTAGCTACATGCTTATCCCTGCCCTTGCCTTCTTCTTCGGGCCCACCTTCTGTCTCGTCGCCTCGGGCATCACAGCCGGCTTTATGGCCGCCGTCGACATTTTCCAACTTCCCAAAATGCAGCCGCGTAGAGTCCTGCACAAGCTCCGTCATTCAATGTCCACACCAAATGCATTGAGGTCTATCCTGTCCCGTGCGCCTGAATTCCCCCCCTCGCCTTGGGAAGGCAGCTTGACTCAACGCGGAAAATGTGCTGCAGGGGGGAGGGCGGTCTGGGTCGGCGCAGTCTCGACCTGGTCAGAGAGAAGACCCGCCGAAGTTTTGAATCGGTACTAGGCACACAATGCCCTCACTCCGTTTTGTACTATCCTTGTCGGCAAAAGATCGTTTACAGAGCTGCTGCCGGCAGCAATAAAGACGTTGAATCCTGATCTGTCCGAATCGCCGCACACGAGCAGGTGCGCTCGCTGGCGCGGAACACCCCGCACAAGTCAACAGCAGGAGCCCCGCCGGAGCCATCTGTACGCTTTGAGAGCCCGGGAAACATTTTAACGCAACCGCCAACGCGATTTCATAATGGGACCGGGGAGCCGGGTGCGGCTATCACGCTCGCAGCCGACCGAGACGGCGCTGACAACGGGGACATGGAGCTCGGTCTCATCCGACGTGGCTCCGCATGACAATAGAGTTTTGTCGAGAGAACTTGTGTGGCGAAGAAATGCTCTGCAATGAGAAGCAACCCTCCGTTTGACTACAATGATTCCGATGTCGCAGCTCGTTGACCCATAGTCCCAAGTGCGGGTCGCTACAAAGGATGAGGGTATTAGCGGCTGCTCGCGAGCAACCACTAGCCGCGCGGAAGTCATCACATGACCCTCTCATTCGCATCTCAGGCATTAAGACAAAGTCCGAACCCTTTGATTCATTTCTCGTGAACCTTGTTCGGGCTAATGGAGCAGGAACCCGTTGAGGTCGAGCCACACCACACACACTTGTTGCCCCCGTGACCGTGACGGTGCTTTCCGAACGGGCTAGTCGAACAGTGACCGTAACTGCTAGAGCCGCAGAACTCGCACTTCTTCTCGTCTTCAACGTGTTCATGCTTCCTGCTCGGGCTGGTCGAGCAGTGTCCGTATGAGGATGAATTACAGAATCGGCATTTGGACATCGCGGCCAGGTTAAAGCTGTTGTTGGTAGCACTCTGTGCATTTGAACCGCCACTCTCGTGAACCTTGTTCGGGCTAATGGAGCAGGAACCCGTTGAGGTCGAGCCACACCACACACACTTGTTGCCCCCGTGACCGTGACGGTGCTTTCCGAACGGGCTAGTCGAACAGTGACCGTAACTGCTAGAGCCGCAGAACTCGCACTTCTTCTCGTCTTCAACGTGTTCATGCTTCCTGCTCGGGCTGGTCGAGCAGTGTCCGTATGAGGATGAATTACAGAATCGGCATTTGGACATCGCGTCTAGGCTGCCCATTGGTCTAACTGCACTAATTAGTTACATAAGTCCCGCAAAGTTGTCAAAATGGCTCAAGCACCGTCTTCTTACTCGAAATTGATAATCGAAGAAGTCGGAATGCCGCGGCGGAGTGCAATGCCGCACGCCCGGCTTCTTTCCTTTCTACTTCCCCTTCTGTACTTTCCCTCGACGTCCGCATTTTTCCTCTGTATGCCAGGGTAGCCAGCCCCAACCCAGCCCCCTTCATACTGGCAAGCAAGAAAGCCCATGTTGGAAGGATTGCAACTCGGGCCCCCGAACGCTGCAGAGCGTTGGTTGCTGTGTCGGCCCTGATGTCAGCAAGCGCGGGCGCAACGGAACAGGCATACTTTGGGGGTCATTTCAGGAAGTGCAAGTCGGCGAAGCGTGCCGGTTGCTGGCATGGGGTGTGCAGCGTCGCCGTTTGCGCACGGCCTCGCTCTGGCAACGGGAGCTCCGAAGCCGCCTCGGAAACGGATGCCTGGGAATGGAGCCATCACGCTTCGTTCGGAGGAGGGGGTCCGCGGAGCCACTGATGCAGACATGGCAGTCATCTCCCAGGTGCAATTCCGGGAGCATTCTGTCTGAGTGCCTTTCCAGATGCTGCTGCGCCACAGAGTGCGCATCTGCAACTGGCGTGCGTTCCGTTGCACAGACCGCTGGCCAGTACGTAAGTGCCACAGATTTTATGTGGAACATAGTTGAGCGTGAGAACCAGCATATCCCGTACGCGGGCCTATTCTGCCTGTGGCAGCACCCTGCGTAGCGCTTCTTAGCATGGGGTAGAGAGACGTTTGTGCAAGCACGCGGAGTTCTGAGTTCCGGGCGGCAATTGATGTAAATGGCAGATGATAAAGGACGAGAAGATGAATCCTCTGTTTCTGGAGAAGAGCAACTTCCTCGTGGCGGACGGGGACGGGGAGGTGCTTGGCGCCGGCCAGATTCGCCCCTTGGGTAGCTTCTTCGAGCTGGCTTCTCTGGTGGTGCGGGAGGACGCACGTGGTCAGGGGATCGGGAGTGCGTTGGTGAACGAGCTATTGGAGCTGCACCGTGCTAAGGGATGGGAGGGTGACCCACCCTCCGTCCTGCTGCTCACGATCAAGTCGGCGGTCGGCTTCTACACGCGGCTGGGGTTCGCGGAGTATCCAATAGGCATGGCGCCAGTGCCCATGCAGATGGAGGCCGGCGCGGGCTCTGTTCTCGCCAAGATGGCAACCGGCGAGTCGCTGGTCTGCATGCGCTTCAAGTACCCCTCCATCGAGCTCTCATGCGACGGGTGCGTGACACATCCTGCGCCGTGCCAGCGCCTCGCTCCCCTCTCACCGCTCACTGATGGTGGCCTTTCCTCACCAACTGCGTGCCGCAGAACGGGAACGATGCTGAAAAGTTTCAAAAAGGGGACGTGAAGGCGCGCGTGTCGGTGCCGCGGCAGTGCAGGCCTCTGCGGCGGCGGAGGGTGCAGGCAAGAAAATTCGGCGGTTGCAGCAAAACGGGAGAGGAACTAAGCTGTGTGCAGCCGAGTAAAGTTGAGTTGAGGTTTAGCATGGTCGACATCGGATCGAAGTCTTCGTGTACGCACTCCTAGCCAGAAAACGAACAAGCCACAGGCGTGGCGACTAGCGCAACGCAGCCTGCCCTGCAGCGCGCGATGCGAGAGATGCATCAGGACTCGAGGCCACGTAACGTAGGCCTCGGCTCGCCAGCGACTGCGCGCGCATTTCCTGTGCGTCAATCCCGACCCTGGTGTGACGCGTCCACTGCGGCTGGAGTGTGCGTGTCGGGAAAGAGTTTTCCCGGGTTGAGGATACCGCGCGGGTCGAACACCTGCTTGATCTGCGACTCGAGCAACAGGGAATGAGGTCACGCCAGGGCTCTTGAGGACAGGCGCCGGCAACTGCGGCGCACACCTGGCGCATCAGCATGATGGTATCTGCACTCTTGGAGAGATGTAGATACTGGCGCTTCATCTGTATTGGGGGAGGGAGCTTTCAAGATTAGGTCGGCTGCCGGCCGTGAGGGGCGCACACCCGCAGACGGGCACGGGACTCATTTTTCGATCTTGGACCAAGAATGTCGGGGCCGATTCCTGGCCGATTCCATGCTCAGCGCTGACCGAACCACGCCGAGCAGCGGTCCACTCGTAAACAAACGGCTCTATTGCCGCCAGTACTGCCGCCTCTTCATCTCGCGACGACGTCACACTTCACCCGCAGAGAGGCACCCTCAGCCGTTGAAGGGCGAAGGGAATTAGGGGACTGAGTAAGGTACAAGGCGGGGCTTGCAAAGGGGTTCGCGGGGCGGGCGGACTTGAGGTGGAGATTGCCGTCGCCAAGGTGACCATAGCCGAAAACGCGGGCGGATGGAGCGGTGATCGAGAGGCGGACCCGGGTAGCTTCGACCAAGGCATACATATCGCGATGCGGCAAGGACACGTCGTATTTGAAGACTGCAGGTGCGGCTGCAATCGCTAGAGGCACCTTCTCACGTAGGCCCCAGAGCTCTGCTGCTTGTGTGGCGGTGGAAGCGAGGACGCCGTCACGAATTTGGCCGCCTTCGACAGCCTTCTCCAAGAACAGGGCAAGCTTCTCCTGGTCGTGCACGGCGTGCGACCCAGACGTCTCAAAGAGCAGGTAGAAGGGGTGATGCTGCTCAAGTGGTGCCCGCAACTTGTCCGGGAAGGTATCAAGAACAAGTTCCATCGACGCGCTATCCAGCATCTCGACGGCCGACAGAATCTCCCCAAGACCCCTGCGAGCGGCTGCCACCGCGCGCAGCACAGCAGAAAAGTCCTCACACGCAACGATGCAGACCTCCACCGCTGCCGGCTTGCGCGGAATGGCCAAAGCGACCTTGGTGATTACTCCCAGAGTGCCTGTACCGCAGCGCTTCTCAGCAATTTCAGCCCGGTTGCAGGCGCTGAAAGATGTGTCTACGGGCTTCTCCAAAATGATAGCGCTTCTGGGTTGCCTTATGGCGGGGCACACGCTCGGAAGTATGCTGCTAAATATCACACCTTCAGACCCGATGAAGAGCTGCTTAATGTCCAGGCCCGTGTTATCCTTGCGAGAGGTGCTGCCACATTCGAGATGTAAGCGCGCCGAACGTGGTGTCATGGGGGCAAGAACGCGGGACTGGGCGGCTCCAGACCCGAGGACGTCGAGGATGCGTCCGTCCGGTAGCACGGCCTACCCGCAGGCGCGCCCATCCTCGTGTCACGACCAGAGCACGAGTCGGCGGGGCTGCGCACTGGGTCTGAGTGCGGGGTAGGCGACCTCGATGCCGAGCACGGATCCATGCAGCGAGCCCCAGCGGACAAGGCGTAGGCCTCCGGCATTTGTGGCGACGTTACCGCCGATCTGGCACGACCCCTTGGCTCCGAGGTCGAGCGGCACTGTGAAGCCTTGAGCGTTCGCCGAGGCCTCCAGCTTGTCGAGAATGACCCCCGCTTCGCAGACCACGACTCCGCTGCCGGCGTGGAAGCCGTGTCCCTCAGCAACACGCCTCGCCAGCGAGAGGGCACGGGCATCTTGCCGCACGGGGAACGTGTGCCTTGCGGCTCGGGGCGGAACCTCTCTTGGTCGAGGGCGAGTACGCGATCCATCCGCGACGTGGAAAGCACCACCTCGTCCCACACAGGCACGCTGCCTCCCACCAATCCGGTGTTGCCTCCTTGTGGAACAACCTATCGGGTATGCCTGGTTAGGAAAATCGTCCGCTGGAGCAGGCCTCGAGCTCCGCGGCAGGTGAGGAGGGGTTGCCTGCTCTCACCGCGAGATTACGGGCGTTGCAGTGTGCCAGCACGACAGCCACCTCTTCTGGTGTCTTCGGTCGGAGCGCAATGCGCGAGTTACCTTCGAACTTGCGCATCCAGTCCGTGTTGTAAGCCTTCAGGGCGTCCGCGTCGGTCACGACGCCCTGTGCCCCAAGCGTCTTCCGGAAAAACTCAATGTCGCTCTGATCAAGGGTGGCAAATCCCGGTCGCGCACCGGCCGCAGCGCTCATGGCCCGTGCTCCGAAGCGAAATGGTTGCGTGCAAAGTCCAAGCGGCATGCTGTTCGCTACTCGCGCTGCAGCTCTTGAGGGCTGGTCCGTGTTTGGTGGTGTACAGGAACTGACAGCAAATACGCCCCACCTTCCTGGATGGCCAAGTGCGACGCGAACACCATTTCGACTAGATTGCATACGCAGCGGTGCAAAGACGGTTGCCGTGCTGGGCCCTCGCTCTAGGAGCAATGCTCCTAGTAGTGGCCGCATTGCGGCCGCAACACTCGACGTAAAATATTTGACTGGTCAAAGACACGCAAAGATGGGGGAGCGGTCTCGGCAACTCCGAATCCTGCAGGGATGGGCTTGAAATAGCCCGATCGCTGCGGGAATCGCAGTGAGTTTGATTAGAATCACACCAGGCACTCTGAACTGCATGAATGGCACTAGGGTGCACAGTGCGGAAACGTTTATGGCTTGCTTTGAAGCGGGCTGTTCGACTTTTGCCGGTCATGCTGGCGACCATGCTTGTTTTGATGGAGCACCACACAGCCGCGGCAAGTCAATCCTCCCTTTCAGCACGCTGGACTTGAGTCTAGCGACGCTTCAGGCAGAGGCGCCTGAAGGAGCGCTGTCATACCGTGTGCCATGGGCTGCTAGCATCT